>Ga0209976_10000791_pt1 | contig 19505 bp, 16 predicted proteins | sample SumtaG_FD_182806 | JGI IMG/M metagenome (GOLD analysis project Ga0209976, IMG submission 182806) | Deep subsurface microbial communities from Indian Ocean to uncover new lineages of life (NeLLi) - Sumatra_00157 metaG (SPAdes) (version 2) | ecosystem: Environmental > Aquatic > Marine > Oceanic >...
TGAGGATAATCCAGAAATCATAGTTCTCGCATTTGATAAAGAATTAACATATGAACGTCTTTCTAGAGCAACGCATTTTCTTTTAAAGAAGGACTTTCCTTACATTGCGACCCATCTGGATAACAGATGTCCTACTGAAGACGGGTATATTCCAGATGCCGGAGGGATCGCGGCCTTATTATATAAAGCTACGGAAAAGATGCCTAAAGTTTTAGGTAAACCTAATAAAGAGATGCTTTTATTCAAGTTGAATCAAATAGGACTTTCACCCAAAGATGCTATAATGTTCGGTGATCGCCTTTATACAGATGTGAAAATGGGTAAAAATGCTGGAATAACTACATGTTGTGTTTTATCTGGAGAAACCACTTTAGATATGATAAACAATAGCGATTATAAACCAGATTTCATAATCAATGGAATTTGGGAACTGGTGAACGAATTTAAAAAAGAGTAGTCGAAATTCGCCGTTTTTAATCCATATATTAGAATTTTTTTTCCATTATTGTAAATTATTAAATTTAGAAATACTTTCTATGTTATTGAAGTAAAATATAAAAACATGAAGTATTGTTTTTAATGTATATCTTGATGATAATTGAGATTTTGGTGAAAAAAAATTGACAAACATAGAAAATATGAAATTTATCTATGATTTTAATGAAGGAAATAAAGATTTAAAGAATTTACTTGGAGGAAAAGGAGCAAATCTATCAGAAATGACAAGATTAGGATTAAATATTCCCCCAGGTTTTACTATCACAACTGAGGCTTGTTTACTTTATTTCCAAGATCCAGTAGAAGTAATGCAAAAAATTACACCTGATGTTATGAATCATTTAAAAGACTTGGAGAAAGAGACCGGAAAGAAATTTGGAGATGTTCAAAATCCATTATTGGTGAGTGTTCGCTCTGGATCTGTAGTTTCAATGCCAGGGATGATGGATACAGTCCTAAATTTGGGATTGAATGATGAAAGTGTAATGGGATTAGCAAACCTAACTAAAAATAAGCGTTTTGCTTATGATTCATGGAGGCGATTTCTTCAGATGTTTTCGGATGTAGTTATGGGTATCGGAGACGAAAAGTTTGAGAGAATATTAACTAAATATAAAAGAAAGATTGGTAGAAATGCCCAAGATACAGATCTTGATTTTAGTGAATTGAGAAAAGTAATTGCGGACTATAAAGCTCTATATGAAAAAGAGATTGGTTCATCATTCCCTCAAGATCCTGTTAAACAACTGTTTCTTTCTATTGAAGCCGTATTTAAATCTTGGAATAATAGGAGAGCTAAAACCTATAGAAAAATCAGCAATATTCCCGACTTTGGGACAGCAGTTAATATTCAAGCAATGGTATTTGGTAATAAAGGCAATAATTCTGCAACTGGTGTAGCCTTTAGTAGAGATCCATCAAACGGGCAAAATCAAAATTTTGGTGAATATTTAACCAATGCTCAAGGTGAAGATGTCGTTGCGGGTATTAGAACTCCAAAAAAACTTGACACCATGAAAGAAGAATTTCCAGAGATATATTCTGAATTATTAGAAACAATGGATAGATTAGAAAAGCATTACAGAGACATGCAAGATATTGAATTTACAATTGAAGATGGAAAATTATACATTTTACAAACTCGGAATGGAAAGCGAACTCCTTCTGCTGCTGTAAAGATCGCTATTGATATGGTTAAAGAAGGTCTAATTACAAAAGAAGAAGCAATTATGCGTTTAGACCCAAAAAAAATTTCGAAATTACTATTTAAAAGTATAGATGAGAATGCTATAATACATGTTCTTGCTCATGGGATAAGTGCTTCTCCAGGGGCAGTTTCAGGAATTGCAATTTTTGATGCTGACACGGCGGAAACTTTGGCAAACGAAGGTGAGAAAGAGATTATACTTGTTCGACCGCAAACCAAACCCGACGATGTTCATGGGTTATATGCTTCTAGCGGAGTGTTAACTCAATTTGGTGGAAAAACATCTCATGCAGCAGTTGTAGCGAGAGGGATGGGTAAACCCGCTATTGTTGGTGCTTCGGATATAGAAATAGATGAAGAAAACAAAGAATTTCGAGTTGCAGATATGGTTGTGCGAGAGGGGGATTATATAACTATTGATGGAACAACTGGGCAAATAATTGAAGGGAAAGTTCCATTAGTTGAGCCTGAAATTGAAGGTGAATTTCTAGAATTACTACAAATAGCAGATGAAATAAAATCTCTTGGCGTTAGAGCTAATGCTGATACACCTCTAGATGCTCAAAAGGCTTTAGAATTTGGAGCTGAAGGAATAGGACTTTGTAGGACTGAACATATGTTCATGGAAAAAGAGAGATTACCAATTGTGCAGAATATGATCATGGCGAGAACAAAAGAAAATAGACAAGAAGCTCTTGATAAGATATTACCAATGCAAAAGGGAGATTTCTATGAAATATTTAAAATCATGGAAGGTAAACCAGTAACAATAAGGTTATTAGATCCACCCTTACATGAATTTCTTCCAGAATTATCAATAGTTCAATTAGAACGTCAAGAACTCAGAATGACAAACGCGTTATCAAAATCACTTCTAAATATTAGCCCATTAGATGAAGAAATTAAGAAAAAAAATAAGGTTATCAGCCTAATCAGATCGCTCTCTGAAGAAAATCCCATGATGGGTTTAAGGGGTTGTAGATTAGGAATTGTATGGCCTGAGATCAATGAGATGCAAGTTAAAGCAATTTTTCAAGCCGCTTGTGAACTTAAACTACAAGGTATCAATGTTATTCCTGAAGTTATGATTCCACTTGTAGGAATGATCTCAGAATTGCAATATGTAAAAGTACAATTAATGCAAGTTGCTCTGGAAACAATTAAGGAATATAATGTAGAACTTGAGTATAAATTTGGTACAATGATAGAGGTCCCCAGAGCCGCTCTAACCGCCAATGAAATCGCTATTGAAGCTGAATTTTTTTCATTTGGAACAAACGATCTAACCCAAATGACTTATGGTTTTTCCCGTGACGATGCTGAGGGAAAATTTATTCCCATATACTTGAATAAAGAGATATTGGAGCATAATCCATTTGAGATTCTTGATCAAGAGGGAGTAGGGCAATTAATGAAATTAGCAATCAAACTTGGTAAAAAGACTAGACCTGATTTGAAGACAGGTATATGTGGAGAACATGGCGGAGAGCCAAGTTCAATTAAGTTTTCACATTCAATCGGGTTAGATTACGTTTCTTGTTCTCCTTTCAGAATTCCCGTGGCTAAGATTGCCGCTGCTCAAGCCGCAATCGAAAACAAACAAGAATAGTTTCTAATTTATTGTAGCTTTCATAGATAGTTTTTATTAATATTATTTAAACACTTATTAGATGGCAAAATCCGAAAAAGTTTTATCAATCTTTTTATTCACAACATTATAAAGTAGTGTGGTAATGATATAATGTCTTTAAATTTAGAGGAAAAAATTTCTTTATTAAAGGAAGTTGGAGAAGAAATCATTGATTTAAATGAATTAAGAGAATTACTTCAACGGAAGATGAAATCTAATAAAGAAATCTATGCTTATGATGGTTTTGAGCCTTCTGGAAATATTCACATTGCTCAAGGTCTGTTAAGGGCAATTAATGTAAATAAAATAACAAAAACCGGAATTCGATTTAAATTTCTTTTAGCAGATTGGCATGCAGCAGCAAATAAAAAATTTGGGGGAAATTTAGAGGTAATTAAAAAGGTAGGAGACTTTTTTATCGAACTATGGAAAGTCTGTGGAATGGATTTAACCAAAGTGGAATTTATTTATTCATCTGATCTAGTAAAAGATCCGAAATATTGGGAATTAGTATTAAAGATTGGTATTGAAACTACTCTAAAAAGGATTAAAAGATGTACCCAAATAATGGGTAGAAGTGAATCGGATAATCTTTATGCATCACAAATTCTTTATCCTCTTATGCAGACAGCTGATATTTTTTATCTTCCCGCAGATATTTGTCAATTAGGTTTAGATCAAAGAAAAGTAAATATGTTAGCGAGAGAAGTAGCAAAGAAGTTGGATCGACCAAAACCAGTAGCAATTCATCATCATATGTTGATGGGGTTAAAGAAACCCCCGAAGTCTGATTTGAAAGGAATTGATAAAGCAATTGAATATAAAATGTCAAAATCTGATCCAGATACAGCAATTTTTATGCTCGATAAACCCCTTGATGTCAAACGAAAAATTGAAAAAGCTTTTTGCCCACCGAAACAAATTACTGAAAACCCTGTATTAGAATATTGTAAATACATTATTTTTGAGCTTACGGATAATCTTAAAATTGAACGACCAGAGAAGTATGGAGGAAATATAGAATATTCCTCTTTTGAAGAGTTAGAAAAGGATTTTGGTGAAGGAATTTTAAATCCTGCTGATTTGAAACCTTCTGTAATAAAATATTTAAATCAATTTTTAGCACCAATAATAGACCATTTTGAAAAAGATGAAAACGCAAGAGGATTATATGAGTTTGTTAAAACTGAAAATAAGAAGTATAAAAGTAAGGTTAAATAGATAAAAGGAATAATTATTGAGAGTTAGAGAATTGTCGGACAATCACGTTATTGATATCTTTTTAAACCCAAAAAATGTAGCGGTTATTGGTGCTTCGAAGAATAAGACGAAAGGGGGTTATCGCATTATTGACAATTTATTGACAAACTGTTTCAAGGGTAAAATTTATCCTATTAATCCTAATTCAGATGGTAAAGTTTTTGGTCTAAAGATTAAGAAATCAATATTAGAAATTGAAGATGATATTGATTTAGCTATTTTTTATACACCCAATAGTGTTATTCCAGATGTTTTAAAAGATTGTATTAAGAAAAATGTTAAAGGAGCCCTAATAGAAACAGCGGGATTTGAGGAAGTAGGTGAAATTGGACTTAAACTAAGGGATAGAATAGTAGAAGTTACAGATAATTTTTCTAAGATACGGATTGTTGGCCCAAACTGCATGGGTCTCACAAAGATTGACGGAGATAGTGATACTGATGCTAAAGGAGGATTTTTCTCTGGTTTTGGTGTTTTTGATGAATATAAACGAGGAAATATAGCCATTATTTCACAGTCAGGTATGCTCAATGGGGGATATCTAAGGAACTTAATGCGAAATCACCCTGATGTAGGAATCAGATACTCTTGTTCAATAGGAAATAAGATGGATTTGAGCGAAAATGAATTTTTAGATTATTTTCTTGAAGATCCATCCGTAAATGTTATCGCTCTATATCTTGAATCATTCAAAAACCCTAGAATATTTATTAAATTATGTAAGAAGGCAAATTCTATCCCAGATAAAACAATTATTTTATTAAAAGGAGGAATGACATCATTAGGGCAAAAAGCATCCTTAAGTCATACGGGTTCGTTAGCAGAAAGTAGTCAATTAGTGAAAGCTATTATTAAACAATCAGGTGTAATTCAAGCAGGCAATTTACATGATTTATTTCAATTCGCAAGAACATTTGGGATGATATATAAATCTGGAAAAAGGTTGCCTAAATACGGAAACGTTTCAATGATGGCGGGATCTGGTGGTGCAGGTACGATTTCTGCAGATTTAACCATGAAATATGGATTAAATTTTCCAATTATGAGTGATAAAACATATCAACTCCTTAAAGAACTCTACCCAGAATGGATGCCCCCAAATAGATTTGCTCTTTTAGATTTATGGCCAACAATGGAAAAAGCGATGGTCAACAATGTCAGTCAAGAAGAAGTAATGACAAAGATTTGGAAGGCTGTACTAGATGACCCAAATGTTGAAGGCGTCTTTAATATGCTTTTTATTTCAAGTCATTTCAGTAAACGGTATAATTTTAAGGAAATGGCAGCTTATAAGACAGAAAAAATAGTTTTTATGTGGGTGGTTGGTGAAAATGAAGCAGTAAGCCGTATGACAAAGCTTTTTAACAAAAATAATATACCTGTCTTTCCCACTTTGGAAGAAACCATTAGAAATTTTTCGATATTAATTCAAGAATCTAAAAATAAGATTAATATATGAATTTAAAATAATATGACCAGAATCCTCTGTATTGGAGATTCCCACATTCCCCACCGATCTAAAAAAATTCCAGAACAAATTTTAAATAAATTAAATGAGTTAACAACAACAGAGCTTTACGATTACACATTATTTACAGGAGATTTAATTGAATATCCGGGATTTATTGAATATTTAGACTCAAAAACAAAATTAAAATTGTTTATAGTAATGGGAAATATGGATTATCACTATGGTAATCGTGAAACACCTATTTATCAATCTTTAGATCTACAATTTGAAGATAATGATAAAATGATTATTGGATTAACCCATGGGGCACAAATTAGTCCACGGGGTGATTATAAACAGTTAGAAAAGCTTGCTATCAAGAAAAATTATAACATGTTAATCTCTGGTCATACTCATAAAGAAGAAATTTCTCTCACAGATAAAGGCATTTTATTAATAAATCCCGGGAGTGTGACAGGAGCCTGGTCATTTGTTGCAAGCCGGTTACCATCTTTTATCGAATTAAATATTAATATATTAGCTAAAGAAATTTGTGTGAACCTCCTTCAAATACAAAAGCAAACAAAAGAAACAGTTGTTTTAAAGTTTAATTTTTTCTTTAAGAATAATCAGATTATGGAAAAATTCTAAGATTTCAGTCCTTGTCTATAATTTTACTTTCAGATTTAATCTTTTAGTCATTATCGGAAAACTATTTATTTAATCATTATTTTTCTCTTTTGAAAAACTTATGTCACACATTCATTTTAATAAAGAAAAAGGTTCTAATTTGAAACTTTTCACACCAGGACCAATTCATGTTCCAGACAGGATTTTAAAGGAAATGGCAAAACCGAATGACACCCATAGATCTAAACCCTATGAAGAAATGCACCAATTAGCGATTGAAGGACTTCAAAAATTGTTATTTACAGATAACAAATGTCTCATCTTTACTTCAAGCGCTTCTGGTATTTTAGAAGCTTGCGTAAGAAATCTGCTCAAAAAGGATGAAAAGGGATTATTTTTATCAATAGGTGCATTTGGTGATCGATGGCATCAAATTGGTATCGCTAATGGAAAAAAAGTAGTAAAAGAAAGTGTTGATTGGGGAAAACCCCTAACACCCGATTTTATTCGAAAAGTCATCTCAAAAGATAGTTATTCTACAGTTTTTCTTCAATCAAATGAAACATCTACTGGAGTGTATAACCCAATTGAAAAGATTATACCTATACTTAAAGACAATGGAATGTTAGTATGCCTGGATGCTACGTCTTCAATGGCCGGAATTAAAGTTGAAGTAGATAAACTTGGAATTGATGTTTGTTTAGCATCTGTTCAAAAATGCTTTGCATTACCACCTGGATTAGCTGTTTGTTCAATATCTGAAGAGACAATAGAAAAAGCTTCCCAAGTTAAAAATCGAGGGTATTATCTTGATTTCTTAACCCTTAATAAGAAGAATGAAGTACACCAAACGCCTGCAACACCTCCAATTCCTCAGATAAGATGTTTAGTAGCACAATTAGATTATATTTTAAATACTGAAGGTTTGTTGAATAGATTTAAAAGACATGAGCAATTAGGGGAACAAACAAGGTCTTGGGCAAAAAACTTGGGTTTAGATATGTTTTCTGAAAGGAATTATGAATCTAATACCGTTTCTACAATAAAAAATAGCTTAAATCTTGATATCGGGGCAATTGTTAATAGTATGTTAGAACGTGAATACCGCATAGTGAATGGTTATGGGAATCTTAAAAATTCTACATTTAGAATTGGTCATATGGGTGAAGTAACCATAAAGCAATTAGAAGCAATGTTAAATGTTCTAACTGAAGTTATTTTAAAAAATAAAAAGGGATAATAATTCTAGAAGCACAATAGATTTTTTAATCTAATACAATAATTTTGGAAAGCTTGAGCAATTTCCCTAAATTTCTTTTCCCATTTGAACCTTTTGAAAATCTCAATTTTCTGTACCCAAATATATTCTTTTTCATCATCATGTTAAGGATTGAATTTTCTCCGCTTGAGAAAAAGAGTAAATCTTCAGGAGTTGCTAAAATTTCTAAATCGGACTGATCTAGTTTTCCTCTTTTTACATCATAATTTCCTTTAAACGCTGACAAATTCATCCATAAAAAGAAATCCTCTTCAACATGTAATCCAATATTTATTTTTGCATTAAAGTTATTTAACAAATTTTCATTTTTTGGATTCTTCTGTTTATCCAATATAATACTATCAATGGTTTGTTTAAAGGTAAGAAATAAGTTATCCATTTCTACTTCTTTCATACCTATTATTCACCAAATTTCCTAAACTTAATTTTTTTTTATTAATAATAAAATTCTTTACTTAATTTTTGATTTGTCTTCTTAATAAAATAAAAAAATAAAAATGAATAAAAAATTCTAATTCTCAAATTTAAAAAAAGGTGAAAAATTAAAATGTGGCATTTCTATTCCCCAAATATAATTTATGGTGAGGGTGCTCTAAATTTTATAGAAAACCTAAAAGGTAAAAAATGTTTTATTGTAACCGATAAAATCATTGAAGAACTAGGATATTTAAAAATTTTGACAGACAAGCTTGATACCTATAAAAAGGAATATTCAATTTTCACTGAAGTTATACCTGATCCTCACGAAGAAGATGTTTTGAAGGGTAAAAAAAAATGTAATGAATATAAACCCGATTTGTTAATCGCATTAGGTGGTGGTTCGGTTATAGATTCCGCAAAGTGTATTTGGGCTATGTATGAGTATCCTGAATATCAAATAGACAATATAAATCCATTTGACGCTCAATTATATGATTTTGCAAATAAGGCTAAATTGATTGCTATCCCCACAACTTCTGGTACAGGTTCTGAAGCTACATGGGCGGCTATTATTTCCAGGCTTCAAGATAATGCTTGGAGAAAGATGTCATTACCACATATGTCGCTAGTTCCCACTTTTGCAATATTAGATCCCATCTTTCCAGAGGGTATGCCCCAAAAATTAACCGTGAATACCGCTTTTGATGCTTTAGCTCATGCTATGGAAGGTTATATTTCTAGCTGGAGAAATGAATTTTCTAATGCATTAGCAGTTAAAGCTATTGAACTTATTTTTAAATATTTACCTATCGTTTACAATGAAGGTAGCAATAAGGAAGCAAGAGATTATTTGCATCAAGCAGCCACTATGGCGGGTTTAGCTTTTAGTAATTCACAAATACATTTAGGACACGCGATGGGACATAGTTTTAGTGCTATATTTCCTATTCCTCATGGTCAAATAGTTGGGCTTTTTATTAATTATATAACCCAATATTGTTTAAATAATCCCATTGAGCCTAATGAGGCCATTGAAATTTATTCAGATATAGCAAAAAAGTTAGGATGGGCAAAGTGGGAGGATAAACCGAAAAAAGCAGCTTATTGCGTCGTCGAAAAAATTAAAGAGCTTCAAGATCAAACGAAATTTATTACAAATATCAAAGATTTAGGAATTGATAGAGAAAAATTTAATAAGAATCTCGATCAAATGATAGGTTTATGCTATCAAGATCCAAGTAGCGTAATGGCTCCAAGAACACCAAATATGGAAGAATTTGCTAAACTATACAATTATGCCTATGAAGGAAAAGACGTAGACTTCTAAAATTTGGTAATTTTTTTTTAATATTTTAATATTATCAAAAATATCTTCCAAGAAAATATAATATAAAAATAAATATTACGAATTGATATTATCTTTTTAAAGAATTCTTACTAATAATTTTACTAGATTTTTGGTTGAAAACGAAAAAATGACAATTCCAGAGAAAGAACAAGAAGCACTAGAGTTATTGGAGAACCATATAGAAGTATCAATACCAGAATTATCAGAATTAGAACGTTATAGATTTGGATATGAAGTTCTTGATGATCACGTTACTAGACTAAGTCTCTTTTCTTGTGGGTTATCTACAATTCCAAAAATAATTGAATCACTTTCTTCTCTTAATGAAATCTATCTAAGAGGAAATAACTTAAGTTCGATTCCTGATGAGTTATGCACACTACCCGTTCTAGAAATATTAGATTTAAGTGAAAACCAATTAAATGAATTACCAGATTTAATTAGATCTTTATCAAAGCTGAGAGAATTACATTTAGAATCGAATCACTTGAGAAATCTACCAGACTCTTTTGGAGATCTTACATCTTTAGAGCTTTTGGATTTAAGTGAAAATCAATTAGGGAATATTCCTACTTCCTTAGGAAAATTGAATAAGTTAAAAACATTGGATCTAAGCAGAAATGAAATTTCAAATTTACCTGATTCCTTGGGGGCTCTTATTTCACTAGAAGTGCTTTATTTAGGAAATAATGATCTTGATACTCTTCCTAGTTCAATTGGTTCACTTAATTCTCTCAAAAGGCTAAATTTAAGAAATAACAAATTGATTGACCTTCCAGCTACGATTGGTGCTTTGAATTCATTGACATCTCTCTTCTTAAAGGGTAATCTCTTAAAAAGCTTCCCTAGTTCAATAGGGGAACTTAACAAACTTAAATATCTTGGATTAACTTCTAATCATCTAAATTCTTTACCTTCTGCTATTGGTTCGCTTTCTGCATTAGAAAACTTGAGTATATCATCAAATGAATTACTTGAATTACCGACTTCAATAGGTTCTCTTAAGTCTTTATTAAGACTTGAACTTTCTGATAATAAATTGAAAATGTTACCCGAATCCCTTGGAGGGCTTATTTCTCTTAAAATATTAAGATGTGATCGCAATCACCTTGTAAAAATCCCTGATTCTATTGGAGATTTATCTTCACTTGAAACCTTAAAAATTGATATTAATAATTTGAAAAATATACCTGAAACTATTGGGCAATTAAAGCGTTTGAAAGAACTTAATTTGTATGATAACAAAATAGATAAACTTCCATCATCCATAGGATCACTTTCATCATTGGAAATTTTAGATTTAAGTAAAAATGAACTAACAAGTCTATCTGAATCAATTGGTTCATTGGATTCACTTATAGAGTTAGATTTATCTACAAATAAGTTAACTTATATTCCCCCCTCAATTGGAGCTCTTCCTGTTATTAAAAATCTAATTTTGGGTTTTAATCGATTAGTGGACATTCCAAAATCCCTCGGATTTCTAACTACTCTGGAGGTTTTAGATTTAGGTAAAAATCGATTAAATTATATTCCAGAAACCTTAGGATCATTAACTTCCCTGAAATATTTCTATCTTTACTATAATGAGTTAAGTACTATTCCGGACTCCATTGGATCCTTACACTCATTAAAATATTTGTATTTAGGGAATAATAAGCTAACAATTCTCCCTAAATCGCTAGGACGATTAAAATCTTTAAAATATTTGTTCTTAAGGTCCAATTATTTAACCGAATTACCCGAAACTCTAGAGTTAATACCCTCTTTGCAGTATTTAAATATTGAAAAGAATAATCTTAAAGGGTATTTAGATTTTTTACATAAATTAGAGCTTAGAGGAATTAAAATTTTAAAATAATTTGTTTAACTAATTGTTTTTTTCTTTTTAATGGGAAGCGTTGCTGTATTATTCTATTCTAGAAGTTCACCAAAAAATAAAATGATTTAAATATTAAATGCTGTTAGATAAAAGTATGGATATTTCAAAAGCTATGAGAATCAAATTATCGAATGAATTACCTATATACCCTAAGTTTATTGAAGGAATAAGGAGGGCGCCATCAAGGGGTTACACTCTTAATACTTCTCAGACAAAGTTAGCTTTAAGAAATGCGTTGAGATATATTGATCCTTCTTTACATGACAAAATTTTACCAGAGTTCTTAAAAGAACTGGTTACAAGAGGAAGAATCTATGGTTATAGATTCAGACCCGAGGGACACATAAAAGCAAAACCAATAGATGAATATTCTGGTAAAATACTTGAAGGAAAAGCCTTACAAGTAATGATTGATAACAATCTCGATTTTGATGTTGCTTTATATCCTTATGAATTGGTAACATATGGGGAAAGCGGACAAGTCTTTCAAAATTGGATGCAATATCGATTGGTAAAAAGATATCTAGAAGATATGACAGAAAATCAAACTCTGATTATAACCTCTGGACATCCTGTTGGACTTTTTCCTTCATTAGAAATGGCTCCTAGAGTTATTTCTACAAATGGGTTAATGGTTGGGATTTTTGATAACCCCAAAGATTTCTCATCTGCTGCAGCACTTGGTGTAGCCAATTATGGACAAATGACTGCGGGAGGCTGGATGTATATAGGCCCTCAAGGAATCGTTCATGGGACATACATTACGCTATTGAATGCAGGAAGATTATATCTTAATATTCCCCAGGAGAAGGATATAAGTGGAATAGTATACATCTCATCCGGACTGGGCGGTATGAGTGGTGCTCAAGCTAAAGCTGTAGAGATTGCTGGGGGGATCGGAGTTATTGCTGAAGTTGACGAGTCAAGGATTAAAACAAGATATGATCAAGGATGGATTTCAATGATCTCAGATGATTTAGAGGAAATTTTTGAATGGGTAAAAGAAGCAAGAGAAATAGGAAGATCTTTATCAATTGCATATAATGGTAATGTTGTAAAATTATGGAAATATGTTGTTGAAAACCACATTAAAGTGGAACTTGCCTCGGATCAAACATCTTGTCATGCTGTTTATGAGGGGGGCTATACACCCTACCAGATATCCTTTAAAGAAGGTAGAGAGTTAATAAAATCTGATATTGATAGATTCAAAAATCTTGTTGATGAGTCTTTAAGAGAACAATTTCGATATATCAAAATAATGAAAGAAGAAAGACAAACATTTTTTTGGGATTATGGGAATTCTTTCATGAAAGCTGTATTTGATGCTGGAGTTACCGAAATTGCAAAAGATGGCGTAGATCCATCGAGTGGGTTCATCTTTCCTTCGTATGTAGAAGATATTATGGGACCCATATGTTTTGATTTAGGGTATGGACCATTTCGATGGGTATGCCTTTCAGGGAAAGAAGAGGATTTAGACAAAACCGATCGTGTTGCAATGAATTGCATTAACCCCGAAAAAAAAGCCCAAGATCGGGATAATTATAATTGGATTCAAAATGCTAAAAAAAATAGACTAGTAGTTGGTACACAAGCAAGAATCTTATATGCTGATGCTGAAGAAAGAATAGATATAGCTCTTAAATTTAATGATCTAGTAAGAAAAGGTAAAATTGGTCCAATAATGCTAGGGAGAGATCATCACGACGTATCAGGCACAGATTCTCCTTTTAGAGAAACTTCCAATATTAAAGATGGAAGCAATGTGATGGCGGAAATGGCCGTCCACAGTTTTACTGGCAATGCAGTTAGAGGTATGACTTATGTCGTTTTATCTAATGGAGGAGGGGTTGGGATTGGAAAAAGTATTAATGGAGGTTTTGGGTTAGTACTAGATGGTACTGAAAAAGTAGATTATATAATTAGAACTGCAATTGAATGGGATGTTATAGGAGGAATTGCTCGTAGGGGTTGGGCAAGAAACCCTAACGCTTTTGAAACAGGATATAACTGGAATATAGAAAATAAAGGAAGGGGACATTTAACATTACCATTTATAGCTGAAGATGAACTAATAGATAATGTTGTAAATAATTATTTAGAAAAAATACTTGAAGATGATTTATGATTTATCTTAAATCTGGTCTTTTTATAAAAAAATTGAGGTAAGGTATGGCATGAATAATAGATTTCGATATGGTTTCGATAAATTAACAATAGAACTTGCCCTAAAATTGGCAAGAGGACAAATTAAAGGGGAAATTACTGATGAGGTAAAAACAAAAATATTGAAATGTTATGAAGCAGTTAAATCAATAGTTCAGGGTGACCAACTAGTGTATAGCATTAATACTGGTTTTGGGTCATTGTGCTCAACTAAGATTTCAGTTAAAGAGATCAAAATTTTACAAAAAAATCTATTGAAAAGCCATAGCGTAGGTGTTGGTTCTCCAATAGATAAAGAAATTTCAAAATTAATGTTAATTCTAAAAGTTCACGCATTGTGTTTTGGGTATTCTGGAATCTCTTTGCAAGTAATAGAAAGAATATGTTGGCACATAGAAAATGATTATTTATCACTTGTCCCTGAACAGGGCTCAGTAGGGGCCTCGGGTGATCTAGCACCTCTAGCACATTTATTTTTACCCCTGATTGGATTAGGATATTTAACTAAGGATGGAATAAATTACCATGAAGCTGAAAAAATTCTAAAAGACCATAAACTTGAACCAATAGAACTCCAAGCAAAGGAAGGCTTAGCTTTAATCAATGGGACTCAATTTATAACTGCCTTTGCGATTAAAATTGCTGAGAAATTCTCAAATTGCCTTGATCATGCTGATCTTATCAGTGGTTTATCCCTTGATAGTTATTTTGGATCTCTCCAACCTTTTGAGCAAAAATTGATAGAATTGCGCCCTCATCGTGGATCATTAATCGTAGCTGAGAGAATGAGAGAAATACTTAAGAATTCACAATTAGTAGAGTCACATAAAGATTGTGGACGCGTCCAAGATCCCTATTCTATTAGATGTATACCACAAGTTCATGGTGCATCGAGGGATGCTTTCTACCATTTTAAAGAAAAACTAGAATGTGAATTGAACTCTGTTACTGACAATCCCATAATTTTTAGTAAAGAAGAGACATATAGTGGTGGTAACTTTCATGGTCAACCGATAGCTTTACCTTTAGATTATGTGAGCCTAGCTGCAGCTGAAATTGGAAATATCTCAGATCGTAGGACTTATTTACTTCTTGAAGGAAAATGGGGCTTACCCCCATATTTAATCGAAAATGCAGGTTTAAACTCTGGATTTATGATGACTCAATATGTAACCGCCGCTTTAGCCAGTGAAAATAAATCTATGTGTTTTCCTGCAAGTGCAGATAGCATTCCTACAGGAGGAGGTCAAGAAGATCATGTAAGCATGGGTCCCATTAGTGCTAGGAAAACTCTTAGAATTATAGAAAATGTAGAAAAAATTCTCGCTGTAGAACTATTATGCGCTGCACAAGCTTTTGATTTCAGAAAACCATTAAGGTCAAGTAAAATTCTCGAAGAATGCCATAAACATATACGTGAAATTATACCATTTATAAAAGAAGATACAATCTTATCTGAATATATTAATTCTGCGATAGAAATTATAAGGAGTGCTGAATTATTAAAAATCGCTTAGAAATTAAAGAGGGATATTTTTGTTTGTAGCATCAACTTATGGAAAGAAGGAAATGTTTGCTGAAAGCGAACCTAATCTTGTTATATTTGGTGCAAGCGAATTAATCACAATGAATGCCGCTTATGGAGCCCCAAGAATTGGCGAAGATATGTTAAATTTGGCTATTATCAAAGATGGGGCAATTGCTATAAAGGATGATAGGATTATCTTCACAGGATCAACAGATGAGTTAATATCAAAATACAATATTGAGAAAGTTGAAACAAAAATTGATGCATCAAATAAATTAATAACACCTGGTTTTGTAGATCCACATACCCACATCATTTTTGATGGTACTAGAGAAAATGAACTGTCATTGAAACTTGAAGGAAAATCTTATCTCGATATTCTCAACGAAGGAGGTGGGATTTTAAAAACAGTTAGGGATACAAGGAAAGCTTCAATAGAGAAATTAATTGTGAATGGTAAAAAAATTTTAGATCAAATGTTAGCTCACGGTACCACAACAATTGAAACAAAATCTGGGTATGGCTTGACAACTGAAAGTGAGATAAGACTATTAAAAGCAGTTAAAACTTTAAATGCAGAACATTGTATTGATATAATTCCAACTTTTTTAGGCGCACACGCAATACCAGTGGAATACCAAAACAACACAGAGGAATATGTTGATTTAATAATTACAGAAATGATTCCTAGTGTCGCTAAAGAGTACCTTGCAGAATTTTGTGACGTTTTTTGCGAGAAAGGTATATTTTCTATAGAACAGGCGAGAAGAATACTTAGCACTGCAAAACGATACGGTTTACAACCTCAAATCCATGTTGATGAGATTGTAGATACGAACGGTGCTAGGCTAGCTGCCGAAATGATGGCGGTTCAAGCTTCTCATTTACTAAAATCAAACGAAGTTGGTCTAAAAGCCATGGCGGAAGCCAATGTAATCGCCACTCTCTTACCAGGAACACCATTTTGTTTAATGCTAGATAATTATGCACCGGCAAGAAAAATGATTGATCTTGGAATACCAATTGCTTTAGCAACTGACCTAAATCCTAATTGCTGGACGGCATCAATGCAGATGATCATGACATTAGCTTGTTATAATATGCGACTTTCTCCTGCTGAACTCTAACTGCTTCCACAATAAATGGTGCTTGTGCAATTCAAAGACAAGATGAAATAGGAAGTATTGAGATTGGTAAAAAAGCCGACTTGATAATATTTGATGTTCCCAATTACCAATTTCTTTCTTATCAATTTGGTGTAAATCTAGTATCAGAGGTAATAAAAAATGGGAGGATCGTCGTTGGTAAAAGCTGATCAACCCAAAATTTCTTAAAAATCAAAATAATGTTCTAATAAGTGCTTTTCTTCGAGCTTTTGAGGTTTTTCAAGCTGTAAATAATACTCTATTGAGTTCAATACGGCATCTAATGGTAGAACACCTACCAGTTCGGTACCAACTATTGAAACACCAAATCTAGCAGCTTCTATTCTAACAAGCTCCATTTGTCTATAGAGGGGTGTTTTCCTATAGTTAATGTTACTAATTCCTACTTGTACATAATCTCTATTAGCTATTTCTGTTCCCATTGCTTTGATATTTACTAATCCACCAGAACGCAAATGAATGGATTTTGCAACTTTTTTAGCAATTTTTATATTTTTTGTTCCTAAATTAATATTAAAGCTAATTAATGGAGGTCTAGCTCCAGTGATAATCGCACCTGCTGTAGGATGAAGTTCCATAGGGCCGTAGTCAGGTTTTCGTTCAGGATCAGTTTTAATAGAGTCTTTTAATCCTTCATATTCACCAATACGTATATTATCAATATTTTTTCGTTCCAATTTTCTCGCAGATTCTTCATATAAGTATACAGGAATCCCTTCTTTTGACATTATTTCGGCAAATTTAATTGATAATTCAATACATTCTTCTATTGTGACATTTTGAGCTGGAACAAACGGAACAACATCAATAGCACCAATTCGAGGATGCTGACCTTTATGGCTGTTCATATCAATTAGTGTAATGGCTTTTTTAGCAGCAGCCACATTTGCATTTAAAATTGCATCGGGTGTTCCTAGGAAAGTAACCACCGCTCGATTATAATCCGTATCGTATTGAACATCTACAATACGAGTATTTGGTGTATTTTTAATCTCCGTAACTATTAGGTCAATTTTCTCAGCATCAATTCCCTCACTATAATTTGGAACTGATTCGACAATTTTCTTTTTTCCATTTTCCATAAAAACAGCCTTCTATATGTATTCTGGTTTAATTAAAAACATTTAGAGATAATTTAATATTATCTTTAAGAATTGATAAAATTAATCTTTAGTTATAATGAATAGACCTTTTTAGGGTAAGTTCTATCAGTTAATTTATACTAATCTATATGTCTCCTCGATGTTTAAAATTATTGTATACTATTAGATACTAGTAAAAATGTATGAACACAAATTTATATTATTAAGGGATAAATATCTTGAAGAACTTTCACATCTAGCAAATCAAACCAGAAAAGGACATCGAACATCAATAAATCGTCTTGGTAAGTTTATTAATTTTAAAAATTCTTTTGATCCAAGCGATATATTAGACTACTTAAATTCTGATTATTTTAATAATCTTGAAATCGCAACACAAAATACCTATAGAGCAAGATTAGCAAGATTCTGTTTGTGGATAGGGTTTAGGAAAAAGGAAATCGCAACCTTGTATAATAAGAAAAAAGATATTAAAAAAACTCTTAAGAAAAGTGATTATTAACGAAAGAAGAAATTCGATTAATCCTAAGTAACATGAACAGACCAATAGATAAAGCCCTCTTCATGCTACTCTTAGAAACTAAAGCCAGGAAAGAAGAAATTCGAAAATTAAAAATTAAAGATGAAATGGAATATTCAAGGATTTCTCAAGAAGATTTAATTTTTGAATGTAATAAATTTGAAGCTTCCCCTTTAACTACTTAACTTTTCGATTTTACTTATAGAAGACTCTATAGAACTCTATTTGAAAAAATATATTTAAAGTTCTATAAAATATAATAAAAAATATTTAAAACGAAATTTAATACGATAGAATATGAGTAACGAGAAGAAAATCTTCACTTTAGAGGATATAAAATTAGCTTCGATGGGACCAGATACTATTGTATATATCCCAAGAGCTTTAATAAAGCATAAAATTCTTGATCCTGAGAAAAGATATAATATCCATTTTGAAGAAATCTCAGAAGAAAATCAAGAGAAAAAGGATTAATCTTCTTCTCGATAGGAGCTGTGTTTAATAATCTCGAAATCCAGATTGTTATCTTCTAGAAATTTAACTATATTGGGAGAAAATTTTAATAAAATTAATTTTTCTTCCTTTGTTTTGATTAATTCAGGAATATAAAATTCATCAGAGAATTCTTCTAAGGGAATATAGCTTGAAAGAAATGCTGTCTTATTGTTATATTTAATATAGCAAACATAATTATCGATAGGAATTATACTATTATCTTTTCTTACGCCTCTGAAACGTATTGATACTGTTTTCTTATCATCCTCAACCTTAAAGTTTTTCACTAAATCTGGTAAATCTTCAGGATGAACTATTTTATGGAATTCTCGTTTTCCCCATTTCAATATATCATCTACAGGATAACCAAAAATCTCTGTGAATTTTTGATTGAAATATTGTAAATACCCTCTCTGAATTATTAAAATCCCCATTGTAGATCTCTCTGCAAAATGGCGAAATGTAACATCTCTTAATTTAGTATTAAAATCTTCATTACTTTTGGTTTCTGATATTTTTTACACCCTTTTTTCTTCTCACGATATTTTTGTCTAAAAATTTATCAAGTATAATAATTGATGATTTGATTTTAATATTTTTATAGAAATGATAATTTTGTCTCATTTAGAAATATAAGTAAAGATTTAAATTTTGTCGGTGCGATTATTATATAGGGAAGTTTATAGAAAGGTCTATAAGAATACTATTTTAACTAAATTACTGAATGCACTCTAAACAAAAGGTGTAAGAAATTAGCAAGGCGTTAATCTACAAAATATGTCTTTTTGGAGACAGAGATGTTGGAAAAACTTCATTAACCCAAGCAGGTATTCAAAAAAATGAAGTAAAGCCACCGGTATGCATAGATATTGCGATTAAAAATTTAACAATAAATTCTTCTAAAATAATACTTCAACTTT
>Ga0209976_10000792_pt1 | contig 19448 bp, 41 predicted proteins | sample SumtaG_FD_182806 | JGI IMG/M metagenome (GOLD analysis project Ga0209976, IMG submission 182806) | Deep subsurface microbial communities from Indian Ocean to uncover new lineages of life (NeLLi) - Sumatra_00157 metaG (SPAdes) (version 2) | ecosystem: Environmental > Aquatic > Marine > Oceanic >...
CTGGGTTCGATTCCCACGCTCACCCCATTAATTTACAAGGGATTAGAGAATGATTGATTTATGTTATATGTGTAAGGATAACACTCGATTTTGCATTATCAAAAAAAATGGTTTAAGTCCAAAAAATTGTCCATGCAGACTTTGTGATGTAAAGTCTATATGTGATGAAACCTGTGATGATCACTACTCATTAAGATATGTAAGAAAAAAGGTGAAATATGAAAAAGACTAAGAATGATGTTACTGGTATAGTCCATGGTTTGTCCGGAAGAAAAATAGGAGCTTTAGAGTTTCTTGAAACTATCTGTGGTGCGGAAACCGGTTTACTTTGGACTAAGGCACACGATGAAGATATTACCTGTACTAAATGTCGAAGTATGTTACATGGAAAATATCCAAAAAATTGCTGTGAGAAAATGGACTACTATCTCGATTTGAAATGTGACCAACATGACAATCCATTTGAATGTTCTGATACTGTTATTTATTATAATAAAAAACAGAATAAGTATGGTATTGTCATTCATGATGGTGGTCACTCATACTATGAAATTTTCTTTTGTCCATGGTGTGGAACAAAATTATAAACATACTGTATTTAGATAGCAGATCAGAGAAGTCCGAAGATTTGATCATCTTCTTCAGGGTAGATGTGGAAATTTGTCATTCTAGGACCTTATGGCATAAGAATTGGCTTTGCGGTCTGCTATCTTAACTTAAGCCCCTGTAGCTCAGCTGAAAATGAGCGCTCGGCTACGAACTGAGAGGTCGCAGGTTTGAGTCCTGCCAGGGGCACCATATATGGAGGAAACATTGATGAAAGTCGATGGTGACTGGGGGTGCGGTGAAAACTGCGGAACTTCAAACACACAAAAATGGGGACCAAACAGTATTTATGATATAAATTGTGATAAATGTAACACTCCAGTAGAGTTCTTTAAAGATGAAAAGAGAAGAACTTGTCCAGAGTGTGGAGAAAAAGTTATTAACCCAAATGTAGGAACCGATTGTTGCTAATGAAAGGAGCAAATCATGAAGGTATTGACGAAGAATGTTAAACTGCATTTTGAATGTTGGAATGAGAACGATAGTAAATGTCCTTCTCCCCAAACTAAAGAAGTTCAACTAGCATCTGTTGTTGAATGCGGACCGCCCGTATGTGACACATGCAACACTGTCATGACACTGAATGATGAGTGTCTGATAATTAATTAGGAGGTGTCATATGCTAAAATTATTTCATCTGCCTGGTTGGTTATTTCTTCGTTTATGTTGGCCTCTATTTTCCTGTAATCATACTTGGAAAATGAGAAGAGGGTTTGCCAATTATAAATGTTATTCCTTAGAAGGATGGGTTAGATTTGTCCATATTGAAATGAAACCACAAGAAAAATTCATGCAGATTGTTGTAGTTAGCGGAGGATTTTGGGCCATCATCATATTCTTTCTGTATCTATTAATTTTTACTGCTGCAAAATCTTGAACTTACATGGCACTCGGAGATATTTAATTGCCATAGAAGGAGTTATGTATGAGCGATGAAAATGCTAACACCCCTATACAAAATGGGGATGTTGAAAAAGAGTCGTTAAATATCATTCTAGATTCTAACTATCCATTATTAAAAGAGTTTCGTGATAGAGCTTCTGGATCTTATAAACATTCACAAAATCTTGCATCAATGGTCGAAGGTGTAAGTATGGAACTTGAACTTGATGTTCCGTTTATGAAAGCAGCAGCTTTATATCATGATGTGGGTAAAATGCTTCATCCTCGGTATTTCACAGAAAACCAGGTCGAAGAAGAAAATCCACATGACAAATTAGATCCATTTATTAGCTATCTTATAATATCCAGGCATGTTTCGGACACAGCGTTGATTCTCATGCAGGATCAAAATTTTCCTCGCAAACTAATTGAGATAGCATGTCAACATCATGGTCAAAGTGTTGTCAGATATTTCTTCGTCAAATCAGGAAGTGAAATCGAAGATAGTTATCGCTATAAAGGAAAGAAACCAACATGTATTGAATCTATGGTTCTTCTTGTATGTGATAGCATCGAAGCTCGTTCAAGGGCAGAAGTGAAATTACAAACATTCGATCCCAAAACTATTATTGAGGAAACCATTAATGAGCTGCTAGAGGATTTTCAACTTGAAAATGTTGTTATGCGTCTTGGTGATCTACAGAAACTAAAAACTGCTCTTGCCAAGGAATTGCAAGGAACATATCAGAAAAGAGTTGATTATGCTAAAGCTAAAGAAGAGGCTCCAGATGGCAAAACTAACAAGAATAGTTGATTATCAGCTTCGTAAAATGCGTGAATCAATTATACAACAAAAAGGACAATTTAAAATAAGGCACAAAAAACACATGAAGGAAATGGATGAAACCCTTAAACAAATTCATAATAATCGTGCCAACTTTGAAAGAAAATGGTTTAAATGTTTAAAAGGAGGTAAACTCTAATGTTCAAAAAAGTATTTTTCTCTTGTGGGGGTAAACCGATGATGTAAATTTCCTATAAAAGGAGGTGAGATCATTGAGCGATACCCCTAAGAGAAAGGGCGGCAAAAAGAATCGTAAGTTCGGCCGTGCTAATCGTAGACCCTCTCATAATCGTTATACTATGGAACGTAGATGGGAAAAAAACAAAGCACGCCGTATTGCCAAAGAGCAAAGACTTGTCGAGAAAAAAGCTGCTAAAAACGCTCGTAAAAAAGCTCTGCTTAAAAAAGTAGGGTAAAACCCCTTGTGTCGGGACATCTGAAATCCTGGGACTCTCCTTTGAATGGATACAGAGCCACCAGAAAAGACCGTCCCGGCACATTATACGTTAAAGGACAAAAAATGAAAAAATTAATAATTTTTATTACTATAATCATATTCTCCTTTTCGATGATTTCCTTTGCAAACGCAGATCGTTCTAAAGGGAAAAAAGGTAATAGAGATCGCTATCAACATCAGAAGAGAGATCAAAGAGATCGACATCCAGCTGGATGGAATCCATATTATCGTCATAACAAACGCCCACATGGAAGGCATCATTATGAACCTTATTATCATGGACATTGGAAATCAAGGCGTCAGTGGGAAAGACACTATCGAAAATATCCCGATAGATATCGAGGAGGAAAATATTATCATGATAAAAGAGGTCACTTGATGTTTCAATTTTGTGAAAGAGAAGGAATCTGTTTCTCATTCTCAATTGCTAAATAAGGCGACGTAGCCAAGTCCGGCCGAAGGCGGAGGATTGCAACCCCTCTATTGCACAGGTTCGAATCCTGTCGTCGCCTCCATTTAAAAAAGGATTATGTTATGAAAGTTGCCATAAAGCTTATTACTTTAGGTTATTACTGTCAAAAATGTCAACAAGAACACAATTTACCTGAGTGTGCAAACTTTTTATTTCATTCTTCTCTTTGTGAAGTTTGTCAAAAACCAGCACCACTTGTTTTCTTTTCTGGTGGATGTTGTATTCTTAAAAAAAGATAAATTACTTTCTCATATAACAGAAAGGACAGATTAACATGGACAATCTGAAAGTAAAAGTTACAGCTCACGGAAACTATGTAATCATTGAACCGCTCCAATTTACGGAAGAAAAAGATGTATTCTATCCAGTTGGTGGTGATAGAGTAGGAACCGTTTTAATTGATACAGATAAGTATTTAGGAATGAGTGAAGAAGCAGTCAAAAACCTTAAAAAGATCGAGAAAAGTCATGATGCTATTGGAGATGTTCAAACCTGGAAATCTGATAATAAAGGTGATTGCTTTTCATGGATAGGGGGGATACATCGTATTTTAGATGTCACAACTGCTGAAGGTGATAGAGATGGAATCATTGACATTGCCCATGTAACCATTCCAAATGATGTCCCGGAAAAAGCTATGAGGATAATAAATAATTAGGGTCCGTCACCTAGTCTGGACGATGGTACCGGCCTTTTAAGCCGGAGAGTCAATGACTCCACGAAGGTTCAAATCCTTCCGGGCCCACCACAACAACCCTTCACCCATAAAAGGAATAAAAATGCCAAGAAATTTATTAAGAAAGGAAGTAAAGGACATTATCACTGGTTTCGCTGGAACTGTTGTCGGCCGTCATGAATTTATCTTTGGTTGTATAAGATATACAGTGCAACCAAAAGTTGACAAAGATGGAAAACTACCTGACACTCAAACCTTCGATGACCCACAACTGGAGGTTGTCAGAAAAAAGAAGATCAAAACCAAAGAAACCAAAGTACCAGGTGGTCCCATGCCCGTCACCCCAAAGGAGAAACACACTCCTTCAAGATAAAACCAACCCTTCACCCGTGAAAGGAATTACGCCATGTTGTTACAAACACACTGTGCATTTTGTATTGATGAAAGTGGATCAGTAGCCGGGATTGTCAGAGCTTTAGTCGATGCCTACAATCAAACAGTTACTGATATTCGCCAAGCTGTATTAGATGAGGGTCAGGAAGCATCAATGACTGCTCTAGCTTTCGGAGACAGAGTTCTTAAACATAGAACTCTATATGTCGGACAACAGGTTCAAACCGTCACACCTCTGGTTTATACTGATCTCAACCCAACCGGAATGACTCCATTATTCGATTCAGTCTGGCGTGCCATCAAAAAATTGGAAGAGCTGGATGATGGAAAACCAGATACTTCATTTGTTGTTTCAGTTATTACAGATGGTTTTGAAAATCAGTCTGTTAAACCCGGGGTTCCTACCACTGTTCGTGAGATACAGAAAAAGATCGAGACCGACCGATGGACATTTACATTTCTGGTTCCCAATGGTAATGAAGATCGCTTTTCCAGGGCTTATAGCATCCCTCGCGGTAACGTTCAAGGATGGGAAACAAAAACTGCCAGAGGAACTAAGGAAGCAGGCATTGTTACTTCTGCTGCATATGGTGAATTTTTCAAACAAAAGACCTCCCGTGGCATTGGTAAGAAGATGTCTTCCAAGTCTTTTTATTCCAGCACTTCCGACCTGACTGTGAGGGAGGCGAGATCTTCTCTGTCTGAGATTACAGGTCAAGCTCGATTCCTCGTAGCTCCGGTGACATGCCAAATTCGAGAACTTATTATCAATAATGGTCTCGACTGGATCAAAGGTGCTGCATTCTATGCGCTGATCAAAACCGAGAAAAAGGTTCAGGATTATAAAATGGTCTGTCTCCGAGTGAAGACTTCCGGTAAGGTATACTCTGGTCAAGAAGCTCGTGAAATGCTCGGTCTTCGATACGCAACAGGAACTGTTCGATTAGTTCCCGGAGATCATGGCAAGTTTGACGTATTCATTCAATCAACCAGTGTCAACAGAAAAATCCCAGAAGGCACCGAAGTTCTATACTGGCCAAAGGTTGGCTCACAAAGGAAATAAGTTGGTACCGGCATCTAGTCTCCTATAACAAAGATTAGACAGGTGACACTCAAGATATCTTCTAGATAGATATCTTGAGTGTCATAATTTCCTAATAAAAACCGAAAATATTTTTTCAGCTTTATCTTTTGGAATAAAACCACAAGCTATAGCTCTAAATCTCATCCCTTCATATCTTTGTCTTATTTTAGATGGTATAAATCTTTTTCTCCAAGGAACACCAAATAGACTGTGTTTATATTGCCACCATAACTCATTATTTACACCAAATCTATATGTTCCAAAAAGGAAATGAATAATCATTTTCCAGTTCTCTTTAAAATATTTTGCCTTATAATAACTTGATGATAAATAATCGCTTCTTAATATTTTAATCTCCCTCATCCGTTTCTGATAGGTCAATAATATCTTCAAATTCACCACCACGTCTTAAATAATCTCTTCCGCCATCAACAAAAATCGCACCACATTTACATTGTCTGAAATCATGACGATGTTTAGATTCAATAACATCTTTACACTTTTTACATTGTGCTTTATTTTTTAATATTGCCATCTTTAATTCCTTTCAATGCTGTCCAAGCTTGACGACCACTCATGATGGGTTTCATACGTGTTACTGCTGCAAACATACTCACACCAGTACAACCACATACATTACAGTGAGGTCCTGACCAATCCCATGTATCATCAAGTTGTCTTTTACTCATTACATTATCACATTCAGCACATGTAAATTGTTTATAATCTGGATCTGAATGTTCTGCATCTTTCCTTATCCAATGATCGTGTTTAGGATCCTTTCTCTTTAAATTTAAAAGAGTCGCAGTTGCTACTACTGGATTTTTAGTACACTTTACAACACTAAAACATATTCTACTAGCATCTGGATCTCCACTACATACCCATAGCCATTTCACTTTTCACCTTCCTTTCACTATCGTTCAATAAAAAATGTTAGCATCTTATCATCATAATTGAGATTAATTCTTATATTATTTTTATCAAGAATCATAGTTCTAAGTTTATATTCAAATATCTTCAACTCTCTTAAATAATCCTTAATACCTTTTTCCATAATAGCAATTGTATAATCGTCTAAAATCTCAAATAAAAAATGATTCAAAAAAATAGAAATATTCGTTTGTATTCTATCTAACATTAAAACGGATCCTCCTCTACTGTGAGCTTTCTGCAATTCAACAAAAAATGTTTTCTTTTTAAATAACTTAACATATCAACCCATTTTTTTCCACTCATCCATCGGTAGATAGGGGCAGTGTCATATTTATACACCACCCCATCTTGATCTACTGCTACTGCACCACAAGCTTTTAATGTGTTTACCCAATAGATAGTTCGTTTGTAAATCACTGTCCTTGCTTTTTCAAGGTGTTCATTGCGCTCAAGTGAGTATTGGCAACAATGAGACCTTGAGAAATACCTTCAAGAGAATTTGCAATTCGTACTAAACTTTGAGACATTTCCATTCTTATTACATCTCGACATTTTTCTCTATCAATTGGATAATTATTTAAAATCTCCTGAACTGAAATATTTTGTATTTGTTTTGGTTTAGGATTCTCATCCGGCACTGTTCCTTCTACTGTTTGCTCTTTATCCTCTGGTTGTGCTCCTAATCTTCCTTCACTTGACATCTATCCATTCCTCCTTTTCTGTATCGTAATAACACCTATATGAATCATCTTCCCTATGTGTAGTTGATGCTTCAATGAACTTACATAACCTACCACGTGCTGATGAAAACCTATGCTTAACACCAGGCATTACTCGATATGAGTCATTTTCATATAAATGTAACCTCTGATATTCACCTGTTTTATCATCGCCTATATCCAACCACAGTGAACCTTCAACCACAAAAAATGTTTCATCTTTTATCTTGTGATAATGAAACTTCGCTTTTGAAGACCATTTTTCAGGTTCGATTGTTAATAGTTTGCCACAATACATATCATTATTTGCAAACCATAATTCGCTTCCCCATGATTTATTAACAAATGTTTGCTCTCTCTGCATCCTTTCAAATCTCCTTCTTGCATCTTGTGCCCAAATTGACCATATAATATATTGTGGATTTGCTTTCCAATGCATTTTAACTCGTCTCCAATCTATAGTCCGGTAACTAGAAATCTAATATTATCAGGTCTTTCTCAGCATTATAATAAATAAAAATTTCTTTTCTCATTAATTGATAAATCCTAACTTTTTTACCGGTTGTATAATCAATTCCCCCATGCCTAAATCCCCCAATCGTAAAAGTTTGAACTTGAGCAGGGTTGTTATTAAAAAACTTGTAAATACACTCATCTAGTTTCTTATCTATTTCATTAAATGATCCCACCTCTTTAAAAAAATCAACAATTCGTTCCTTTAAGGCATTAACAATTCGCTCGTTTGAGATATCCATAACCACACCCCTTTATATTCATATGAATTTCTTTATGACATTCAACACATAATGTTATACAAGAATCTATATCATTAGCAAACAAAGGTTCTTGTGAAATTGGATCTATATGGTGACATTCAAGAGATTCAATTTCTTCACATTTTTGACATTCCCAATTATCTCTTTCAAATACCATCTTTCGAAGTTCAGGAGAAACTTCAGTCGACATCTTTTTAAAGTCTGATGGATATTTATACTGTCTATATGTAGGACATAAATTCTTACACTCATTAGAACAATAAAATCGTTGTTCCCCTTGTGTCAACTCTTTCAAAGCAATTAATCTATTTTCAGTTTGAATTCTGGTTGGTCTGAACCACTTTCCGCAATAAATACATTTTACGTTCATGAGATTTCCATTTTCATTATCTCTTCTTAACTCTTCACAAAATGATAACCTTTCTTCATATGTATCATAACATGTAAAATTTCCGATACCTTTGTAATTTCCATTCTTAAAACCAGACGTCGATTGCCTCATCTTTTCTCTATATTCTTTAGACTTTAAAATTTTTTTCCACACTTTACTATTTTTTCTCGCTTTAGACATATTTCGTCTATGTTCTTCTGTAAATTTATATTTTTTCATAATTATTTATATATGAGGAAGTACATTGATAATCTGATATAATTCCATTTTGCATGATTCGTGCGTCATAAAATCTCCATAGAGACTTGAGACAAACATCTTATCAACATACCACAAGACTGCAACTCCTTCTACACAACCTGGTTTTACAGCTTCGTATGTTTTAATCAAACAATCGCTCAAACCACCGCAAAAATTCCTAACCCATTGAATATCATCTAAATACTTTCCTGGTCTTGAATATTCATGGACTACTTGATCTAAATTAGATAGTGAAACGTCACAAATTAATGCAACAAACAATGGCCATCCTCCCATTTGATATTTCCTTACAATTAATGGAGAATAATTTTTGTCGAGTAAACGTGTAGATGTATTCACTTGATCAAGACCAACTGGTTGTACTCCAGCTTCTTTCATTACTTCAGCTTTTCTTTCTTCTTCTGGTGTCATTACATATTCCTTTCTTCCCATTCTAATATTGCTGCTTCGACTTCAGTTCTATATTCTTCACCATCAGGTAAATAAAAATGTGTTATCCCTCTCAAATTAAACCACACTGCTTCTGGAAACTTTTCTAATATATATTGTTCCTCAATATCATTTTCACTGGTTATTTGAATTACGGATTTCATTTTCATTATTTCATACCTCATCGTTTATTTTTAGCAATTTGTTCTTAAAAGTATTTTTAGTGTCTAAACCATTATAGTATTTATCCTTACCCATATCAGCAAGTTTCACCCACATATTTAATCTTCGCCTCTTTTCTTTTTTATCCATTAGGTCAAGAACAAGAGGAACACGATCATCTATACCGATTCTATTTCTTTCATATTCCATTAATGCCATACAATTCCATGCAGCATGAGCTAAATGATGAAGGCCGCTTTCATCATCGTTTACCTCGCCACGAAACCATTTCCATACATGACGAAGAATACATCCAAATACATCCTTTTTCCACTTCAATCCCTTCCACCAATTATCATCGTCATATTTTTGGGTTCCGTATGTATATACTCTAGCAATTTCATTCAGTGCCCAAGGTGCAACAAGATCATGACGAATCTTATCTTTGCTGAATCGTCCTGCTGTTTTCTGCCCCATCTGTTCTTCTTCTTCTGAATTTCGTATATATTTTTTCATTCTATTCATTGCTTCTTCATCAATATCACTCATTTTATCCTCCTTATACAGTAGTAAAATACTTTTCGACTAAATAACATGCTTCCTGATAGTCATTACACCAAGAATTAACAGATTGCTGTACAAATGGATGTTTACATTGATACTCATTTAAATCATCCGCAAATGCAATAACTGCTTTTTCTGGATGTAAAAAATACCATGCTAACTCAAAGAATGAACCCAGTAGAGGTTTATCAGGATCGTATTGATTCATGTTGACTATAGCTAAACTTGATCTCATTACAAAAGTATAATCTTTCGGTACTAATAAATCAATTCCAAAACTTCTTTTTTCTTTCGTTACAGCATAACTTTTCTTTTTTAAAGTCTTTTGATTGAATGGGTTTCTACAAGGATTGATAAAGTCAATCTCATCGTTTTCTGTAAAATGTTTTTCTACTCGATTTCTCCAGATGTACGTCGCTGGAAACTTCGGTGATATTTGACCTACTAAATATACTGTTTGCATTATTCACTCCTTATTTTCTTTCACAATAAAAAAATGTGATAATTTATATTGATCTGAAATTATTCTATGGTCTTCATCTTCAAAAATACCTATTCCAAAAGTTGTTATTTCAAAGATTCCATCTTTAAATTTTTCAGCAGCTGGTGTATCTAAAATTTTCAAATCAACCAAAATTTCTGATTCAGGTGTAATTTCATAACTTTCAGCTTTCGCAACTATTTCATCAACTTTTAAATACGGAGAACTCTCACGACTAATATATACATCTGTTTTAAATCTTTCATCAAATGCTTTTTTTAGTACTTCTTTTGGATAAATAGTTCCGTTAGCTGTGGGTTCTCCTGCTTTAAAATTTATTTTTATCTTCATTATTCGCTAACCTCCTCCACCTCTACTTCTCTTCTCTCAGGTTCGCCATAACCTTTTGCCATACAAACTGTGCAAAATCTCTCCCACAGATCATCTGGTAATGATCTTACTTGATATGGTTTCTTCTTCTTTACACAATCAGCAATTCCCAGTTTCATCCCATCTGTCATTCCTAGATCAACATAGAAATTTGATTGATCTGCTACATCTCTCCAGAAAAATCCTGCTTCAATTCCAAGTTTACGATCTGCTGGAACCTCATCTCTTAATACCCAAGTTCGAGTATAAAGTAGATGTGATGCATATGGAGCTTCATTATGATTAACTAAACAGTCATGCATACACAATTCTCCATAAACTTCATTGACAGGTACATGTCCTTTATATGGTGATTCAATTACTACTCTTTTCATTTTCTCTTCCTTTCTTTCTTTGAATATCTTCCACAATCATAACAGTTTCTATTTCTTTATTATATTTAGTACACCAATCATATACAAATAGATCAGTTACTGGAATATCAGCCATATTGAATCTTTCTCTCTCAAATTCTGTTATTGGTCTCTTATCCTGAAAATCTATACACTCATCTTTCTTACATCCTGTCTTGAAAAAGTTACAATATGTAATTTCCTCACCGGTTACTATTTGGTCCATTTTTCTCTTCCTTTCTCAGTCTGACCTAACCAAAATTAAAAAATGTTCTTTTGGTTGTGCCATATACTTTTTGATTGTATCTTCAGTGCCACCTGTTCTATCTCTCGATACACAAGCAATAAGTCTATCTGACTCTTTCGCAATTTCTAGATTTCTGACAAACCCAGCACCTTTTTTATATTTATCCCAATTTGGATAAAATATTAAGATTGGAATTCCATACTTTTTAGCGATGACTTCAGCAAAACGATCACCGCCCTTTGGACAACCTCCACTGATAATCCAGTTTCCTTCTTTATAAATATTCAAAAATGCCTTTTCAACTTTCTCATACGCTTCGGGATTGTCTCTTCGTCTTGTTCCGATTATTCCAATTTTTTTCATCTTTTACCTTTCTTCTTTTCATTCCTAACCAAAACTGTCTTCTATACTTTTCATATCCATTAAAAAATATAGAAGGATGATAACCATTAATTTCTCTTGTAATCATCTCTTCTTTAGTTTTTGGCATAATTACCATTTCCTTATAGGGTGAAAAAATGAGTTGATGTACAAACGCGATCCTATTTAAAAACATTTGTTCTATTTTCAGATATTTCGATCTAAAAAACATATACTATAATGTATCATATATGTATCATTAACCTCGTTTATGAGGCGTATATGAATCATTCTACTTTATTTTAAATGATCATAAACTCTAATCGGTATACCACTTTCTCTTAATAAATACTCAGACGATTGATCATAGAAAGTCATCTTAGTAATAATAATTTCTTCAATACCTGCGTTGATAATCTCAACTAAACATGGAGTGCAAGGAACGCCACAGTCCATATAAATCTTCAATCCTTTAGTTGCGATTCCAGCTCTAGCAGCATTAATTAAAGCATTTCTTTCAGCATGTCCTGCAACACACCACTCAAGACCTTCACCTGATTTAAATCCAAATTCAGGAACATATCTTGGACATTTCCCTTCAAGATCTTTTTTATGCTTCAGCTCTATTTGAGTTTCATTAATATAGTTTGAGTATTCTTCAAATTCATTTCCAAAAGCTGCCTTTCTCATATTATCATGCACCACCAACCATCTTTCATCACAAGTTCGAACTCCTCTTGGAGGCCCATTATATCCTTGACATACAACTGCTTTATCTTTTACTAAAATTGCTCCAATCTTTCTTGATAAACATTGACTCTTCTTTGCAACAACTGTACAAAGTTTATGATACCATTCATCCCATTCCATTCCTGTTCTCATATTAATATCCTTTCTTTCTTAATTGCCCATCCTTTTTCAAATTTATATTCAAAAGTCAATTTTCTTCGTCTTTCAGTTCTCATAATCTTTGGATAATATAATTTCTGTTTTTCTTTATCAAATGGTGTCACTATTTGAAGTCCAATTAATCTTAAAAATGGATTAAAAAATACTTTGATTAATGATCTATGATTAACAATCTTTCCTTTCTTATTATATACTATTCCTAGTTTAAGTTTATCTATCATCACCCGATCCATGTATTTTATTTCTTCTTTTTCTATCAAGAAGCTTCTTGATATTCTCTTTCGCTACATCGTTAAATTCAATACCAAACCAGTCAGAAAGTCTTGCCATATACCACTGAACATCGCCCATCTCTTTAGTGATCATCTCTTTAAATTCATCATCAATGACACCGTTTTTATCACGAAATAACTTCTTTATTTTTTCAACCATTTCTCCCACTTCTCCGACTGTGCCGAGAATATAATATAACCAACCAGGAGATAGACAATCCTGTGCCGCAGTTCCAACATCTGTTTTTCTACATTCTTTTTGGTATTCATTAAAGTCCATTAATTCTCCTTTGATTCTTTAATTTCTAATGATGAACCCGATATGTAACCATCCCTTCGTTTCAAAACCATACTTATTTCATAATCTCTATAACCATTATTATATAATAATTGGTCCAATCTAAACATTTCTCCAGCTTCCCCCATTGGATATTGGCATTGAACATACATCTTATGACCACAAGAACATTCAGTATTGAAACCGTTTTTTCTAAGAAGTTTAACTAAATCTCTTATTGGTTCCTCAATATATTCATGATACCAGTCCATTACAAATCACCATATCCACTGAATATTTGTTCGTCAGTGATTCCTTTTGATTCTAACATATCCATGATAGTCTTCTTTGAAAGACCTGCTAGTGGAGCTTCTAGTGTAATTGGATATGGTCCATTTATTCCCAGAACATCATTCATTGCACCAAACCACGATTGCATACAATCTGGAAATTTATTTACATAGTCGCTGTAATCAGCGCCATACCAAATCAAATCAATTCCCATATCTTCAGCAATTGATGCTGCAATTCCAACAAACATAAGATTTCTACTGGGAACATGCATCTCATGAACACCATCAAATCTTCCTTTTTCACCTCTCCCTGTAAGTCCACTTTGAACTCCAAGCTCATGTAGCTTTACAACTCTAAAAGGGGTATCATTTTCTCTGAGATAATTTTTAGCATATCTCAACTCGTCTACATGTAACTGTTCATAATCAATAAGAACACAATATGGAATTTTTCCAAATGTATTCGCCATCTGTAACATCAACACACTATCCGCACCACCACTAAATAAAACTAATACATCAAATTCTGGGGGTTTTTCAAAATCTTGAGGTCTGGCTGGATGAGTCGGTGTTTCTTTATTTGGTTTAATCTCTGCTTCATATTTTACAGTTCCTGGTAATGACATTTTATAAATCCTTTCACAAGTTTATATTATGTTCTTATTATATAGTATAATATCTCAAAATTTTCAACCACTTTTATCCATTATAAGATATTAACTTTATATATATTAATGACTAAGATGAAGGCATAAGACCATCATCAAAAATTCACTTTTATAAAGGAGAAAACTATGCCAGATTTAAAGGACATGACAAAGGCCCAGTTAATCAAAATCATTGAACAAGGTATAGAGCCCAATTCAGCATCCCAACCGGCCCCGGTCGATGATCCCATTGCCTTGATCATGGAGAGCCTGAAGATTAACAGGAAATCCCTCAAAGACGCCAGAGAACGTCTCTACAAGGAGACGACCGAAACCGGAATCGAAAGTGCCAAGAACGCCATCCGAGCAGCTGAAAACCGAGTGCGTTTGATTAAAGAGAAAATGAAAAGGACTCGGCGGGATCAAAAAGAGAATGTGCCATTCAGTTGGAGCGCTTTGCTCGGAATAATCGCCCTGGTCGTGACCGCAGCCGGCACCGGTGTTGGTGTGGCCATGCTGCTTGACAATGGAAGTGAGGCAATAGCGGTGGGAAATGGTGACAACCTGTAGCCCACAGTTGCAAGTTCAAAAAATAAGGTCCTCTGGGTCCTTATTTTTTATGAGATATTTTTTTTTACTATATATATTAATTATAAATGAAACCAGTTATTAACTTCAATATAAAGGAGAAAATAAACATGAGTGATTATTTTATAAATGAGTTCTTTAAAAAAGAGAAACTGTTGGATATCTCTCTTGGGTCCGATGGGATGTTGGGATTCTTCGCAGATAACTATCCAACGATCATCGCCATGTCTCGAGCTATCAATGATCAAACAGAAAAAACTCTCGAAAGAAAAAGGGACTCCGTCCTAGAATTAAAAGATTTAAGAGCGGAGTTAGCAGAGTTAGATTCAAATAAATCAACACATGGTTACCTTTCCGATCCGGATCAATCCCAATATAATGATCTCAAACTAAAAATTGAGTTTCATGAGGGGGAACTGGAAAAAGAAGATGATGTATTCTTCCGAGGGGAATCCCTGCGTGTGTGTGCAGAAACTGAGTTTATAGTCAAAGTAGAGAAAAACTTTCCTGGACTTATGTATGCAATGACAGAGTTCGATAGGTTATTACGTATTCCCATCTCTGGACTCGTGGGCAGTGGACTTAAGTGGATATCTACCCCACTGAGGATCATTGTTGGAACAATCATTCAACATGCGAATTTTGGAATTGCAGGACAACTGATTTACATGTTGGTTGACCATTACCCGCAGCTCATAGAACAAAGAATGCTGGCAGAGGAACCAACAGGCAAACCTGCTGAATATGAACAACTCGAAGTAGACGGGTATGCCGTCAAAGAGATTAAACGTGAGGTAACAACCAAATGGAATTCCTATCAGGACGATAAGTAGTGCTCCCTTCCCGGGAGAAAAATGTAGGTTCTCATGAACTTGCATTTTTCCATATGTCTATATTTTTTTGGCAGATTTCATCAAATGATAACGTAGTTCTTATAGCTTTCATAACGTCTTGTTTGTATCTAGGAAAGTATGATATGCCTTCCATAATCTTATCTGAAATGTTATTATCATTAACTACAATTACTCCCTTCTTTTTATAATATGGAAGTAGTCTTGTTTGATCGCTTAGTATTAATGGAGTTCCTGACATAAGTATTTCTGTTACAACTCTCGGGCATCCATCATTTTTATTACTCATACAGAGTCCAAACTTACTCATATTTAATACATGACATAATTCTACACGATCAACTTCCCCTCTAAACTCAATATTAGTAACACCATATTTTTTGCACAGATTTTTTCCAACTTGAGGTTGATTGCCACAATGAACAATCTTTAATTTTTTCAGATAAGCAGACTTACTAATCGCTTTAATGAATTGCTCTTGCCCCTTATATCTTATCTGTTTGAAGTTACATGGCCAACAAATATCATATCTAAATTCATCTGATTTAGACCAAGGATATGATCTGAAAATTTGTGGAGAAGCTGTCTTAAAAAATGGACGACACCTTTTATTCTTACGAAAATCAGCCTGATCTTCTTGAACAAACAGATCATATTTACCACCCCATTGAGGGTAGATTCTACGCCCTGTTGCTAAATATATAGCTAATCCAAATGAATTTGGATTTTCATGAGTCACCTTACAATATTCTTTAAACCCGCCTCTGAAAAATGACATCTCTGGTTTTGGATAATTCATCACTTCTGAAAAATTACGAACCCATCTCTGAGTATATGATTTACCTTCAACGATAAATGTTATTTCTTTAGGAGGTTTATTTGAAAGACGCCATATAACAACTGCATCAAAATGATTTTCTTTTAATAACCATATAGGAAATAGCATATAGAAATCATGGCAATTTCTCTCAAAGTCTTCAACGTTGTCATACTTGTGATAATATTCTAAGTGTTTAATATTACTTCGAAATAACCAAAAAATCTTCATTATACAATTCCTTTCTTATAAATTAAATAGACTTCTGCTTTCTTTCAACATTTCTTTTGTTACGCTAACATCTTTACAAGTCCACGCATCCCATAAGAAATCATTTACATAAGTATATGGAAGAAGACCATAACCAGTTCTTCCCCAAGCTGTTCCCCAACTATTCTTAAATATCAATCGTTTCTTAGAGTCTTGATATCCAACAACACAAACGGCATGCCCGCCATAAATTCTATTTGGATTTTTTGGGTATGGAATAAAACCATCATCTCCTGCATAGAAAATCTCTTCGAAACAAGGAATACCAATAACAACAGGTCCGCTTAATAATGCATACCTCAATTCATTTAAATTTTTAACTCTCCAATACTTTCCTATGCGCGCCCATCTAGCAACCAGATGAGCCCAATTCTCAGGTTTCCCTTTTGCTCTATCACTATATGGCCAACCCCCTTCAGAAGGCACACCCAGTTTCTGTAACACCTTCATAGCAAATCGAATTGAAGTTCCTTCTGAGTTTGGCCACGGATCAATTTTCTTGGCATTCCAATATACCCAAGATTCAGATAGATCATATATAGAAGTTCTTCTATGATTCTTTTTACCCTTAGATACTTCATGTTCATGTTCAACTCTTTCTTGCCACTCTTTCATTGCAGTAACAGCAAATCCAACACATGAACCTAGTCTTCCCTGATTTTTAACAGGAGACATCTTCGGGCCATGTGTTATAGTTGACGGTGTAGTGTATAATTCAACTAAATCATACTCCACATTTGAACTGAATTTAAAATCCCTTTCATCATCTGGATCTTTTTTATATGTTAAAATTTTATCTGCATTATCCTTTGTTAATCTCATTATTATAACCTCGGTATTTTATAATTTTCTATTTTGGCGCCAGGCATTTTTTTCACATCTTTTCTAATTTGCTTAAGAGTTGCTTCAAGATCTCTAATATTCATCAAAGACATCCAATATAGTTCTCTCCAACCTTCTCCACCTTCTCTTCTCATATTCCTTATACCAGCTCTTATACCAGCTCTTAATGCTGACATTCCTAGGATAATCATTGGTTGATTGACTATTAACTTTCGATATTGAGGTTGATCTTTGTATATATCTATAAAATCAACACTCTCTATAATCATTCTCCGATTATCTTTCAACATTTTAATAAGCTCTATTCTAACGAGCTTTGTTATCTCATCCTTAACTTCATGATTATCCTTAATGTGTTTAAAATACTTTTGAGATATTTCATACCATATGTTATCACCACTTCTCCATTTAACTCTCGGAAGCCTTGCAGGATATCTTCCACCAACCATCTTCGATTTATTTTTTGATAAAAACTCTGCCCATGTTGTCTTACCAGATCCCATTACCCCAATAATAAGAAGTTTATTTTTTTCACCACTTTCAAAGTCTTTTAGATTAACTGATACATTTTTATCAGACAATAAATATCCCTCTTGAATATATTTTAAATATTCATCAATCATTATCTTACTATTGCCTCCCGAGGATTGAATCTATCAATTCTCATGTAAGGAACTTCCATACATTGTAATCCCCATATTGAAAGTGCATGTACCGCTATATGATTACACCTTAAACAGTTACGTCCTAAGTCTAAATTGGGTACACCAGATTTTCTCTTTCCACCAATTTGATATACTCTTGACAATTCAGAATCAACTAAAAACTTTTGAAGAAGAAATCGCATTACATCAACTTTCATACTTCTTTCAAAATCACAAAATATATGAAATGAACTCTTCCCTGTAAATCTCATCTTTGCTTTTTTAACAATAGGCATTTTATCCATAACAAAATCATATGTATCCTTCGTAGCTTTGATTGCCCATCTAAAGTTATCCCTTGGGTCAACATCAATATCAATTATCCCATATGACGAAATGCTGCCCATTGAATTATGAATACTGACACTCCTACCGGTTATTATTTCATCATAATTTTGTGGAGTTAACCTTATATTCTTACCCTTATATTTACGAACCATAACTGCAGTATTAACATTTGTCATTATTACAAACATCAAATCTAAATTTTTTGTTTCTATTAATAGTTGTCGTTTAACTTTTTGATAATGATTCCAAACATCAATCTCACGAAGACCCTTCGGATAGAATTTATTTCTCACAACTATTGTTTCTGGATTTTCAGGATAGCTCATTTTATATATTCCTTTTTAATTTGTTCTTACTATATCTCCTTTTTTGCTAAGATTTATAGTTAAAGACACCAACCAGCTTTGCGTTCTACATTGAATACTTGTTGGATTTCAACTCTAAGAAGATCTCCTTTTTCAAAGGGGTGGGATTCTTCTAATTCAAACATGACTCTACCCAAATAAAAACAATCACAAACACCAGTAACTTTTATCCAGATCCTTTCTCCATTTTCACGAACTTGAATACAATTACCAACTACAACATCATTTATATTACTTATACCATATGCTTCTTGAGTACCACCATATCCATTCTCCATATAAACTTGCCATGCATCTTCACATGTAGTACATTTATAAGCATTTTCATCATCACAAGCCATAAGATACCTCAGATTACACATTTATAATTTGTACATTACCATTAATAAAATCTAATGTACTTTCCCAATTATAGAATCTAACACCTTTGTCATCTATATAGAACCAAGCTCTAGGTTTTTTATCTGTAATCTCTGTTATATATTTTGCAAAATCATATTTTTCTAGCCATTCTTGAACTAGTTGTTTTCCAGTTTTTCCATTTACTAAAGGCCTTTCTGGATTTGCTTTACATGTAAAAATTATAACGTTATATTTATTTGATAAAAATTCAAGTGCTTCTTTTACCCCATCAATAGGATCATCATAAATTGTTCCATCATGATACCCTTTTGAGTTTTTATGTATAACTCCATCAAAATCTACACAAATATTTTTTTCTACTTCTTCTTTTATTTTATCCAAAAAATCTGTCATTTATAACAACTCCTGTATCATGTAGTTCTTTAATCATTTTCATTGC
>Ga0209976_10000793_pt1 | contig 19447 bp, 15 predicted proteins | sample SumtaG_FD_182806 | JGI IMG/M metagenome (GOLD analysis project Ga0209976, IMG submission 182806) | Deep subsurface microbial communities from Indian Ocean to uncover new lineages of life (NeLLi) - Sumatra_00157 metaG (SPAdes) (version 2) | ecosystem: Environmental > Aquatic > Marine > Oceanic >...
CCGGCTCTGCCGCATCCCCATTTTTACATTGTAATCCAGATTATTTTCAAAAATATTTCCCTCGAAAACCGTCATGCCGCGGTTTTTAATTACCGCGAAGACCCCTATTTTGTTACCGGACACGACGTTCCGCCGGACAGTCGCGCCGGCTCCCCGCTCCTCGAACCGGATGCCGTTCACGTTTGCCGTCAGTAAACTGTTTTCCAGGATAGCCGGGCTGGTGGAGAACCGGAACCCGTCCACGTTGTGCCGCAGCACGAGTCCGGAAAAGGACCCACGAGTGTAATGGATCTGGATCCCGCTGAAGGCATACTCGATAACAGCGTGGCTGACCCTGGCACCATCCGCGTGGTTTATCATGATATATTTCCAATCGGCTGGTTCCGGCTGTGCTGCCGCCGATGTAAAGATCACAGGATCTCCCTTGGACCCGGTCACCTCAAGGCTGCCCTCGACCCTCAGCTCACTGTCACCGATCCCGTCACCGTCATCGTCGCGCACGGAGAAAACAACCCTGGTACCTCGGGCAATGCTCAAGCTCGCTCCTTTTGCGACGATGACGATCCCGTCCACCTTTACCTCTCCGTCCCAACGGGCCTTCTGCCTGATCACCTGCTGAATGGGTGTTTCTTTTATGGCTGTTTCTGTGGCTTTCGCACTCACGGGGTAAATCAGTGCGGCAAAAACCAGCAATGCTGGTAACTGGACCCGAAACGGGCAAACCCGGTTCGGATTCATGGGATAAGAATCCTTCTTACCGTTATGTCGATCCCTTCGAGAAACCGGGTTGACTCGACGGTCAGGCCGTGATCGGGCGTGCCCTCGTAATGGCCGTACATCTCACCCGGTAACGGGTTGTCACCGTATTCATGGCGCGCGCCAACGTAATACTTACCGGCGGCCGGCAGGAATACCCGGTACCTTCCCTGTTCATCTGTGATGGAGGACAGGGCGGCCGGCTTGTGGTGCCCCATGTCCGGTTCCAGATAGGCAAACACGTGCATACCCTGGACCGGCCGTCCCTCTGTATCGGTAACAACCCCTTCAAAACCCGTGCGATCTTTGGCAAACCCCGTTGAATGAATGTCCCTGTCCAGGCGTTTTACAACCATAGGCAGAACGATCTCGATCTCCTGACCATCCTCGGCCCTGACGGGATTGAAACGGTAGTAGGATATGAGATCACCCTTCATCATGGGCCCGACACCGCGACCTGTACCGCGCTTTCTAGCTATCAGGAAATAACTGCCCTCCGGGACCATATCCATCCTGAAGATCCCGTCTGGTCCCGTTGGAGGCGTCCGCATGAACCCCAAGCCCCTGAACCCGTCGGTCTCATCGAAATAGAGCGACACCGTGACATCTTCAATTGGTTCACCATCCATGAGGACCTTCCCCAGGATCCGTCCTTCCATATCCCCATCACCAACGGGACGAACCACAGGGTCGGACCAGGTGACAAGGGAAAAACCGATCCAGGGCCTCTCACTTCCGGTCACGGTTACAGGGTTCTGTCCACACCACGTCCACATATCCACCGCTGACGCCACTAAATAATAGGTTCCCGGCTCAAGGTCGAGGCTGTACCTTCCGTCCGGACCCGACGGGGATGAAATGGCTGCCGGTTCACCCTCAAGATCAATGGTCCGGTACGCCATCACCCGCCCACCGACTATAGGACTTTTTCCCTTCACAAGGCGCCCATCGACTCCCGGACCAGCATCGGCAGCCCACCCGGAAGCTGATCCCGTAAGAACCATAACCACCGCCAGCAGGGCGGCGGCGGCAGTATGAACACCGGCGTCAAAACCCGAGCGCCAGTTCATCGGCCGTCCCTTCCCAGCCCTTGAGGCCGGCTGTCTCAGGTTCCGTTTCAAGCGCGGGTAGATAGAGGATCTTGTCAAGGAGGTAGGATTCCTCACCGAACCCTTCGTAGGTCACCTCGGGCAGATCGTGACCATCGTAAAGGGTCGAAATATCGGCATCCCCCCCCTTTTCAATCATCTCCTTAAAGGTCTTTTCGTCCCACCAGTTCCCGGTGGCGTCCACCGCCTGGGGAAACTCTTTCGGCCCCTGGCCTAGCCTGGGGTTACGACTTCCCTGCCGGGCCGCTGTTTCCAGCACATAGTTTTTCGATCCTGCCCTGGACTCCCAGTCTGAAGACTGGAATTTACCCAGTTTCAGATGTTTCCCGTTACCGGAAAACAGGTTATCTCTGATGAGGGGGTAGGAGGAAAAATCGTAGAACATTCCAATCCTTGAATCGGCAACGACGTTACCCTGGAACCGGGAAACATTCTTCTTGTTAAGGTGCACAGCCAGTGCCATATCCCTGATCTCATTATCCTCGATAAGCGGGGAGGAGAACTGGGTGGCGTAGATCCCATATTTCCCTCCGGCCATGTAATTGTTCCTTATCACCGGTGATGTATAGGAAAGGGCCAGCACCGCCGCGTCACTGTTGTCTACGAACCGGTTCCGCTCGACAACCGTGTCCGGTCCGTTCTGGTAGAGCCTGATCCCGACCTTATTGCCCTCGAAGTTGTTCCCCTCGATCTTCCCGGGAAACCTCTGCAGAACCTGCACCCCCATATCGTTCCTGAAGAACCGGTTCCCCTTCACCAGAGGTTTAGCACCCGAAGCGATGCCCAGGCCGATGTTGTTGCCCTCGAAAAGGCATCCGGAGATCTCCCCTGTGGATCTCATCTCCGCCGCCAGGCCCACCTTGTTGTCTTTGAAAGTGACCCCCTTGATATCGGCTTCAGCTTCCCTGACAAGGTGGATACCTGTTTCGGAACCGGTTATCGTTGTCATTGAAATTTCGAGACGGGCGGCCAGAACGCTTATGCCCTTTTCGGCTCTTAAGATACGCCCGTGGATGATAACTCCCTTGGCGCCTGTCAGCAGGGTGATCCCCTTCCAGGTAGTCCCCTCCGCTGATGAAATCTCTACCGGATTATCTTCACTACCATCGACCCGAAGGGTGCCCTGGACGGTCAAAGCAGCATCCGGAGCGACCCGAAGTCGGGCCCCCGCCTCGAGAATGAGAACACCCTCCCCGGCAACGGTGACATTCCCCTCCAGAAGATGCTGATCCATCAGAACCAGTTCACCAGTGATGGTTGCAGGGATAGAGTTCTGGGGGATAGAATCCTGGCGGATAGAGTCCTGGGGGACAGAGTCCTGGCGGATAGAGTCCTGGGGGACAGAGTCCTGGCGGACAGTGGTTTGACCGAATGCCGGGTGGGCCGTCATCGAAAGCAGCGACACCATGATAAGAAAAACGACCCCGCTGAAACCGGACAGGTTATTTACTTTTCCACTTTCCACCTTCCACTTTCCACCCGGCATTGTTCCACTTTCCACTGTTCCACCTTCCACTGCCCCACTCTTCATTGCCGTTCCCCCCTTTGAACAACGATCGTGACCTCTTTCAAACCCTGCTCAAGGGGCAGGTGCAGTTGATCCAGGCGGCCACTGTACTCACCCTCAGCTGCCGGCCCCCCGAAACGTTCCTTGGCAACAAGGGTAAAATCGCCGGACACGGGTATTAAAAGAGAAAAATTCCCCAAAGATCCGCTGGGTTCTGAGAAATAGAGCGGACGGCCCTGGTCCTCCCCGGACCTGTAGGCAAAGACCCTCAGCCCTGACACGGGGTCCCCATCCTGGTCGATGACAGTTCCCTGAACGGTCGGTTTCGGCGCCTCTCCCTCTTCCAGCTGGCTCACGCGAGTCACGGTTTCGAGGGTTATACGGACCTTTTCTCCGTCGCCGACAACCACTGGGTTTCCAGGGTAGTAGTTGAAATGATCGCCGATCTCCATGGGACCGTACATCCCTCCCCTGCTCCTTTTGCGAGCTATGACAAAGTATTTTCCGGGCTTTACCGACACCCGAAACCTCCCTCCCTTGCCGACGGGGATGGTAGCGATACCCGGCCCCCTGAAGCTCCCCATGGCATCGTCGTAAAGGGAGAGATAAAGCTTTTCCAGGGGCTCGTCACGGTAGGTGACGATTCCCTCAATGGATGCCATTGAGTCCGAGAGGCGCTCCTCGCTCTTGACCCTGACCAGGTTGAACCCCACCGGGGACCAGATGCCCGCGCTGACGATTACAGGGCTGCCGCTGTAGTAGCAATAGTAGTCCCCTATATCGGGCCGACTGACCGAAGTCGCAGAGCTCCTCGCCACCAGTGTGTATACACCCGGGGGAAGGGAAAGCCTGTAGGTACCGTCTGTGGCAGCGGGTTCGGAAACCGCCACCGGGTCCGCCAGGTAATCACTATCGGCGTCCGAATAAGCGCTGATGATCACCCCCGGGACCAGTTCGCCTCTGTACGCCACGCGACCATACACTCCGGAATCGGCGAGGGCCGGGAGAGGCAAGATCAGTAGCACTATGAGGATCATCGCTACGAATCCAGAATCCAGAATCCAGAATCCAGAATATTTTTCGATCTCAAATTTCATATGCTCGCTTCGCTCAGGTTCACTCGCTTCGCTCGAATTCCGGGTTTCATGTTCCAAATTCCAGGAATACTTGGTTGTCGATCTTCTTTGCGTCCCTCCGCATACTCCACGATAAATCCAACGCTTTCGGAGGAACCGAGCCTTCCTTCTGAATTCTGGATTCTGGCTTCTGCATTTACCAAACCTCCCTTACAACAATATCGTAGTTTGCCGAGGTTGTGTTCGCATCCAGGGTCACGGGCCGCGGTCCTTTTTCGTCCCAGGCCCCCATGAACTCACCGGGCTCAATCGGTCCCCCGAACCTGGTGCGGGCTCCCAGGTAGTAGGTCCCCGCCCTGGATACAGCCACGATGTATCGTCCGTCCCCGACTGTCGGCGCTGAGATAGATACAGGTTTTCCGACCATCTTGCGGTCATCGTAAAGAAAAACGTAGGCTCCCGCCACGGGGGATCGGTCCTCCCTGACGACCAGCCCCACCAGTTGAAACTCCCCCTGAATCCCAGCCCACTGCCTTTCCTCCCACTTATCCGGGTCCACGATACGAAGTTCGATCCTCCCCAGTTCCATGGGTGCATTTCCGACCTGAATGGGATTGGACCGGTAGTCGCCCACAAGGTCCCCGACCTTCACCGTACCCATGCCGTCAGTACCCATACCGTTACCGGAATTCCCGAATCGAACGGTTACAGTATAGGCGCCGGGCGTGAGACCGGCTTTAAATCGACCCTTTTCCCTCGTCCTTGCCCTGGCCAGATATCCCGGACCTCGCCGGGTCTTACCGGGGTAGAAATAGACGTAGGCGCCGGGCAACGGCCCGCTCGGCCCGTGCACAGATCCCGACACGATGATCTCACCGGCGATACCCTCCCCCGCGCCCATGTCTTTTAGCTGGATGAGGCCCACTTTTAGTACAGCCCGGCCCACTTTGAGATGATCCTTCCCGATAGAACCGAACAGCATCCCTCCGGAGCCCGGACCCTCCGGTCGCTTCTTGACGGTCAACCGGTAGGAACCCGGCGGAAGGGAAACAGCGAACCGACCGTCAAAGCCCGTATTCGCGGAACCGACAGCTTCGGCATCCGGATTTCGGGTGTCGAACAGCTCCACGTAAGCACCGGATATACTCTCGCCGCGATATTCAACCGTTCCCTCCACTCCGCCCCCGCCGCCGTATGACAGCCCGGGAGAAACAAAGGTTAGAAACACAAATAACAACCAGGGATACTTAGTCATTTGGAATAAGGCGGGAGGTTTCCCTCCCGCCTCCCTCAGCACGGGTGTACGCTGCTGCTGCCCACCAGTGTAGGCCTGATGTACCGTATTCTCTTCACAGGTTGACCTCCTTTCGTGCAATTTCCCCCTCACGGCCCATAGACCTGATGAGGGGAAAAGTAAGGGCATAACAAAGGACGCCCAGCATCAACGCCCTGGAATAGCCGAAGTTCATGGCCATGACTATGGACCCGAGGGAACCTGCCACCGAGGCTGCCCCATTCACCGCCCAGGCCCACGGAACGAAGGATCTGCCGTTCCGGGAAAGGAAGGACAGGCCCACGGGCAGGAAGATCCCCATCACGAATCCAGGGGGCGCCATTATCAGCATGGTGATCAGCACCCTCCAGCCGGATGAGAGCCTGAGCGACGGCGACAAGGCTCCCGATACGATCCATACGATCAGGATGAGCAAAAACAGTGCCACCTGTAATCCGGGCAACATCTTTTGTATACGCTGATCGTTTTTCCCGGCCCAGAAGCTGCCGGCGGCCGAAGATAGCAAAAGCGCGGCCAGAACAACTGTCAGGGAATAGGTGGGATTTCCCAGGAACAACGCGAATCGGTGCATCATGACAAGCTCAACGATTATGTATCCCGACCCGATAGCGGCAAAGTAGATGGAGGCCCTCCATACAGGTAGCCCCTGCTCTGTCCGGTGCGCTTTTCTTTTTAAAGCGGGGAGCAGCAGCAGCGCCAAAAGGGGTAGAATCAGGAGCGCTGCCATGGTACGCAGGATGATGATGTGCCGCTCACCCCTCTCGTTGGGCTTGAAAAAAACATTAAAAAACCGTGACTTGGGGACGTTGTTGTAAAAAAATGGCTTATCATCGGTCGGCGGCGACAGGTCAAAGCGCCCGTCGGTGACATCGAGGCCCCTCACGACATCCCCGAAACGTCCCTCGGTCACAGTACCAGGCAGGTATTCGATGGTAAACCCGCTTTCTGTAGCCAACCGATGAAACTCCTTGATCTCGGTGGAAGTGAAACCGCGGCGGCTGACCAGTACTGTGGCCAACCCACGCTCCCTGATCACAGCAATGGAATCTTCCGGGTCCGCCCCGCCCTTTGCCGTCAGCAGATCCCTGGCGAGGGACACCAGGCGAAGGGACCTGAGACCGAAAACCGACCGTGTAAGTGACAATATTCCGTCATCTTTCAGGTGATCCCAGTACTCGCCAAACGCCTCACGAGTATAGAGAAAATTGGCGCTCAGGCTGAAAGCGCCGGCAGAAGGGCTGATTTCCCCGAAAACGGAGGAAGCCTGGATAATGTCAAACTTTTCGCCAAGCCTTGCCAACTCGGATCGCCCTTCCCCAACGATAACCTTCACCCCCGGCAGGGAGTAGGGCCCGCCAGAGTATTTGCGAAAGGTCTCATCAACGGCCTTAACTATGAGAGGGTTAATTTCAATGGCCGTGACCTGCCTGGCGCCGGTACCTAGAGCGGCAAGGATATCCCTGCCGCCACCCGGACCTATAACGAGGGTGTCCGCCGCCGGCCTGAGATGCGAGGCCAGGGAAATAATGTGCCAGGGAGCCCATGGTGGGCTGGAATCCCGATCCCGGTTCTCGATAATAGGGGTGTACCCGGCATCATCCACAAGCATCCCCATGTTTCCCGGGTATTCTCCCGTATACCGGCGGCTGATACCCCAGGCCCGCTCAGCCTCCCAGCGGCTGAGGGGATAAACTACCACCCTGGACAGGGCGTTCCATGCCGAAAAACGGATATCGGGTTCGTACTGGCCCCGGGCGTACTGAAGCCGAACCAACCGGTCACCGGATCCGTTGTAAAAAGCGAGAACCGACGTAATCAGAACCAACCCAAGCGCGATGTACCTACCGGTTTTTTTTGAAAGAAACGCAACTGAGCCAAAAGCTACCGCTCCTGCCATCAACAGGAGTGAAGGAGCCCCCAGCAACTGCAGTCCAGGTACAAAAATTATACAACCTCCGGCAGCCCCTGCAAGGTCCGCCGCGTAGATGTAGCCTATCCGCCCGGCCCGAAGCCGCAGAAAAAGTCCTGCCAGAACGATCCCGGCAGCCAGAAAGGGCACCATAATGACCGTGTACAACACAACCATGGAGAGAACAGCGGCCGGAGATGGACCGAGTGGGGCCTGACGGAAAGGCTGAAAATAAGGTTGATGAAAGAAACTCAGGAGTGGAAACAGTATGTCAGGTTTTAAACGGGCCAGTCCCAGTAAGAAAAAGGGGATCGCTGCCGAAACGCCGAACAGCGCTGTCCATGGGATCAGGCAGGAAGGAAAATTACGCTCCGGGACCAGGGAGGGCCTCAGGTGAACGAGGACGCCTCCGAGGGCAAATCCCAGAAGAGCCGCGGCAATGGACAGAGAGGCGAAGTGGTACCACATGAGAACCGAGAACAGTCTTGTGAGGGTCAGTTCGTAGAGGAGGACCCCGAGGCTCAGCAGGAAGATAGCGATTCCCAGGTTATCTTTTGCTCTCATGGGGTGGGGCCTTCCCATTGCCTTTGAAGGGCATTCAGTTCAAGGGCTCTGACAATTCCATCCCGTGCAGCCCAGATGATCTGATCCCCATTATCGGCCCATGCGGGGCGACCATGGATCGCACCATTTGCCTTGAGCCTGGATAGTATTCTCCCCGTAAAATAATCAAGAGCTGCGAGGGTTCCATCTTCCGTACCCGCCCACAGGGCCGGACCTTTTCTGCTTAGAGTGTGTACAGCGGATCCGATTTCCGTACGCCATAAAAGTGCGCCATCAGAATCGAATAGAAAAACTGCGCCGCGACCATCGGCTACAGCCACGGTAGCAAAGTTACTGCTTTTCATGGCGACAGGTGGTGAATAGGTTCCCGGACCGGAAAGTTTTCTGGACCAGACCGGTCCATCCCGATCAAAGACTTTCAGAATTCCACTTTTCGTCACCACTGCCAACAAACCATTACCCAGGTCCGCCGGAGAAGCCCAAACAGCTTCTCCCAGCGACAATTTTTGCATGATGGTGCCCTTGCCGCTGACAAGGTAAGCTATACCTGTTTCTGTGACTACCCAGAACTTGCCCGTTTGAACTACAGGCGTCGCCCGTATGGGCCCATCAAGCTGGAGGCTCCACAGTTTCTCAAGGCTCCCTGGATTCAAGGCCCAGAGTTCACCGTTCCACAATCCCTGGATGATCCTCTCGTCCACCTGAACAGGAGAAGCCTGCCTATGATCATCAGACAGTGACGGGGACCACTCTTTCTTTTTCACTATTGATCCTGAATCAGGGTTTATCTTCACGAAAGTGCGGTTCCAAACAGGGAGGAAGAGCGCCGCACCGTCAAAGTGAGGCGTCGCATCCACATAATCACCGACGGGAACCCTGGCAAGTAGTTTTCCATCTTCCATATCAAGGATGGAGATACCCTCATTCCAGCTTGCGACAGCCACACGATCTCCATTGAGTGGTACAGGACCGCCGTCGACAAAGGACCCGATCTCATGCTCCCAAAGAGGCGTGACCTTCCAACTATCTACCTGTGGACCGATAATTACGACCTCGCAAAAAGGCTCTTCGAGCTGTTTTACGAGGCGGGGGATGGCTTCCTTCCCCTGCCAGTGGTTCGACAAGCTCACCATCCCACCTGTCCTGAGCGCAGTCGAAGGGAGCTTTGTCGAGGGAGCGAAGTGAATCCGCCCCACGCCGTCGGCGTGGTCCCCACCCCAGGATGTACGCTGCTTACATATCGTGTTTGATGGACTATTTACGAGTCCATCAACCTTAACAGCTGGTGTGCCCGAGGGATCGTCGGCCAGTTCCTGCATACCGGGAATGTTCAGCTGCTCTCCATTCGAACCCTCATTGAATTCCAGGTGTGGAAAATCTCCTTCATAAAAATCCCCGAAACGAACGTCGGATGAACTGTTATCCGAGAACCTGTTGTGGGTGATAATTGATCTGACACCCCTTTCAAAGATAAAGATTCCGTGTCTGTTGTTTATAAAACTACTTGCTGTGACCCAGATCTTTGAGTCACGCATGTTAAAACCCTTGCTGATATTTTCTACCACCCGGTTCCCAAGGAACAGGATATGGCTTGTACCGAAACGGGTACCGTCGATATTGTTCCGGAAGATACTGTTGGCCACCACGCCCGAGCTGAAGTGCACGTGGAGGCCGTATCGAGAGTGCTGAAGGACTATGTACTCGAGGATAATTCCCTCACTGCGGTCGATCCTGAGCTCCAGCCAGTCCCCCGGCTGGGGTTCGGCCGCAGCACTACCAAAGGTAATGGGGGCATCGGGCTCTCCCCTGGCCACAAACCGTCCTTCGATGGCAAGGCGCGAATCGTTCACACCGTCCCCATCCGGATCAAAGGGCTCGAAGAGGAACGAGGTCCCGGGTTGGACCGTCAGGGTAGCACCTGGGTATACCTTTACCTCCCCACGGACGATGATCGTCCCGGAAACGGTGAGATCTTCACGGATCTCAGCGGGGATGGTGTTGATTAATGCCCCGTCCCGAACCTGGGTACTGGTACAGGCACTCGCAAAAAAGAGGCCGATTAACGCAAATAGGAAAAAATTTTCGGGAATTTTTTTCGTCATTTTCTCTCGCTCTTTTTTGTTCAGGTTCCTGGTTCCGGGTTTCGTGTTTCGGGTTTCGGATTACAGGTTTGTCTCGCTCTCCCCCACTCTCCCACTCGCCCCCTCCAGCTCTTTCCCCATGTCACCGCGTCTCCGTGTCCCCGCGTCAGACGGTTCTTCCCCGCCCTTCCCTCCTGCGTTCTGCGTCCTAGTTTTTTACCAATCACCAATCACGAGTCACGAATCACGGACTTTCTACCATACTTCCTTAACAACTATATCCACCCCCTCTACCCGATCCCCCCATTCAAGGGTCAGGGAATGGCCCTCGGTTCCGTCGTAATAACCCATGAGTTCCCCTGTCACCGGAGGCCTGCCGATCACCGCCCGGGCGGCAGCGTAAAACGTCCCGCTCCTGGAAACTTCCAGTCTGTAAAAGCCATTCTCATCCGTGGGTGAGGAGAGGAATACCGGCCTGCCAATCATCTCAGGAATAGTATAAAGTACGACCCTGACACCGGCTGCGGCCCCACCCGTAATAGTCGTTACCTTTCCCTGTACGATGATCGACTCGCCCGGTACCAGGGTTCCGGTGCCGCGAGGGCGTCTAACCAGGACCATGGGTATATCCAGGAACATACCTTGCCCCTCTCTCAGTATCACCGGATTGTGGGGGTAATAGCCCGAAAGGTCGCCTTTTACCAACGGTCCCTGGTAGGTTCCAGCCTTTTCTCTTGATCTGGCCAGAATGAAATATTTCCCGGGCAGTACATCAAGATAGTACTCTCCATCGCCGTATGTAGGCGAACTCTCCTGATAAGCCAAACCGTGAAATTCATCGGCGGCATCAAGGAAAACAGCAACAACGGCTCCACTCACCGGCTCGCCCTCCATTAGCACCCTTCCCCTGATCCCCTGCCCGGAAATTTTATGTGGAGAATCTGTCGAGCTTACAAAAGGCAAAATAACGGGAACAGGGATGTGACCATACAGGTGGATCGGGTTGTTGGTCAGAAAGGCGAATAGCTCCAACCCGGATCCAGGATCACGACCCGTTCCCATCAGGAAATAGGGGCCGGCGGGGAGCTGGAACATGAAACTGCCATCCTGGTTGATGGGTGCCGAGAAGGCCCTTCCACCCGGCTCGGCTTCCCGAGCCGTGACCTCACCCGACGAAAGGGGCGCGCCGTTAAACCGTGTGGATCCGGAGAGGGTGAAAAATTCACCGGAGCCCTCCTGGACACCAGCGCAACCGGTGAGAACAGCGGACAGTAATAGTAATGGTAATGAAGATCTAAGTGTGTTCATAAGGTTTATTCTATATTCAAAATTCAAGATTCAAAGTTCAAAAAAGAAAGCTACTGTCTTCGCAAGCCCTGCATACTCCCTTGCTGTCATCGCGAGGCTGTTGTCCGGGCCGAAGCGATCTCAAGAACGAGATTGCTTCACTCGGAATCAGTTCGCAATGACAACCCGGATTGCTGCGTCACCTTCGCCTATCTCGACGTTCCAAGCAATGACAAGTGTGTTTTATCCTCAAACATCAAACTATCTTTTTTTCCTACTGGCTCCTGGGTACTGGGTACTGAGTACTGACGTACTGCTCCAAAAAAAAAGAGCTGCCATTGAAACCAATAGCAGCCCTCGCAAAAATCATGCCTAAATCCAGAGAACCCGCGGGATCAGTCCACAGATTTTCTGGATCTGAAAATGATGTATCGAAAAACTATAGCCGGGAGTCTGAATGGATTGTCCGACAGACTTCTAAATGCCCTCGACTATGGTGATGAACTGACCGTTAACGTAGGTCCCTGCAGCCCGAAGACCACTCGGGAACACCACATCCACCTGATAATCACCCGCCGCAGGCAAACCGAAATGAAGCTCCAATGGAGCCTGGGAACAGAAACCGGTCAGGGTCTTGACCTCCCGGACACCGACTAGCTTCCCGCCGATTGATACGGTCACCTTGGCGCCCACGGCATCAGCATTGCTCACGGTCCCCTTAAGACGGATCTTCAGAAAACGATCATCGTTCAGGTCATTGCGGTACAGGCGGTTGCTCACACCCCAGTTGACGACATAAAGGTCAAGATCCCCATCGTTATCGATATCGGCAAAGGCCGTCCCCTTTGTCCTCGCTGTCTCATTTTTGAGGATGGGGTACTGATCGGTCACGTCTGTGAAAACCCCTGAACCGTCGTTGAGATACAGCTTGTTGGCAAACTTGCAGTCCCCCAAGTACAGGTCCAGATCACCGTCATGATCCACGTCGCCGAAAGATGGGCCCTTGCCCCATCCCTCATCTGCAAGGCCGGAAGCCTCCGAAACATCGGTGAAAATACCGGAGCCGTCATTGAGATAAAGTTTGTTGGGACCGACATAGTTGGAGACGAACAGATCAAAATCCCCGTCGTTGTCAACATCCGCGAAAGCAGCTCCCAGTCCCCAGTTCCCGTCGTCCACCCCGGATTCACGGGAAACATCCCGGAAGGTACCATCCCCGTTGTTCAGGTACAGGTGATTGGGCTCACCAGCCGGATATCGTCCGTTGACCACATAAAGATCCTGGAACCCGTCGCCGTTCACATCGGAGAAAACGCCGCTCCAGCTCCAACTGCGATCCCCAACTCCCGCAGCGTCGGTAACATCGGAGAAGGTTCCGTCGCCATTGTTCCGGTAAAGGGTGTTTTTTGCTCCCACACCGTAGTTGGCAAGATAAATATCCAGGAACCCGTCGTTATCCACGTCCGCAAAGGCGGCGGAATAGGTGAATTCCTTAGAGCCTACACCCGCTTTGCGGGTTACGTCCACAAAGCGTCCGTTCTCGTTGAGCAAAAGCCTGTTAGCCTCGATCTCGTACCGACCGCCCTTGACGATGTACAGGTCCTGGTCGCCGTCGTTATCGATGTCCCCGAAACTCGAACCCATGGACATGCCGCTGTCATCAAGCCTGTCACCTGCTTCGCGTGGCGCAGGCACGAAGGTCCCGGTCCCGTCATTCAGGTAAAGTGCGTTCTCGCCGCCCTTGTTGGATACATAGAGGTCCAGATCGCCATCGCCGTCAACGTCGGCAAATGCAACGCCCTTGCCATGCCCCCTGTCGCCGACCCCTGCTACGTCGGTGATGTCGGTGAACTGGAGAGCATATGCTGCGACTGGAAGAACCAGGAAGGCTGCAGTCAACACCGCGACCGGCCAAATGGAAACTCCCCTTATGCTCATGACTCTTCTCCTTTCGCCCAAGAAATGTGTTGTAAACCTCGACACATTGCTTGGAAGTTTGTCGGAATCTCTTGAATCGCAAAACTTTATATATTCTGTAAAATATACCACAAGAAAGTAACCTGAAAAAGAAATACCGGTTTCAAGTTTCAATTTGCAAAAAGGCAGGCAATGGGCGATGGGTGATAGGTGAAAAACCTCGTACGTCATCGTGCCTTCCGCTCTTCCCTATAGCCCCTCGACAATGGCCCATAGCCTACTCTTTCCCTTTTGACATTGGACTGCCTTTACACCACCATTCTGAATATCAGCCCTGTGACCACTGCACCTCCAAGACACAACCCGAGGTACAAAAAGAACAGCCGGCGCTCGAATACCTTCCAGAGCACCAGGAGCGCCGGGATGCTGGTGACCGGACCTGCGACCAGGAACGTGGCGGCCGCGCCCGCATCCATCCCCAGATTCAGCAATCCCTTTGTAATGGGTACCACCGGAATCTGGTGAGCAGGCAGCGGCGCCCCCAGGACTGCCGCCCAGAGGAGCGAAGTTATCCCGGAGTCACCTGCAATGAACCTGATGGCATCCATCGGTACCGCAAGCTCCAGAAAAACCTGAAGCGCCACTGCCATAAGGAGGAATTTGCCAACGAACCAGGATGTATCCCTGGCCCGCTCAAGGAAAAACAGCATCTTGCTGTCCCTCGGTCTGACAACCATGGTGGGGACCGTTATCTCGTTGGCGCACGCTATATCGTAGGCGGAGGCCAACGACCCGTCCTCTTCAAAAACAGGCTTTATCCTGACGATGTCGTTTGAAAAATTACTACGTTTTTCAAGGACATATGTTACGCCGCCCACCAGAAAACCCATGCCCGCAGCGCTGATGATCTTGGTCCATGCAAAAGCCGGCCCCAGACCGGCCCAGGTGATGGTCAGCGCATCGGGGCTCATGAGCGGGGATGTTGCGAGCAGGGCCAGCAAAGGCGGCAGGGGGACACCCGATACAGCCAGGGGAATGACTATGGGCAGGATCCCGCAGGCACAGAGAGGGCTGAAAAGGCCAAGGACAACGGCCAAGGGGATGGAGGCGGCCCCCGAAACCCTCATGTAGTCCCGAAGTTTAAGATCCCATTTAAAGGTCTTGATGGTGGCGGCAAGGCCCACACCCAGTATGAAAGCCGGGAGGAGCCGATAAAGCTCCCTGCCGTACATCCCGATCGCTTCGATGATCATGGCATACAAAGTTCAGTTACCGCGGAATTCACTGAGAACGCCCATATTCCCCACGGCCTCTATCTCAAGGAGTTCCTCAGCCGGGGCCGATGCTAACATCTCCATCAGGGTGGACCTGATCTCGGAGGTTTTTTCTTCCCGTATCTGCTCCAGAAGCCGGGGCCGCGGTGAGACCATAACACCCTCCCCGGCCCTCTCCACTGTCAGGATGAAGGAGAAGTTCCGGCCCCTGAGCAGGATCAGGTTCTGGTTCCCCCAGGTGCACCCGGAGCAAATCTGGATACCGTCCACGGCACATCCATATCCCCTGTAATAACCGAAGAGGTTAGACTCGTCGCCGGCGCCGGTGAACAACTGTCGGGCTTTTTTTGCCGTCCTGGCGCCCAGAAGGACCATGGGACACAGATGGCCGTGAATCTGCTTTATGAGAGCCAGATCGTCTTCAGAAAGCGTAGTGGTGGGGGCAGTCATCGCGGTAGATCTCCCAGTATTTTTCCTTCATGTCGGGCGAGATCCAGGGCTCCACCTGTCCGGCCGCCGCTACGAAATCCTCCATCTTGACCTCGTCCGAATCCCTTTGGACAGCGTTCAGAACGGCTCTTTTACACAGGTTTTCTATGTCCCAGCCAACGAAACCTTCCGTGATCTCAGCCAGTCTGGTGATGTAAATCTCCCCACCGATGGTAGGTATCCTATCTATGTAGATCTTCAGCATTTCTTCCCTGTCCATTTCGGTGGTCGGCGCTACGAAGACCTTCCTGTTGAAGCGGCTCTTCTCCTTGATGATGGCCTGGTCCACCACATCCACCCGGTAGGCGGAACCGACCAGCATGATGTCATCCCGGCCATGGATGCCGTCGATCTCCCGAATGAACACTTCCGTGAGTTCCCTGTCGGCAAAAGTGGGCGGTTTGCCCCTGAAGTTGCCCGGGCCCCACTCATAATCCGAACCGGCCCTTGGAGCCAGCCACTCAGTATCTGAAATATACAGGACACAGGGAGCCTCGTGCTTTGCGTCATGGAACGCCTGCTGAAGCTCGTCAGGTCTACCGAGCATCTCCTGCCCCGAGACGTATACGTAGGAAACTCCCGCCTCCGTGGCGGCCGCCTCGGCCAGCATTGTAATACCCACGCCCAGGGGCCCCCAAATGAGCACACCCGACGGTATGGTCAGATGATGTTTGGCCAACTGTTCCTTTTTCCTGAGGGGAAGGCTCACCATCTCCTTCACGTGCTGCTTTGGTCCCTCCAGACCGCCGATATCGTCCCAGGTCATGGTGGGATCCTTGACTTCATAGTAAATACGGTTGAGTTTACGATGCAAAGTTGCGCTCCTTTAGCGGTTGTAAGAATCCAGAATCCAGAAGCCAGAATTCAGAATAAAGGCAAAATAGAGCAAATATACAATAGTAAAGGACTTAAACAGTATTCCGTTTCCAGGAAGATTTTCCCTTCTGTATTCTGGATTCTGGATTCTGGCTCCCGTTTTCCCATTCATTTCCCATGCCAAAATATGCGTTACCGGTCGAAGATGATTCTGTCCACCTTTTCGGGCAACTCCAGCTCCGCAATATCCACCTCAACCCGCTCGAGAATAGCCCTTCCTCGCAGCAGGAGAGAGCCATTAAGTGCGGGACTCGTCATCACGATGTCGTTATCTACTGTACAGGTGCACCCGCAGTTCGCGAGAGGGTTCCAGATACTCTTATCTTCATCGTACAGCCAGGGGCATGCCGCCGACACCGATATAAGGCGTGTATCCTGATGAAGGGAAAATCGGAATCCGTCCAGATCAGGCAGAGGCAACCAGTGCCTGGGCGGATCCAGCTCGATACGATTTACGCCTTTATCCCGGAGAAAGGCAAGAAATGGGCTGTCATACAGGGGTCCCCAGGCAAAATACCGTCTTGTCGGGAGATCAAGTTCATCCCAGGGATCGAAGACTCCGGGTCCCCTTCGAAACCTCATCAGCAGTCGGCCTGCGGTGATCTCGATCCCTTCCATGCTTCCCACCTCATAAAGGACTCCCCAATCGTTGACCACCACCTCACCCCAACCGTGGGAAATCGCTGTCGTGATGGCGCTCAGCACATCGGCAACCTCGTCCGGCCCCGCAATGGGAGTGACCAAGCTCAAACTGCCCGAATCTCTTTTTTCCGATATGCTCAGAACGTTTTCGGAAGAGGGAAGCAGCTGCGAACAGGACTCGGACCCGATCCTGAAACCATCCCATCCTTCAGGGATCGGATCATCATTCCTGATCTCAAGATAGCTTGATCTGGTTTCCGGCATCAAGATTCTGTCCCAGCTATGAATCTGTCAGGGGTTTCTGTCAGATTCATAGTACTTCCGGGTAATAACAATTGTGTTCAGAGCAAAGGTGACCGTACAGGGCACGATAGCTATCCTTACACTTTCTGAACCAGGCTTTGTCGATCTGGGCGGGCATCTCTGCCAGAAGGCGGCTTAACTGTCCCACCAACTGGAGTTTGCGCCGCAGAGGAGCGCCTCTACCTACAACTTTGAAGGTCGAGACACCGGCCGCTTTAAGGGCCGGAAGGGCGCACAGTCCACAGCCGTCCCTCCTGTCGCTTTCCCTGATCCCGGAAAAATGCCCCGAGACGTTAACCGGTGGCCGACCTCCGGTTTCATCGGCCAGATCCCACTCCCATTCGCATGGCCAGCGTCTGTCCGGGCTGTCGTGCACAAATGTGCAGAGGCCTTCAATATGAGGACACTTGCCCACAAGGATGAAGGCCTCATATTCGACCGATGGCATCGCCGCCGTCAGGGTTGAGATCTGGGCAAGGCTCAGTAACCTGGGAAGGATCACTCTGCTTATCCCCAGGTCGGCAAAAAATTCCACGGAGTGGGGATTGGCAGCGATCCCCATCGTGCTCAGATGCAGGGGAATCTCGACCCTTTCATCCCTGAGGTCGGCAATGAGACCCGGGTCAGCGACAATAAGGGCTCCGACCCCGGCATCAACGGCCCAGCGGACCAATTCCATTACTACGGGTATCTGTTCATCCATGTAAAATGGGGCGTTCAGGGTCAGGGCGAATGCCCCGCCATGTTCCCGGGTTTTCCGAACTGCGTCCCCGAGTTGGGTAATGGAGGGAAACTGGGCGCTAGCGAATGTCCTCTGGTTGAGAAGCACGGTTGAGGGGAACCGATGCGCCCACTCGCTGGGAAGAACACCGCCGTAAAGCCACTGCGCTCCCGCCTCCATGAGGGGCGTGACCTCATCGAGTGCGTTCACGGGGGCCAGGATTTCGAGAGATTTATCGTCAGCCCTTCTAATCTCAGATCTCATATGCTCGCTGCGCTCGGGTTTCGGGTTCCGGGTTTCGGGTTTAAGGTTCAGAGTTTCAGGTGTTACCTTGATACTTCGATACGCTCGGCACTTACGTGCCTCAGGTTCCAAGTTTCAAGTTCCATGTTCCAGGTTTCAGGTGTTACCTCGATACTTCGATACGCTCGGCACTTACGTGCCTCAGGTTCCAAGTTTCAAGTTCCATGTTCCAGGTATCAGGTGTTACCTCGATACTTCGATACCTCGATACTTTGATACCGTTCCTCGCCCCCTCCAGCTCTTTCCCCGTGTCTCCGCGTCCGCTAAAGGCCGTGTCTCTTGATCTGGATTTTCCCGATCACCGATCACAGTTTATCGATCACTGTTCTTCTTCTGGCTACTGGATTCTGGCTTCTGGCTCCTGCCTTTTCCCTTATTCCAGAACCTTTCCTTCCTTTTGTTCCAGAAAGCAGGGTCGGACTGCGCTTTAAGGACATCACCCACGATGATGATAGCGAGGGAAGGGTCACCGGAGACAAGACCGAAAATATCGTCCTCTCCGACAGTCTCGGCCATGGTGGAGAGGGTGCACCGGTAGACCTTTTCGTCCTCCATTCCCACGCGGGAAACGATGGCCACAGCGGTATCGTGTTCGAACCCTTCCGACAGCTCCTCCGCAAGCTGTTCCAGAGGCCGGTTGTTCATATAAAGTACCATCGTCCCGGCAGCCCTCGCGAGCCGGCCTATATCCATCGGTTCTCCTGCCTTGTCGATGTGCTTGGGACTGGTAAGAACGACGGAGTGACTTACGCCGGGCATGTCCAGGGTCTGCTTGATCAGAGCGGCGGCCGCGTTCAAGGCCCCCACTCCGGCGATGACCCGGGCTTGCTCTGAAAAATACTCAACTATGGGCAGGAAAGGGGAAAAGACCGTTATGTCTCCCGGCACGAGAAAACCCACCGGAGCCCACCGGAGCCCCTCCTGGACCTCCCCGATCAGTTCGTCAAACACCCTTTCGAATGGGTCCAGCACTTCTCTGCCCGAAAGCAGCCTGGAGAAGGTTTCCGGATAGGGGGCAATTGCGTAAACGAGGGAACACCTGTCGAGCGCTTCACTCCCCTCGAGAGTGAGGTACTTAACATCACCTGGACCCGCGCCGATGAAGTAGACGGGGTGGGGGTTACCATTTAAGTCTGTCATCTCAGATCTCAAATCTCAAAAGTAAATTTCGTGATCCGTGACACGTAATGCGTGATTGGTTGACAATTTCAAATCTCAAATTTGACGGTTTCGTAAAAAGTCATGCGGCGGTTTTTACTGTTAATTGGTGGCCGGTGTGTAGTTGAAATATCATTCTTCTCATATCAGCTATATTTGGCAACAATAGCTCTTTGACAAC
>Ga0209976_10000794_pt1 | contig 19443 bp, 16 predicted proteins | sample SumtaG_FD_182806 | JGI IMG/M metagenome (GOLD analysis project Ga0209976, IMG submission 182806) | Deep subsurface microbial communities from Indian Ocean to uncover new lineages of life (NeLLi) - Sumatra_00157 metaG (SPAdes) (version 2) | ecosystem: Environmental > Aquatic > Marine > Oceanic >...
ATCCGGTCATCCACTGTAACGGTCCAGTTACCGGTTTTGTCCGGGTAAAAACAAAAATTCCCGTTTTTGTCGGTATTTCCCTCCTGGAATGTTGTTTTTTCTTTTTCAAAACCAATGGTTACATTGGCATCGGCAAGGGCTTTACCAGCGTGATACCTGGCGTGAACAACGATAAAGGGCGACTTTTTTTCCACCGTCACCTGGATACCGTGGGCAAACAGGCCCACTGCTGAAAAAAACAAAAAGGCAGCGATAACGATCGTATTTAATTTTTTTACCAGCAATTTTTCTATCATTTAAATATCTCCGGTTTGACTTTTATAAAGAAGTTGTAAATGAACAGGGTCAACGCGCCCTCGATGACCGCGGCAGGGAAGTATATGGAAATCATAAAAATCATTCCCTTCCCGTAGTTTGAGAGTATAAAAATCAGTGAAATAAGAACAGCGGGGACCAGGATACCCAGGAAACCGCAGGCAAAACTTTTCACCTGGCGGTTTGTTTTAATCCATCGCCATATCAAGGCGCTCAGCAAAGCCCCGCTTCCCATGGTCAGGGTATTAATGCCGATAGAGATCAATCCGCCGTGTTGAAAAATAAGACTTTGAAACAATAAATTAACAAAGATAATAGGGATCGATCGCATACCGAATAACAGCCCGGCAAAACCGTACAAGCCCAGGTGGATCGATGTGCCGGCAATGGGAAAATGAATCAGGGAGACAATAAATAATGCCGCGGCAAAGATGCCCATCCGGGGGATTTCTTCGGATTTCAGGCTCCTGCCCCCCGCGTAGACCAGGGCAATGGCTATCACATCGGCGGCAACACTTATTTCTGCCGGTAGTATCCCATCCGCAATATGCATTTGATTTCACTTCTTTTGTTCAACGTTCAAAATCCTATGATAATAGAAGCATGATATTATCATAATCGACCGCTAGTTTCAAGTGCCTCCGGCGGCCCGCTTTTTGTAAAAAGCGGGGCAAAAACGTTTCACTTGCAAAGCTGTTTCATCTTGCGATGTTTGATCTATTTGTTCCCAACTGCACCTGTCACCTTTATAGGCAGAAATTTATTTTCTATGTATTTAAGTTAAACTTTTTTCAAAAAAATAAGTATAATACAATTAAGACACTTGACATTATCCACTTAAGCATAAAGATAAGGAGCAACTATGAAAAGAGGAATATTGATAACGATTCTTGTGATTATGATATTGATTATATTCTTAGCCCTTGTAGGGGGCTATATATACATGCAGTTTACCCGGGAGCCCCACATCCCGGAAAATTCGTTTCTTAAAATCCACCTGGCAGGCAACATCGTGGACAATGAAACGTCCAGCTTTACCAAAAAACATTCCATCAGGGATTTATGGTACCAAATTAAGAGAGCAAAGATAGACCCGCGCATAAAAGGAATTGTCTTGAAAATTTCCTACCTTCGTACCGGGTTTGCAAAAATCGAGGATTTGGGACTTTTGATCAACGATTTCAAAGTAAGCGGCAAACCGGTCTATGCCTTTGTCGAATATGGCGGTATAAAAGAATATTATCTTTCAACCTTTGCAGATAAGATTTATCTATTCAAGGGCGGGCAGCTCTTTTTAAAAGGCCTGGCCAGCGAGGCCGTATTTTTAAAAAATACCCTCTCCAATTTGGGTATAAAAGCGGAAATGCTTCACATCGGGGAGTACAAAACCGCGGCCAACATTTTCAGCAAAGAAAAAATGACCCCCGCCCATAAAGAATCCTTACAGAAACTCCTGGATGATATATATAGCTCCACCCTGGAAGGTATTGCCGCCAACAGGAACCTGGATTTGGCGGCGGTAAAAAATATTTTCAATGAAACGCCCGTTTCAAATCAAGCCTACCTGGAGGCTAAATTTATCGACGATATCATCTACGAAGATGAGATTTTCGACGAATCAAAAACAAAATACAAAACCGTCTCTTTTGCTATTTATAAAGAAACCACATCTCCACGGCCCTATGAGGGGGCAAAAAAAATAGCTGTTATATTTGCTGCCGGTGAGATCCATACCGGGAAAAGCGGCGGTAAATCGTTGTTCGGGGGAGATGTGCTGGGAGCGGATACAGTCGGCCGGCAATTGAGAATTGTAAGGAAGAACCCCTTAATTAAGGCAGTGGTGTTGAGAATCGACAGTCCCGGCGGTTCGGTCGTTGCATCCGAAGTCATCCGCAGGGAAGTGGAGTTGGTGACTAAGAAAAAACCGCTGGTTATCTCGATGTCCGACCTGGCTGCTTCGGGCGGCTACTGGATATCCATGTCTTCTTCAAAAGTGATGGCCCTGCCCCAGACCATTACCGGCTCCATCGGGGTGGTGGCCGGGAAATTTGTCCTCAAAGGCCTTTATGATAAGATCGGCCTCAATAAAGAGATAGTAAAAACCTCTAAATACGCGGATATGTTCTCGGATTACCGCGGGTTTAATAAAGGTGAGAAAGATAAACTAATGAGAATGATGCAAACCATTTATCAGTCGTTCCTGGAAGTGGTTGCCAGGCACAGGAAAATGAAAACCGAAGAGGTGGATAAAATCGCCAGGGGAAGGGTTTGGACCGCAAGAAGCGCAATAGAGCTGAAGCTGGTAGATAAAGTGGGCGGAATCGATGCGGCCATTAAAGAGGCTAAAAAATTGGCTGGTATCCCGGAGACCGAAGCTGTCGGCATGAGAGTTTATCCCAGGAAAAAAACCATGCTGGATGTGATTTATGAATTTATCGGGGCCAATGCCAACGAACCGAACCCGGTGTTAACTATTGAAGCAAAGATCAATATGTATAAAAAATTCTTCCCGGCCCTGCTGATGCCCTATAAAATCACCATCGATTAATTGTTTGAGGCGCGAAGGATGCGAATTATAAAGTATGAGCAAATACTTTGGCAAGAAAACCTGGGGATCATTAAAGATATTATTGTTAATGATGGGGTGATGATCTATCCCACCGATACCCTTTACGGGCTGGGGGGTAATTTTTTTTCCTTACCGGCAATCGAAAAAATAGACGCTTTGAAAAGAAGAAGCGATATGCCGTATTCGGTCCTGGTTTCCGGGTTGAATATGCTGGAAGGCCTGGTGGAATCGGTACCCCCTGTTTTTTTTGAACTTTACCAAAAAATACTGCCGGGAAAGTTTACTTTTTTATTTAAGGTGTCAAAATCAATCGACAGGACTTTAGTCAAGGGCAGTGATAAAATAGGCATCCGCATCCGTATCCCCAATGTTGCCAACATATTGAAATTGGTCGAGATTTTAAATGTTCCGCTGATATCAACCTCTGTCAACCGGTCGGGGGAACAACCGTTAAATGACCCGGCAGCCATGGCCGGGAAATTTCAAGTCCCCCTGCAAATAAGCGCGGGGGGGTTACCGGCTTCTAAAGGTTCTACTATCCTTGATATTACGGAAACCCCCGTCAAATGTATCCGCAAGGGAGATGACTTCGGCAGGCTAAAAGGAATAGGTATCGATATTATATAATATTAATGAGTTTTTTTAGTGTGTCGGAGAAGGAATCGATTTCTTTTTCCGACAGTTCGTCCTCGATACGTTTTTCACATTTACGTTTTAATTGTTGGATGCGTGTTTTTACCTTCATTCCTTTTTCCGCAAGGGAGATGTTACATTTTCTGCGATCGCCGGCATCGATCTCTCTCAACAGGTAACCGTTTTTCACCATTTTATCAACCACCCGGCTGGCCCTGGAAGGGGAAAGGTTCATTTTTTGGGAAACAGCACTGCCGCTAATTTTCTCGTTGGTATCTACAGCGGCAATGCCGTTGTATTCCGCCGGCGAAAGCCCGGATTCCTCCATGATGTCCAATTCACTGGCCACACAACTGGCCTTTAAACGGTAAATCAAATCAATCAGCGGTTCGGATTTCATGGGCTGCCGCCCCATTTTCACCAGGGATTCTTGCATCTTATTCATTTCATATTACATATAAGATTCAAGGGTTGAAACCAGCTCATCGTCCTGCTGCAGCCCTGCAAATTGCCGGACCATTTCGCCATCTTTAAAAACCAAAAGAGTGGGAATGCCGGTTATCCCGTATTTCATGGCTGTCTCCCCGTTCTCCTCCACATTCATCTTACATATTTTGGCTTTATCCCCGATTTTCTCTACTACTTTTTCAAGAATAGGACCCTGGAGGCGACAGGGGTGGCACCAGGGTGCCCAAAAATCCACCAGGCTAATGCCTTTGCCGGTTACCTCTGCAAAATCCTCATCGGTAATGTTTCTAATTCCATTGTCTTCTGCCATTTTCACGCTCCTTTTCTGCAATTTATTTCACTTTAACATTTATTGCCAATAGCAACTAATGCCAGGGACAATGATACACCAGTTTCTTATCCATGTCAAGCGTTTTTAAAAATTTATAGAATTAAGGCTAAAATACCCCTAATTTTTTCTTTTCCCATGGTCCTTCTTGCCGGTCATAGTTGCCGGGAATCTCGAAAAAGGATTTAGGAAAGTTTTTGGCATTGATTTTGGTTACCGTCATTGTGGTGGTGCTTTCGGATTTCACTTTGCCTTTCTTGTTTTTTTGAACGGAGTGAGTGATTACCTTTAGAGGAAAACCGATCTTCTTTTGTTTTTCCATTTGCTCCTGTATTAATTCATCCAGGTCGGGGATACCGATTTTAAAATCTTTCCTTAAAAAAGCCTGGTTGATTTCATCGAGGCCGGCTATTTTGGGCGTTCCCCATATTTCTTTGACTTCGTGCATCCGCATTGTCTTTTTAATAAAGGCAATTTTGATTTTCATGGTGTAAGTGGTGGTTATTTTCAGGTGATTGCAGGGATAACCCAGCAGCGTCTCTCCCGGCAGCACTTCGGTATCGATAGAGTGGTCGACGATTTTGATTTTGACCAGTTGTCCCAGCATCCCGGTCATTTGCAGCAGCCCATCGATGGATATTACCGTGTAGGAATATTTTTTGTCATTCACTACATAGATATTGTTATCATCGGCTTTATACAACCAATAGCCATCCTGGAAATAGAACATGTTCTCATTGGAAACCCCTTCGAACACCTGTTTGACATTTCCTCCCTGGGCATGGGTGTGGGCAAATATCTCGTTATTGGCCTTCTTTCCTTTACCCGTGGTTTTAATTGTCGTGAACCATTCCACGCCGGCAAACACAGAGAAGGTGAAAAAACCCATTATCATTAAAAACACAAAAATCTTTTTCATGGTTAACTCCTTTATTTTAAATTTTGACTAACAATTGTATTTAAATTCTTCCCCGTTGTCAACTGTAAATCCAAAATAAGGCACTTACAGTGCGGTATCTACCTACAAGTTGTACATAATTTTCATTCCCACGAATGTGGCTTTATTGCTATGCGAAGCCATGGCGATAATTTAGTTGACTAAAGGATGGAATTAATATAAAATTGATTCTTTATTAAAGGAGTATTAAATGGCAAAAAAAGCATTAATTACCGGGATTACAGGCCAGGACGGTTCGTACCTGGCCGACTTTTTATTGGAGAAAGGCTATGAAGTGACTGGTATGGTCAGGCGTTCCAGTACGGAAAAATTTGAACGCATCGAACATATAAAAGACAAAGTGAATATTCAACAGGCCGATTTGTTGGACCAGTTTTCTATCATCAAGCTGGTGGATGAAATACAACCGGATGAAATTTACAACATGGCCGCCATGAGTTTTGTTCCGACCTCCTGGAACCAGCCCGTGTTAACCGCGGAGTTTACAGCCATCGGCGTCACCCGAATGCTGGAAGCTGTACGGGCCGTCGATCCCAAAATCAAATTCTACCAGGCGTCTTCTTCGGAAATGTTCGGTAAAGTTGCAGAAATCCCGCAAACCGAAAACACACCCTTCTATCCCCGAAGTCCTTATGGTGTGGCAAAAGTTTACGGTCACTGGATCACTGTCAATTACAGGGAAAGTTATGACATTTTTGCTGTTTCCGGCATTTTGTTTAACCACGAATCCCCACGAAGGGGGCGGGAGTTTGTCACCCGCAAAGTAACGCACAAAGCTGCCCAAATTAAACTGGGATTGGCCAAAGAGCTGAGAATGGGTAATTTAGATGCCAGGAGGGATTGGGGTTATGCCGGAGATTATGTCAAAGCCATGTGGCTGATGCTGCAGCAGCAGGACGTGGAAGATTTTGTTATTGCCACCGGAGAAACCCATTCCGTTAAAGAATTGGTGGAAATCGCATTTTCTTATCTTGATCTTGATTATAAAGAATTCGTGGTCATAGATGAACGGTTTATCAGGCCCGCTGAAGTGGACCTGCTTATCGGCGATAGTTCAAAAGCCAAAAAAATCCTGGGCTGGGAACCGGAGGTCAATTTTGAAGGTCTTATTAAAATGATGGTGGATGCGGATATGAAATTGCTTAAAAAAGAGCATAGAAAATAAATTAAGTTACGGACAATCACGATTATGATCGATGTGGTCCTTCTTTCTCTAATTTTTATCCTGGTCATCATTTTCATCCCTTTAGGAACCTATTTTTTTTACTGCCTCTATTTTTACAGGATTCAACCTTATCTTCTTTATTTACCGCATAGGCCCTTTGAAATGAAAACCTGGGACAGGGACATCGGGCACCGGGAGATCACCTATCAAACAGGAGATGGTTTAACTATTTCTGCCTGGTATGTGCCTGTAGAGAAACGGGAACGCGGGGGTGTTCTTTTATTCTGTCACGGCAATGTCGGTAACGTATCCCAGCGCATCGATTCCTTTAAAATCTTTCGTCAATTGGGATTAAGTATTTTTATATTTGATTATCGTGGTTATGGTTTGAGTCAGGGGAGGCCCAGTGAGAAAGGAACGTACCTGGATGCCGAGGGTGCCTGGAATTATTTGGTAAACGTGATGAAGGTGAAACCCGAAGATATTATTATTTTTGGTCGTTCATTGGGAGGAGGGGTTGCATCGTACCTTGCCCAAAAATACCAACCCCGGGCATTGATCATCGAGTCGTCCTACACATCCATACCGGATGTTGCCACAAAACTTTTCCCCAGGTTACCGATGAAATTGATAACCCGTTTCAAGTACAATACCAGGGTGCGGTTAAAGGACATTTACTGCCCCGTGTTGATTATTCACAGCAAGGATGATGAGATCATCCCTTTTCGTCATGGTCAGGTCTTATATGAAACAGCCAATCCTCCCAAGACGTTTTTGCAGATCAAAGGCAGGCATTATTATGGTTTTTTAGGATCGAAGAGTATTTATGTGGATGGTTTGAGGGAATTTATCCAAGAGATCAGTGGTTAAGTTTGGAAAGGTTCAGTGGGCAGTGGGCAGTGCGTCAGTGGGTCAGTGCGTCAGTAAAAATAGGGGCAGAAAAAAATTGCACCATTAATGAAAAGTTTTTGGAGGTGTCGGAACCTTTTTTAAAAAGGTTTATGGTCGCCGAAGGCAAAAATTTAAAATAACGGAGTTTTGTGGTATACTTAACCATGAAAAGAGAAGAAAAATGCGTTTTGATAAACAGGAAAAAGAAGCGTTAAAATATGCTTTGCGAAACTTCAAGGGGAAAGTTCTCTTGTTTGGTTCGCGGTTGGATGACAATGGGAAGGGAGGCGATATCGATATTATGGTAGTGCCTGATGAGAAAGTTAACGCTTTAAGATTGTCTCTTGATATCCAGAGACTGTTTTTTTCCAGGTGTGAACAAAAATTGGATGTCATCGTTTACAAGAAGGACAATCCTTTTTGTCGTGAGGTATTGAAAAATGGAAAAAGACTTAATATCCAGGCAATTCAATGATGTTGAAAAAGCCAAAACCCTGCTGCAGGCATCTGTAGATAAATTCGCTCCCTACGATGTAGATCACGTTTATACTCCTGGGGAATTGGAATATTATGATTCCTTGTCCTTTCGATTTGAAAAGTGCGTGGAGTTGGCCATCAATTTTTTCAGGACCCTGGAATTGTTTCTTTATGCAAGGCAAAGCGATACATTACGAGACAGGCTCCTGGTGATGCAAAAGTTAGAAATCGTCGATAGCATTGATTTCTGGATGGATGCACGACTATTAAGGAATAAGATTTCCCATGCGTATTTACCGGGGGAGATAAAGGATATATACCAGGAAATTTTTAACAGTTCAAAGAAAATTTTTGTCACCATTGAAAGAATTAAAAAATATTTAGCCGATCGGGATGAAAAGAAAGAAGCTGCTGAAATCGAACGAAATGCGGAATAGGCAAGCCTATTCCCTACACAATCGCAGTTTGTTTTGAAAAGGTTCCGATATATAATCAGCGATATTTCGAATAGACGGATCAATACCGATACCTACCAACATAATAGATTTACCGGAAGTAAGATAAGGCTCATAATATCTTTTCTCTTTAATCTGGTTTAATGCCTCTTCGGAAGTCCCGATTTTTAACTCCATGATATAGATCACATTTTCACCTTCGGCAACAGCATCGATCCTACCGATATTGGTCTCTTTTTCAGGGTAGACGGAAACACCGCTGAGTCTCAAAAGAAGGTAAATAATCGTATGGTAATAGGCTTCCCTGCTGCTGACAAAAATATTATAAGGAATAGAAGCAAAAAAGGACTTTATGCTGGCAAAAAAATCATCCAATTTGTTTTGATGCAGAGCTAACTTTAAGCTTTTCAGGTATTTCCTGCTCACCATAAAATCCTTTTCACTAAAAGCTTTTAATAAGTGTTTTAAAAAGGACTCCCTTACTTCTTTGTTAGGGTAGGAAAGATAGTAGATCGTCTCGTCATCGATGATTTTCTTTTTTTTAATTGTTAAATAACCTGTCTGGAAGAGCAATGAAGTCACTTCCATATTATCGATATCGAAAATTTCAAAGGTGGAATCGTCTGCCTCGGTGTTCTCAAGTTCTTTCACAGGAAATTCCTTCTCCTTTATTGCATTGATTAAAAATGTCGGTGTTCCTGTAGAGAACCAAAAATTGGCAAACCTTTTCTTCTCAAAATAAAGCAGTATGGAAAGTGGATTATAAACAAAATGTTTGCCATCCCAGGAATACCCATTGTACCATTTCCTGATTTTTTCGATTTTTTCCCCGTTTGTATCCCCTACCGGGAAATAGTGTAAAAGCTCTTCTTCCGTATAGCCCAGCAGTGTTGAATATATCTCATCAATGGTAATATCGTTGAGATTATTCAAATCTGAAAATATCGATACCCGGGAAAACTTTGAAACGCCTGTGAGCAAAGCAAATTTAAGATATTCATCCGAGCCTTTGATGGTGGAATAAAAATTTTTCAAAATCTTCCTGTTTTCTATTGCTATGTCTTGATCTCCCGAATCCAGGTGATCGATAATGGGTTTATCGTATTCATCGATTAATATCACTACTTTTGCCTTATTTTTCCTGGACAATTTTTCAATGAATTCGCCAAATACATCTTTATAGTCACTCTCCGGGTCTGTTTCGATATGGTACTCTCTGCCGATTTTTTTTATGAGCTTCTCCAGTGATTTTTCCAGCTTTCCGGGAGTTTTGCCGTTTATTTTCAAAAAATCGATGTGAATCACCGGAAAGGTCTCCCATTCAATTTTATCGTATATCCACAATCCTTTGAAGAGTTCTTTATTTCCTGAAAACATCTCTTTTAAGGTGCTCACCATCAAGGATTTGCCGAAACGCCTGGGGCGGGAGATAAAAAAGTATTTTCCTCCCCGTCCGATCAGGTTATATATCTCTTTGGTTTTATCCACATAGAGATAGTTCCCCTCGATTAATTGGCTGAAGGTATGAATACCGATAGGTAAATTTTTCATGATTTAATTATAGTATTAAAAGGTTTTTTTAGCAACAAGAAATTATTCTTCTTTTTTCCTTCCTTGAAGAAGGGGAAAAAAAAGGAAGAAGTGAAAGGAGCATTGAAATTGCTAAAGAGATGAAGAGAGCCGGAGAACCCCTGGATAAAATTTCAAAATTTACAGGCTTATCAGACGAGGAAATTGATAAGCTGTGAGCCAGGAAAACCTCAAAGAAATCTGTGAGTAAAAGATAAAAGTGTCTGAACCAGGATTTACAGGATGGGAGGATGACCAGGATGAAGGGTAATCCTGTCGAAAACGGAGCTCTTTTTTCATTAATCACTGGAAATACATCTCATTTGCTACTTCAAATGGCCAAAACAACGATCGTGGCTTCGGGCTTTTAGGTGCATTTTGTTTTGAATTTGGAACATTTGAATTTTGGATTCGTTTCGAATTTCGAATTTCGTGCTTCGAATTTAAAATTGCATGAAGAAATACCCTGCTATAGTTTATCTTTAAACATTTTACTCATCATTTGAGATGTGACAGAACACTCTATAGAGATGAAAGAATCCGGTGAACCCCGGGATAAAATTTCAAAATTTACTGGCTTATACGATAAGGAAATCGATGAGTTGTAAGTCGCCTAGCCCTTTTTTTAGCGGGCTCTTTGATTTATGCCTTTATATTAGCCCTGCTGCCTCTAGCTCAACTTTTATTTTCCTATATTTTTCCTCAATTTTCGTCTTAAATCGTATCTGTATAATACCCTGAAAATCACTAAAGATTGTTGTTTCTTCTTGTACCAATAGCATTATTTTTTTTCTTGTAAGTTTTTTAGAGAGCCAACCTAATTCATATATTACATTTGGTCGAGCCTGTAAATATTTTTCCCCATTTTTTTCTACCTCATCATCAGGAGTAAACAAAGCGATTGCATATTTGCAATTTTTAGCATAATTCTCAAATTTTTCGATTATTGTTTGGGCTCCCCTTTCCGGTTGCTCCTTTAAGATAATGGGATTTAAATTGAAATCGTCCTTTAGTAATATTTTTAATTCTAATAGCCTTTCTTCGTTATGACCATGGATAACAAAAATATTAGTCCTGGCCCCAATTTTTTGCTTTCTTCTTTTTTCTATTTCAAATGCTATTTTCACCGCTTCAATAAATTTCAATTTATCAAATTTTTTTTTCGAGAAAAAATCAGACACCTTAAAATCTCTAAATGCTTTCACAGCATTTTCAAAATTCTTTTTTTCCTTTCCACTTACAATAATAACTGGGACTTCTCTTTTAGATACAAATTCTGCGAAACGTAATCCTCTTTCCTCTTCCAACGAATCTTTGGGATAAATATCTGTTACTACCAAATGATATGTCGGTTTTTTAATAAGTCTTTCTTCTGCCTCATCAAATGATTTAAATGTTTCAATCTCACAATTTAAGTTTGCAATATAACCATGCAATTTTCGCAGCCACTTCTCTTGATCTTCAATAATTATTACAATCTTTTTTTCTGGCATTTGAATAGTCTCCCAATTTATCAAATTCTTCTAATGGTCTTCTATCCATATAAGCAGTTATTCCCTTTTGTCATCAAAAGATCTGATATTTATTTCCTCAACTGCGTTTATAACATTTTCAATGAATTCCTTTTTATCAAATTCTTTTTTCGACATGAAAAATGTGGCTTTGAGATTTTTTGTCTTACTAAATTTTTTATATTGCTCAGGAAAGCCTGTAATTACCATCGTAGGCATTCTATTATCAGTACGATGCCTGATGATCTCTTCAAGAATATCCCAACCTTCAAATTCTGATGGATTCTGAGTATTATTATCCAACTGCAAATCAACCGTGGCAAAATGAAAAATTTCATTTTCAATTTTTTCAAGCCCTGATTTGAGTTCTGCTGATACTTCCACATAAAAACCTGCCTCTATAAGATATTGGCTTAATTTTCTCTGCCATTTTTTGTCGTCCTCGATAATGATAACCTTGCCTTTCATTTTAATTTACCTCCTAAAAAATTTTCTTATATTCAAAAAATCAATCAAATCCCGTTATTGGTAACGTTATAATAAAAGTTGTTCCTTCGCCCACCTGACTTTCACATTTTATTTCACCACCCAAAAAGTCAATTATCGATTTCATATAAAAAAGCCCTGCGCCTTTACCTTTTTTTCCTTTTCCCCAATAGGAGGATCCTTGATTAAAAATTTCACCAATTTTTTCCGCAGGAATCCCACAACCATTGTCGGAAACTGAAATCTTTAAGAATTGATTGCTTTCAGGTTTTTTTACTGTGTTAATTAATTCCGCTTCAATATTTACCTGACCACCATCTGGCATCGCTTTTGTCGCATTACGGATAAGTTCAACAAATACTCCATCATAAAGAAGGCTGTAATTGGCCTTGATGTGAGGTAATTTATTAAAATTTTTGATCTTGATATTTACTATCGAACTCCTGGTAATAGTTGTTAAATTTTTATTAATATCATCAGCAATTTTTGAAAAATGGACTATCTCGTTTTTTGCAGAAATAAGTTTATTTCCTTTCGCTGTAACCTCATTAAAGGCATTAAACGCTTCTTCTGCACTCTCAAGAATTTCTTTTAAAGATCCCCTGGTATTTTTATCAAGACTATCATTTTCTAAAAGGTCAATAGCATCTAACCTAATTATCCCAACTGAATTGCTTATTTCATGTCCAAAAACGTTGTGCATGTGCATAAATCCTGCAAAAATTTCTTTATCAATACTATTCTCTAAAGTTTGTCGAGCCTTTTCAACTTCATCATATTTTTGAGCATTATCGATGGCAATTGCAGCAGCTCCTGATAAATTTTCAATTAATCGTTTTTCATCTTCTTCGAAAGCCTGGTATTTTTCACTCTCGATGTTTATCACCCCTATTGTTTTATTGCTAACCTTTAGTGGTACGACCAATTCACTTTTCATAGTATCTTTAAATACTTTTTTATACAAAGGTTCATTATCAAGACTTTTTTTGTAAATTGTTTCTCCTCTCTTAAATGCAAGCCCGGATAAACACTCATCTATTTCTAGAATAAGGCCTTCATCTTCCGGGCATGTTGATTTCATAACCATTAATTTCTGTTTATTTTCATCATAAAGAATAATGCTGCCATGTTTTTCGCCGATTAATTCCAGTCCTTTGGTTAAAATAACTTTTAAAGTGTCAGGCAGCTCTAATTTTGAATCCAGGATAGCTTGATCAATATCTCGTAACGCCTTTAATTCTTCTCTCCTTTTTCTATTTTTTTCAGATAATTGAGCGTTGTGAATTGCAATGGATGCCTGGCCTGCAAGCATTTCCAATATATTGATGTCCTCTTTGGTAAAATCTTTAAGAATTTCGCTTTCAATATTCAGTACCCCTATCGGCTCTTTATCAACCATCAGCGGAATTACAAGTTCGCTTTTTGCTTCGACGCCCGCAGTCTTAAGAAATCTTGGATTCCTCGATACATCTTTTTCATAATATGTTTTCTTTTTTTCTACAGCAATGCCGCTAAGACAGTCACGAACACCGATTATCTTACCTTCAGCGCTTCTTGGAATAGACTTCTTAATTATTAAGTCTCCATTATCCATTATAAATTTTATATCCGCATACTTTTTTTTCACTAAATCTAAAGCCGCTTTTAAAATAACTTCAAGGACTTTATCCAAATTATATTGCTCTTTCAGGATTGCAAAATCGACTTTTCTTAATTCCCTGAGCTGCTGGATCAATCTATAATTCTGTAGTGCCATGGATGCTTGATTCGCCAATGACATTACTGCATAAGCATCGATTTTAGAAAAGGCATTTAATTTTTCACTTTCCAGGATAATCATCCCCAGTAATTCCTTGTCGGAATATATCGGTACTCTTAATGCGGATTGAACCTTTCTATCATCTTCGAAATGGTACCCGTAGAGTAATTTATCATTCTCAGCAAATCTCTTATAGTCACTCTTTATGTTTTCAACCTTTATCTTATTATCAGGAAAAATATCAAATTTTTTGTGCTTTTTAATCCACACTGTATCCGGATAATAGTGCTTTACAGATTTGTTTAGTAGTTTTTCATATTTATCAGAGCAAACCATTATTTTAGTATTCCTTTCTTCTTTATTAACCAGGCCAATATATCCCATATTTACATCGATAAGCTCAAGTGCTTTTGAAAGAATTGGCTGCAATATATCTGGTTCAGTAACTTGTGCCTTATTTAATTTTTTAACAATTTTGTATCCTGACTTTTGGATGGCCGTAAGATTGACACTTATTCTTTCGATTGTTTCCCTGCTCTCTTCAATAAGATTGGCATTTCGAATCGCTATCGCCGCTTGATTGGCAAATACTTTAATTGTTCTTTTTTGTTGAGTCTCAAATTTCTGCTTTTTTCGATAGTTTATGAACATCACGCCTACAATTTCATTTCTTACTTTTAACAACATTGCGGCACAAGATTTGATTTTCTCTCTTTCTGTAAATCTCGGTACTTTCTTGGTACCGGACTTCCAATCATTACCACTCCTGAATAATTCATCTGTCTTTACGTCAATAGTAAATACATCTTTATTCTTTTCGATTAAATTAGATATAACATTTTTTTCACCATATTGCCCCTTTATTGCATCTGGATAATAGATGTGTCCTGATTGAATGGGTGGGTGAACTGCTTTTTTTGTGATTTTGTCGTATCTATGGACAATTACGATATCTGCACTAAGTGTAGCTTTTGCATTTAATGCGATTTTTTCAAGGACTTTATCTAAATTAGGTTCACTGGCAATGATATTCCCTACATTGTGCAGCCTGTTGATGTCTTCATATTTCCTGATATTGTTGATGGCAATGGCTGCTTTATTGGCAAAGGTTTTTGCTATTCGTATATCTTCGGAAGAGAAAGATTTTGGGTAACGATAATTGATAAAAACGATTCCCACGACTTCTTTTTTGTAGGTTAATTTTAAGATGATTACAGATTTTAGCTGTTCACGTTCATAAAATCGTTTATGAGACCCAGAATCGGCTCGGTTTTTATATAATTTTTCTATAAAGTAATTATTTTCATAAGACTCAATAAAAAATTCATTTGATTCCTCGCTCAAAAGTAACACTACAAAACTATCTTCAGTAAAATTAACCTGAGATTGAATTTTCTCGTATATAGATTTTCCCGAAACGGTTGGAGGAATAGAAAATCCCAAATTCTCTTTTTCTACAAAATTAGCATTATATTGAAAGAAGACTACTTGATCCGCATCCAAAAGGTTTTTGGCAGCATCGGCAATGTCTTGTAAAACCGCCTTTTCTGATGTTGTTATAAGTTCTTTATCAACCTTTGCAATTTCATCCAGTTGTTTAATAAGTTTTGCCTTTTTTATAGCACCACTTGCTTTCTCGGCGACAGCTAGCATCAGTTGTTCATCCAAAGAGGTAAAGTCACATATCCTATTGGCATACGAATTGATTACACCAATTAAATCTTTGTCTCCATCCGGAGCAATTGAAAAAATCGGAACTGATATCATTGCGAATAAATTATTTCTTTTAGCAAATTCCAAATATCGAAAACCATATGATGTGTCCTGGACATTTGGAACAATTTTTGGTTTAAGGTCTTGCGCCACTTTCCCGGCAATTCCATCTCCAACTTTCAAAAGCAGTTCAGGTATAGATTTACCAAGGCCTTTGCTGCCTTTGATAACCAGATTATCTCTATCTAATATTCGCAGATAGCACACTCTTGTCTCTAAAACTTTTAGGGCTCTGATCAGAATCTCATTATAAAGTTGATCAAGGTTATCTATTTTCTCAAATGGCTTATTTAGGTCAAGCAATGAATTTAGATAGCGAAAACTTCTAATAAGTAAAGCCATTTGAGCTGCTATCGACTCTAAAATTTCTTCATCTTCCTCGGAAAATCCATTCTCTTCATTAGAATCTAATGTGAAGGCTCCAAACGTTTGATTTTGAAACTTTAGGGGCACAACTATTTCAGATTTGGTTTTATCATTTTTCTTTTTCCCATATCCCAGGTAATATTCATCTTTTTCCACATTTATGCAATTATATAACTTACCTTCAGCAATTACTTTTCCCGTGATACACTTTTCCCCTTTGAAAGTCACCTCTTGTTTTCCTATAACTCCTATTTCAAGTTCGGGAATAGTGCACTCTCTCAATCCGAATTGCCATTTTGGATTTTTATGGGCGTAATTATCTTTCAATGTCGCCAAAACAACAATACCGGCGATCGCGTCAAAAATCTTCCCGGCTTTTTTAAGGGCATCCGCTACGATCCGGTCCAATTGTTCTGTCCGGTACTTATTTCGTTTTTTTTCGTCATCAATGGCTTCCAATTTACTTGTTTCTTCTATTAGTTCTTTAATTATCTGTTGAGCTTCCCATCTTTTTTTTAATTGTTTGTATCTCCTTGTGTTCTCGATAGCAATAACTGCGTGTTTGGCTAATGCCTCAAATAATTGAAGGTGACGCTCATTAAAATGTTTTTTCTCCATATGCTCTGCTGTAAGTACTCCGATTACATCCTCGTCAAGTTTCAAGGGGACTGATATTCTTGATTTAAAATTTCCATAATTCATTTCTAGATCTTTAAATCCGCAGGCGATAATGTCAGGTATAATCACCGATTTTTTGTTTTTTATAACATAACTTGTAATGTCGGGCTCTCTTAATTTTTCCCTACTGCAAGGAAGGTTTTTACAAAATTCTGGATATTCGCGTCTAATATAGCCACTATTTCTATCATATAATTTAATGCAACCTCTGTGGGCATGAACCAGATTTATTCCTTCATCAACAATTGTCTTAAAAACTTTTTTATAATCGCTGACATTTTTATTTATTTCTGCCGCTACTTTTTCAATAAGCCCAATCTCTCTTTTCCTTTCTCCTTTCTCTTCTTCAAACATTACCTTTTGGGATAGGACAATATTTGCTTTAGCAGCTATTCTCTCTGCCAGTTTCAGTTCATCGGCTTGAAATTTATGGTTAAATTTTGTGTATACGCTTAGGGTTGCCAATATTTTTTTTTGTCCGCCTCCTCGTCTATCATAAATGGGCGTGACCAGTATTGATTTTAATCCCACCTTTTTTGCAAACTCTTTATACTTAAACGGACAATCATCGTTCAGGACATTTTCGTACTGGATTTGTTTTTTCTTTCTTATGCATTCTGTTATTACTGCTTTTTCAGATAAAGAGATATCAAAATTCTCCCTGAATTCTTTCTCATAATCTCCCATCCCGGTAAGAGCACCAATCTTTAATTTTTTTTTCTTACAATCTACTAAGATAATCGAGCAAATTTTCAAACCTAAAAATTCATAAGCTACGTTTACTATGTTTTTTAATATCTCCTCAAATTCAGACTTCAGATTAACAATAGCATCGATCCTTTTAATGAGGTTGTTTTTTTTCTCATTGAATCTTTTTTCAATTATATTTTCGAGTAAGGGAATTAGGGCACTTTCATCGATAAAGGGAATAAGAAAGGCTTTATATTTCTTAAAAAAATTTTTATCTTCTAATTTTAGTTGACAGTTATTCGTGACGATTATGCATTCGTAATTTCCCTGATGCCGGTTTACAATTTCAATAAATTCCCTTCTGACATTTATAGGAAGTTTCAAATCCAGCATAATAATATCAAAAGAGATTCCTTTTTTAGAATGCCCTTCTAGCATCTTTTCAGCATCTGATAATCCATAGGCTGCTTCAATTAAGTTATCCTTTTCGGCAGGAAATTTCTTTTTCAGTATTTCAGAAACCTGGGTTGCCGTCTCCCTGCTATTGAAAAATACAAAAATATTATTTTTATTAAATCTCATGGTCTCTCAACCTTTCCGTTTTTTCCATATTACATCATACAAAAAAAAAAGCTTTTTTTCAAGTAAAAAAGTGATTTTTTATATTTTTTTTGAAAAACTGTCCAGCTCTTTTTTAAAGGCGCAGCGTAGGGCGTATGAGAGAGGAGGAGGCCAGTGGACGAATTGACCGGAATACGTATTAGACCTTTAAAAAAATCTTTGGGGAAAGTCCATGTAGATTTACAGCAGGCTAATGTAGATCTACTGAGGGTTCATGTCGAGCTACTGGGAGTTCGTGTAGATTTACCGGATGCCAATGTAGATCGTCTTGGAGTTCATGTAGATCTACAGGATACCAATGTAGATCGTCTTGGAGTCCATGTATATCCACAGGAAGTAAATGTAGATCGACTTGGAGCCCATGTAGTTTTACAGAAAGCCAATGTAGATTTACGGAAAGCTAATGTCGATTTACGGAGGGCCTGTGTTGATCTATTTGGAGGTCTTGTAGATCGACTCACGGTCCGTGTAGATTTACAGGATGCTAATGTAAATCGATTTAGAGTTCGTGTAGATTTACAGATAGCCAATGTAAATTTGCGGCAACGCCCCACACAACCCGGACGATCAGGAACCAAAAAGATTATTTTAGCCACAGACTTTCACAGACGATGAAAAAAGAATTTTTGTCTGTGTCTGTCTTGTGTAAGTCTGTGGCAAAAAATATCCTGCCGGGAAATGGCAAAATATTATCACCAGGTAATTTTAAGGGACAGGCAAAGGAAATTAAGATCGGTTGCGAAAAATATACATTGGGGAAGGAGAAAAATTATCAATCCTAAAGGAAAAATCTATTATCTTTTGATTTAAATTACTGGTCTTTTTAAAGCATCGGTCGCCCAAAAATTTTTAAGATTAGAATTGCTGAATTTATTGACATATACCGATATCTCCTGTAAAATGCAATTCTTGTTAAAGATGTTTTTTATGATCAGTTTATTCTGAGTATTAAAACACATACGGAAGCGATTTTTGATAATCAACGTCGTATTTTTTGCGACACAACATAAAAAAAAAGGAGGATTTTATGAAACAGAAACAAGGAAAATGGTACGGTCTAGTGGCTGCGATCTTCGTGCTCGGCTTACTGATGGTACCTCAAATGGCTTCCGCCCAGTCGGAAGAAGATGTCAGAGCAATGATGACTTCAGTAAACGATCAACTTGAAGCCATGGGTGAGAATTATCGTCTTGGAGTGGTTGAATATTATGGTTATAATGAGGTTGGGCGAACCGTTTATTTCAAACACGTCGGCAACAAGCAATTGTTCCACCATTGGGTTCCCGGTGACCCCCGACGGGGCGGATTTTACGATATTGCCTGGGTGTCCGACAAATCAGCAATTGATGGCGCGCCCAACGGCTTAACGATCGCGGATACCCAGGCCGCAATCAGCAGAGCCATGGCCACCTGGGATAACATGCAATGCTCGACAATCCCTTTGTTTGAGCTGAACGCTGGCTCGCTGGATCTGGGTTATCTCCAGTTTATTTATGGGTATGGCGGCTTCCCAGGATATATTTTCGATATCACACAGGGCGGCTGGCTGCCGGGGGGATTCTTCGATGCTACATTAGGCCCCGGCGCGAGCGCTTCTGTCCTCGGGGTGACCTATAGCTTTTGGTGGATAGATGGTCCTGGTGGCCCACCCACTGACATCGACAACAACGGTAAGAACGACACCGCCTTCCGTGAAATCTACTACAATAACAATTTCGTCTGGGCTATTAA
>Ga0209976_10000796_pt1 | contig 19419 bp, 40 predicted proteins | sample SumtaG_FD_182806 | JGI IMG/M metagenome (GOLD analysis project Ga0209976, IMG submission 182806) | Deep subsurface microbial communities from Indian Ocean to uncover new lineages of life (NeLLi) - Sumatra_00157 metaG (SPAdes) (version 2) | ecosystem: Environmental > Aquatic > Marine > Oceanic >...
AAATGGAGTAAGGAAAAACAGAAACTCTATTTTTGGTATTGGAATGGGGTAACTGATTTTGGAACATGCTTTCCTCCTATCAAACCCTACTCTACAGGGCTTATAGCTAGATTTGATAAAAAATGCGGGTTAGATTAAACAATCCCTAGCGTCTGGATGAGATAACTGATTATCAAATAGATTTCCACTAAATATCTACCTATTTTTTTACATTTTAATATGAAACTCTTGGTCTTCTCAGCTTTAACGTTTAGAGTAGCTAGAACTTTTGTTTTTTGCTCACTTTCAGGTAGCAGTTCTAATATCTGCCTAAACTTTTTCATTCTCATTTGTCTTGTCACCTCCCAGCTTTAATTTAGATAATGATTCTAACCATTTATAATGATCGTACGGTTTGGGTTCAGAAACTTCAAACTTATATTTATACCCCGCTGATTTTCTCATTTTCTTATGCTCTTCCCTTCCGACTTTAATAGTTTTATCTTTAGTCATAAGAAATGCATCATAATATAAGCTAATACGTCAGTATCAGCCGCTTTAGTTTCAATACAGTGCCCTACCTCTTGGAAATGTTGTGGGGCTGCTGCGGGGGAGGCTCCTGTAGCGTCTGCCCTTCCTGCTACGTCTGAAGTCTTTACCCAGTTCTTTGTTGTAGAAGCTGTCGCATCTTTAAGTAATACTTGAACTCTTCCTCCAAAAACTACTAAACATTCAGCACCTTCAGCTATACCATCCTCATATACAGCTCCAAAACATTCAGTACAATCTCCATCAGTAAGTTCAAACGATCTATCATTAGTATGGGGTTCTACTAAGCTTCCTTTTACAGATACGGCTCCAGTCTCATTAATAAGCCTTACTGCTAAGCCTCCTTCTCTCGTAAGATGAGCGATTATATCTGCTTGGTTCTCGAAGCTCTGTAAGTTAGCACTATGAACCTGTAATCTCGTAGTATCTCCAAAAGAACTAAATTCAAAAGGGAATATAATATTATCAGAAACTACCATATTGGTGACATCTTGGAGAGGCCATCTCCTATAACGTAATATTACAAAATGTCCCGCTGTAATAGTTATCTGTCCAGTATTCTCAAGATAAACGGTTTTACCCTCTTGAAGAAACCCTTCACCCTCTACCCTAAGACCTATAAACTGAATAGTAGAGGTAAAAATATCATAGCGGTTAGTAGCTAGTTGGTCAGCTTCGGGTGAATCTTCTACCTTAGAATCCCGGAACTCCTTAAGTTCAATAATACCTGTTAAGAGTTCGGCTGCGGTCTTTCCACTAGCGGGGATCGTGGGCTTAGTACTAGTCGTATTGTCTTTATATCTTACTGTTGCTCTAGTAACTCCTAAACTACCACTAAAATAACCGCCTCTATCCAAGGCTAATCGAGGTATATCAATCATTTGAACGTTTTGATTCCCATCGTTTAAGGTCCATGCCACTACATTATCCCCAATAATATAAGTAGGATCGGTAGAAATCCCTAAAGCATCTAAATAACATTTATATCCTGTATCGTTATCGCCAGTTACAATAATAAATTCATCTGCTCCCGAAGTAGAATTATTCAGATAAGCGAGATTATTTCCCTCTAAATCTCCATTAATATAACAATCAAAAGTATTTGCAGTATCATCTAATATGATTCTAAAATGGGTGAGTGTGTTAGCTACCAAGAAATTATCTTTTATACTTTTATAAGCACCATCATAATAATCGAGATCATCATTATCCCATTGTAAATATACTAAAATATCACTAGCTTCTCTTATATATACTCTTCCTATAGTATTTGCGGCAACAGAATCTTTAGTAAGCCAGAATTCGATCTCAGTATTTAATCCTTGGGTAATGCTAACGTGGGCTTGACATCGGTTAGCGGCTCCTACTCCTTGGTCATCTAACTGCATAACCTTTCTATGATTGTCAAAAGAAGTGATTATAGTAGTTTCACAATCAACACCATCATTATCACTCCAACCAGAAGGAAAAGAACCTATAACATCCTCCTTGAAATTCTCTGTACCGGGATAGTACTGGGCATTCTTACCCAAACCGTCATGGGCTTTAGTCCAGGTCTTACAATCAGGTTCTATATAAGGAACTTGCCTTTCTAAGAATCTACCTAAATCCATTAAATAGGCAGTATTTCTGGTGTATGTATAAGACCAATCGGTTGCGGTTGCAACTATCGAAGAACTCTGATAACAAAAATCGAGGGCATTATCGATCATATCTATTTGTTTTTCTCCCGTATTATCAGCGGTATAGACTTTATTGTATGGTGTTCTATACATTTCATTGGAGAAAAAATCAAAATCATAATGATAATTATTAAAAAGATCTACATATTCTTCTGTAATTTTAGCCCATATTTCCAACACATCATTATCATCGTAATATTTGAAGGAGTCTTTTACACTCCATTTATCCTTTAGGGTATCGTGTACTTGAAATGAGCCTAGCTTCGGTATAGGGACAATACCACCAGTATAGACGAGATTAGACATCTCAATAGCTACATTAATCCATTCATAAACATCCCACGTTCCATTATCTTCAGCTAGGAGAAATCGGTCATTAATACAGATAATATTTCCAGATAATTGACTAGATAAATCTTGTAATTGGTTAACTCCACCTCTCTTAGGCTTAATCTCATAAATAATCTTATCGGCAATACCAAATGCCTTTTCCAGCTCATTAGGAGCTGTTCCTATATTATTACGATCTAACATTAAGGCTATGTCATAAGTGCCTATCTGTGTTAATGCATTCCCTGTGATATTATAATTATATAATTTATCGACCCCCCCAACCTTCAAAATAAATAGAAGGTTATCGGATCCATCATAGGCTATCCCTTGTTGACTTTCAGAATCGGACATAAGAAGAGCTCCCAGAGCCTTATGCTCTTCTGTATAGGTAGATGTAGAGGCAACGAATTTAGAGAGAAATACCAAAGGTCCATTGGTTTCTTCTCTAATGAAATATACATCATCATCATCTATAACAACAGTATAAGATATATCTTTAGTACTTAGAACAAAATCTCTTGCTCCATCCTCATATACAAAATTCCCGGCATTATCAATAAAGACTTCGGTAAAATATTGGGAGGGAGTATTTGTATCTTCATACGATACTAAGGCATATAGAGTCCCAGAATTAGCTAGGAAAAGGTCTGCTCCATTTAAAAGATCTAACGCAAAAGCAGAGTTTACAGGAAAATCATCATATCTAGTAGTATTATCATTTGATAGAGTAAGAACTCGAACATCAACGTCTGTTCCTCCCTTACAAATATAATACAGTTTATTATTAGGTTCATCTAGTAATAGAGCTTGAATATTAAAGAACCTATCATCGATCTCCGTCCAAGTAGCACATTTATCTTCTGATTTATATATCTTTGTTGGATCTACAGAATCAACAATATAGATATAGCCTGCCGTAGTCACAACCCATAAATGGGTATTAGCGGGTTTTCTTGCACTTGTTATTCCTAAATCTACAAATCTTCTACAGTCTACCATAATAACCTCATTATAATGTCAAATAAACATACATATCCCATCCACTCAAATGCAGTCCCTAAATTAGGTTTATTCTTAAAATAAAGATAATTTTGATAAATAATACTAAAAATAATAAATATAAAAACTAATATCTCTATGAAGTGAATGCCGACCACCAGTTTAATCTCACATTTAAATTTATATGCTGATCCGAACGCCAAGCGATCTCAAAATCGGTGACTACTCCCGGGGCATAAGAAAGTCTTGAATTAGCAACATTAGTAAAGGGCTCATGATCATTTGTTCCATAATACACAACTAAAAAATAATCTTTAAAGGTTGCTGATACAGGTACATGATGCCTATCATCCATTAGGAATTCTCCTATTAAATAACCGGCTGCCCTAGTCGCAGTAGTACCCATTATAATAGCATTATAAAATTTATTTGCTGTCCTAGATACTCCCGTAAGACCTCCGCTAGCAGTAGAAGGGACCATACCTGTTTTACCTCTCTTAACGAATTTCATAGGAAAACTAAATTTACATAGAGTTAATCCTTCTGTAAATTGTTCAGTATCTATAGTATCTGGATCTCCCGATCCTGCAACAATCCAGTTTGTTTTTGCTCCTAAGTCTCCCGCAGTTTCAAGTAGATATATCTTACCATCTTCTAAACCTGTTGCCATATAATCACCTCAATGCCATCCATAACCACCACCACCACCAGGTAACCATGGGTCACCACCGGGATAATCGATAATGACGGGGTATGTAAAATCTGACGGAGGAGGGAAAAAACCTCCAGGGGGAGTAGGGAGAACAAACACCGGAGTATTAGGAGTAGGTGGGGGCGGTAAGTTCCCTATCCACAAAGCCCATAGTTCTAACATATCAATCTGATCTTGGAGAAAAGCTTCTATTTTATCAGTAAGTTTATTGATAAAATAACCAGTACCTAACAGTAAAAGTGTGATATTAGGATCCTCTATAATTTTTTTTATAGCATTTTGTAATGTTATATTTAAGGATTCTATAAAATCGTTTAAACCCTCACTTCCCGTTATTTGATTGCCTATAGCAGTAAGTTCATTCTCTATGGGAATAGTTATTCCCTCAATTGCTCCTTTAGCATGTTCTTTAATGTTATCGATAGTAGAACCGGCAAAAAATTGTACAAATCCCACAGCAAACTCCTTCTTAAAGGCAATTGCTTCTTTTAAAAATATTTCCTTTGCTGTTATTGCTGCGATAGACATTTAATCACTTCTCTATTATTGTTATATCCCCTGGCCCTGGTAAGCCGGGCGGTAATAATATTCCCCAAAACCAACCAATACGACCATAGTTAAAGGGATTTCCTAGCAATTGCATCCATGCCACTAGATTTTTATAGGCATCGTTTCCTCTATCTAAAACCCCTATTGTGGACATAAATTTTGTAATAAAATTTGCAAATGCATTAATAAATTGTAATGTTTTATTTTCTAATCTATTCATAGCTCCATCAATCCCTATTATTTGTTTGAGTTTATTTTTCGTATCTGTAAGGGTATTTTTTATGGGTGTAAATAAACGATCTAGATCATTTTCCACTTGACTTTTAGCTTTTTCTTTTGATTTATTAATTAATCCTTTAAGACCATCTGGAAATTCTCTTAATAACTCTCTAGTATTCTTAATCCCTTGAGTTAGTTCTTTCCAATCCTTTTCCTCTAATTCTTGCTCGGACATGATATCACCTAGGGGTTCAAATAATAATCGTTATTAAGGGCGTTTTTCTCTTCTACTGCTAAAGAGGAAGTCTCGTCTAAAAAGGCAAGCCTGAACTGAGCACCATCAAACCAAGAACCCTCCTCTTGAAATACTTCTCTATAACTATTAGGAACTATATACATTTTATCCCATGTATATTTCAAATACCTAGTTGCCGATTCATAAAAATCAGCAATAAAATCAAGATCTCCGGCATAAGAACCATGAGCGGTATCAGCAATAGTATTGATGTCTGTACCTCCCGCATCGCTTATTAGTACGTCCACGTCAATATAAGAGTCAAAGGGAGGAACTACTAAACCGTTAGCGGGATAACCATTAAGATCGTACTGACCAAATAATCTATCAAGCCAACCAATATGCATATTAAAGCCTATAATAGATACATTAATAGCACCACCGTGATATTTAAACTCTGAGGCTGAACTAGCATCTCTATAATGATACCAGTTATAAGGAGCATGAATAGCTTGAGTGAGTGCTGTTGGTTGTAATAGGTTACCACCGGCACCGGTATAAGAGAATTCACTATTATAGGTCTGTTTAGCTATTGGTGCAGGTTCTGAAACTCCAATATCTAAACCTGTTGGAACACCCCCCATCATATCTTTTCTTCTATTGGCTGTAGTGCCTTCCTTCTCTACATGAAACGCTATAGCTGTTGGGGTTTCTGTGGTATCCTTCGTTATAGTATGAACATTAGGAGTAGCTTCTACAGTACTCATTCCTCCCATAGTATTTCCTGTTAAAATTCCCGTTTGAAGGTAATGAATAGTAGATAATATTCCTATATCTCTTCCTACTTGTAATCGCTTAGGATAGTGGGTTGCAGTCATAGGGTTGATACTAACAGTCTTAGGTTTAGTATGCTGTACACTAGCACTAACGAACCAATCCATCGCGTTAAGCTCCCCTACTACTAGGGCTGCTTGAGCATTATCCCATACATTTCCGAGGTCGACACCACAGGCATACGCCATGTAGTACCCGTCCCTTGCCATATATTCTACCATAATATCACCAATTTCTATTAATTATTTTCCGTCGGGATCTATATCTAATATTATTTCTATGGTGCGAATACTACCTTCATTAAAGGCTATTTCAAATGTCCGTGTCTGAGTCTCCTCATTATAATCTTCCTTAAATTCTTCTATTTTTAACTGTTTAACTAAACCAGCTAGTGATGAAAGGATGGATTGACGCACGTCTATTTGAAAAGCTTCTACAATATCTATATCTGTCATTATAACAACCTCTTCCTTATTGATTGTAGTGCTTGTTTAGTAACTAATGTATTTTTAATTATTTGTTGATAGTTCTTTATTTGATTAGCAAGACCCTTAATAATAGAATCTAATGCCATCAAATCGGTTTGTTGTTTTGGTGTTGATATTTTTGCTTTTTCTGTTTTACTCATTATTTCTCACTCCAAAGGTGAAGGTCCCACTCAATTCTGTTATATTTAATTCTAATATCTTCCGGGCTTTTCTTATAACACTCCTAAACTCCCGTTCAAAATCCATTTTCGACAGTAATACATTGATGAAATCCCAGGGATTATGGACCGCTGAACTCTTAACTATGGCATTCCATCTACCAAATAGTTTATGAGTCTGAGCTGCTAGCATTGAGGTGACTTTTGGATCTGTAATATCCGTCGCTCCATCTTCCGTAATATAGAAATTAAACTCCGTCCCAATCAGCTTATTAATATGACCGAATTGGGTTCCATCCCATGTAGCCGACCAGATACTCTGCCCTATTCCTGCATCTCCATATCCTGCGGCTGCTATGATTACTCACCTAATAACTTTGCCAATTCTGCTTTCTTATCTTCTATTAATTTATTTTTCTCTAAGAGTTCTTTATCTACTATAAGCTCTATAGTCTCTTTCTCTAAAGCAAGTGCCTTCTTATCGATCTTGGGTTTTTCTGGTTTTTTTATTACTTTTTTCTCTTCAGGGGGTTTTACCCATTCTCCAGGATGTATAAGTTCTCCCGATTCTAAACCTTTAAGGATTGTAGCATAACTTCTTGGCTTGAATGTCATTAAAAGTTTTTTTTTAGTTTCAAGTTCTATTAAAGTTTTATCAAGATCAAAAGTCTCAGGTCCAAGTAATTGTTTCACAAGTTCAATTTGAGCAGAAATTTCTCTTAAATCTGTTTCATTGGTCATTTTTTTTTATCACATCTTTTTTATTTTTTTATGAACATTTTTTTAATTTTTATTGGTGGTCCTGGAAGGAATCGAACCTTCTAAAAGCCAAATCTAACTAAGGCTTAAAACACCTATCAGGTCCATTGTTTTGAGAATAAAAAAAATTTAGAGTCGCTTCTCTACGACTATTTAGATATTATTCTTAATATGCTGTAGTTGTGGTTCCAGTGTGACAATAGACAGCACCCTTAGGATTCTTAGGAATGAAACATCCCGCCCATCGAATAGCATAATCTACATCACCCTCAAATGGTTTATTTGGAATATTGGCTCTATGGACTTGATAGGATTCTGCTATATAATTACTATTAACATCGTCCTTCCATAATAGAAAAGCTTGAGTTGCCACGCCTAATGTTCCGTTATAAAGTGAATCAGTTTCTATAACTTGATCAATTTGCGGGACAAATGGTTGCTTTCCCGCTTCACCTGAGATTACACCATATTGCATATAATCTTGTAAAAAGGTTCTCCAATCGGATTGACCACTTGTAGCATGAAAGACTTTTCTTAGATCGGGTTGAATTCCTGGAGTCATCCATAATTTATAGGGTGGTTGTATGTGAGCTGCTCTTAAAAGGGCTCTTGCGGATTCTAAATCTGTGAAGAAATTACCAGTAGTACTCCAAGCTCCCCCAGCTGCCGCAAAAGCATAGGTTGTCTCCTCATCTTGTTGAAAGGTACATATTCCCCGTCCTCCGGAATGAGTGCTTCCATGAAGCACTACTTTCTGAATTCTTTCTTGCATCTTTGCTCTGCACTCAATTTCATGTGCTACTAATACAGGAGTGATACCCTCACCACTGGAAGCATCAATATCCTTCTCATCAACGTGAATTGGCAATGTTAGATAAGTAATTGCGTTATCTCTTGTTTTTCGGGCTCCGATATTTCGATCTTCATACGCAAATCTTTTACCTTCATTCACATAAAAGACATCGGTTGCTTGATAATACTCCGCTTTGTTTTTTCCTTTCCCTATTTGCATACCACTAGGAAGATTCCGATATACAATTGGCTCCCGCATTAATTGAGCTACTTGTTTATCAATTCCCTTCCATTCTCTTTCAGTAACACCTCTAATTTCTACCATGATGATTACCTCATGAGTTTAACTATGGCTACGGTATCGCCTGAATTAATAGTTCTCAGTAATTTCGCAGCTGGATGTCCATTGGCAGTATTTCTTAAACTTCCAGGTGTATCGTAATGACAATAAAAGAATTCACCGGCATAATAAGTTTGATTAATATCGCAAAGGAATACTACCGCATATCCTTCGGTGATTACATCTATTTTTTTTCCAGACGTAATATCGGTATCAAGATCAAATTCTTCGTGTTCTTTCGCTACTCCTAAAAATACTCCATCAGTTCCATTACATAGAACTACGTGTCCCTCTGCGGTCAATTCCACAATCTCTCCCGCCTTAACTGCCTCGTCAATTATTTGTCCTTCCGCAAATTTGTTTTCTCCTAATGCTACTCCTCCTTCAGATACTTCACTAACTTTTGTATTTGTCATAATTATCTCTCTCTCTCATTTGCTCCCATCATGGGTTTAAGGGCCGTCTTCTCCCTATAATTAATAATCATTATTTTTTCCTCATGTTCTTAGATGTTTCTGTTAGATTTTTAAAGGACATTTTTTTGTATAATGACGGGGTTACAGTTTGATCGCCTTCAGACTTTTTCTCCTCTTTAAAGCCTTTTAGCTTCTGATCCTCTTTAGTTCTCTGAGCTTTTGACCTTTCTTCCCAATCATCAATCTCTTTCATACGAGCCACTTTAAAATTACGCAACTCCACTAATTCTTTATTTAGTGTTTCTATTTGTTTTTTTAAGTCCTCCTCAGGTTCTTTAGGGGTTTCGGCTTCTTCCTTCTTTTCAGGCTCCTCTGGAGTTGTCGGTTCTTTCTTCTTGAATTTACCGCCTTCATCCCTTTTTCGTTCTTCCTCACCACTCAGATCCTCTTTTGGTGGTTGTTCTTTATCTTCATTCATTATTTAATACCTCTTAATTCTTTTTGTTGTCTAATAATATCAGTAGTAGTAAGATCTGGTCTCTCTTCAAATATTCCTTCCTCTTCTTTTGTTTTATCCAATTCTCCCTCTTCAGGAAGGTGTCCACCATCATCAAATTCAATCTTGGCAATCTTTTCATTTAGGGCTTCCCCATCCTCTTGCCACGAAATAATTTTTCTAATAAAATCTTTATATTCTCCAAATATAGATTTAAGATTTTCCCATACGGCAATTGTATCCTCTCCTGCAGCACTTAGAGCACCTTTAGGATCTCCGATAAGATACCTAACCGGAAATCCGGAAGCACCGGCAATAACCTTTAAACAAGTCTCCAAGTCTGTAGAGAAGTCAACTGGAGAAGTAGAACCTAGGAACTTCATATCTGGAGGATTTCCTTCTACACCAGTCTTTAGAATCATATACCGCCTATTATTAAGATTTTTTACGGCACTATGTAATGAAGTTAATTCTTTAGTGTATTGCTCCGGATCTACAATAATTAATAGGATCCCATTTCCTATTCTTGAATCGTACATGGCCATAGACTCAAATATTTCTGTAAATCTAACTAATGCATGCCAACATCTTTTTATAATACCTAGCCCTTGTAGTGAACGATCGTACCGACCGACATAATAATGAATCACCTCCTTAGGTTCAAGGATTCTTTCTTTTGGTGTATCTACAATTGAGGTCTCTATCCCGCCTTCAACACGGGGTAGGATTTTATAGGATTCTATTTCTAATTCCTTATACTTAATTGTTTTAATATCTGAAGAATCATGAACAATCCAGGCCCTATCATTTATAGGTTTTTTAAGGGGTTCCAATGCAATATAACCATGTGTCCGGGTTGATTCAATAACTTCCTTCAATAAGTTGTTATATTGTTTGTCTTCCCATGTATTCCTTGTCTCATCGAGTTCATTATCATTCTCATCAAGAAATATCGGAGGTCTTGCTGTAATTAACTCTGCGGTCTTTAGAACTAGATTTCCGGCAATTGGATCCTCGTCAAGTCTCGCCATCCTATGCTCTGGTAAAGAGTAATTGACGGCCCCCATCTTTAATAGACTTGGCACATATACATTATCTTCGTATTTGCTAGCTCTGTCTCGGTTAAATAATCCCATTTATCCTTTCTCCTCTTCCCACTTCATTTCTTCCCATATCGCTTCTTTCTCTTTATGGGGGCCTCTCAATGTTATCTCTCCAAACTTCCTTCTTGGCCTTCCCGGTTCAACCTTATAGGGCACTTCCCTTCGAACCTCTCCAATAGGTTTCTTGAAGGGACCTCTTACTAGTCTATATGATTTATTGGCCCTTCTGAGGTAATTCCATACAAATTTTCCTTTACTGGGAGCTAATCTCATACCATTATAATAATAGAAAGGCACGAAATATTCATACTCACTTCCATTTTGAAATGCCACTCTTAGCTTAGCAAAAGCATAACCGAATCTAAGTACATTTGAAGACTCTGGTGTATCAACCCATGGCCCATATTGTTCACTCATCTTTAAAGTACCTCCATCCTAATCGTCTACAATATGAACAGTATGAATCACCATGAACATAATGTCCATTATGTCTTTTACATTCACTACATTTATTCTCACTCATCTATTAAATATCCACTTCTCATTATTTTTATAATATTTATTAAAATAGTAATAGGCGACATGTAATAACATATCAACCCAATCATCGTCAATTTTATCTCCTATATAGCGTAGGAGTTGTTGTTTTAGTTTTTGTGTTTTAAGGTGTATTAAATGATTATTTAAAAGAAAGTTCAAGGCAAACCAATATTTATCTTTATGAAGTGAGAAATTGGAGGTTTTAAATTTAACTCGTAAATCTGCAACGTCCCTTCTTACAAACCCTCCTAATGGTGATCCCTCCATAATAAACAGAGAGGTATATCTATTATCATATTCTATAACTTTTGCGAGGATCATGTCACTTGTAGGATTAAACTTCCCCCATGATTCAATCTCATATATCTGCTCTTTTCTATATGCTAGGTTTCCCATGACTGTTTCATGTCCTTGACCGAAATCGATACCGCATACAATCTCTAAATAATCTCTTTTAAGTCCTTCTGGGTATGGTTCGAATGCCGCTTCTACGTCATCAGCCCTAAAGAATGCACCTTCCGGTTCTACCCATTCCATTTTTAATTCTTGCCTAACCATTCTATCAGACATTAGGGATTTAATTGCATCCCACGATTCTTCTTTAACCCATGTTGCATCTTCCATTCCTAATTCAAATTTCTTAAATTTAGGATTTATACCGAACCAGAAATTATAGAATGGAGTTCCGGCTTTTGCGGTGCCGAATATCCAGACTCTCATCTTACGTCCGGTTGCTAACTGTGGAATAATCTTGGCCCATACTTCCTCCATAACTTCTTGAGCTTCATCAATTATAAGGATGTCAGCTTCATATGTGCCGGTATCTGCTAAAGTATTAGAATGAGCTTTTATCCTGGTACTATTATTAAAAATAATTTGTTCTTTAGCAGGTCTTTTAAAAAGATTAAATTTATGTTCTGCATCAATTTGGATAATCTGTGTAATGATATGACTTGCAGTATCCTTCTTACTGGAGAGGACATGAATTTCTAAGCTTTTTCTTGAGCCCAAATAAGTGGCTGCGGAGGATATTAGAAAAGTTTTACCGGTCTTACGAGAACCGAGTAATGATACCCAACCCTCTCGAATCATGGCATTAAATATATTTAATTGTTTATCCGTAAACTTTTCAGTAAGAGCTTGATAATCCACAAATCCTTTACCCCTCCCCGATTCCTCTTTTACTATGAATTTGCTTGTTTTATCTGAAAATGAGATTGCGGTATTAAGTATCCTAGCATCATTAGTTCCTTGTTGCAATATCCGGTTAAGATTAGTTTCTATTAACCCGACCATATTTAGTAATTTAGGGGCAGATGGTTTATCTAATATAAGTGCTTGATTATCGGGGATCTCTATAATATTAGAGATGTCTTGGTTAGTAATAGAGGGAGGAAAGGCTAAACCTCCCTCTTGGCTAAAAAGACTACTTTGATTGTCCGAAGGGACTTTTGATTCTAAACTCTTAAAATATCTTTTTATTGTTTTAACACAACATCCAACCTTTTCGGCTAATTTCTTGTAATTGTCCTTAAGGTTTGGAAATGTTTCTAGTGTAGTCTTTATTAAGGGAGTAAAAGAGGCTCTACCCATAGTAGACAAAATAATACTATTTTATAATTGAGTATTATTTTACTTCTTAATAAATATGATTGTTTAAATATGAACAGATCAGATAAAAGTAGGGTATTTTTGTTTGTTTTGTTTAGAGTGAAGTCTGCTAATGATTAATAATAAGGTGAGGGTTGAACGAATCAAACAAGAACTAGGTACTTTCGGCTGAAGTGTTCAACCTTATCTGTCTGGGTAGGATTGAGAAATTATTTCTCTTTTACTAAGTAGATGGTGTCTTCATTAATGTCTTTAGTCCCTACTAATTCAAACCCTAATGAGTTGAATATTTCTTTCTTCTCTAGGAATTCTTTTGCTATAGTTTCAGACATCATTATATAAATATACACTGTCTATGTTTATAAGTTTTTGGTCCCTTTGTTAAGGTTAGAAAGATCATTTCTATATTACATATATATTATATATATAGCATAGATATATCATCTATACCTAAATAGAACTAGATAGTGGTAGATAGATCGGGAAGCGTCTGTTTCACGAAGATTATTTAGATTTTTTAAAGATATTATCATGAATTTTTTTTACCATGACTCTAAAAACTTCCATATTATATAACAGGTTATAGTGTTTTTTTATCTCTAGGAACATTGTCTTTGTATCCCCTGCTATATGGAAATTAATATAAATCTTTTTCTTTTTATTTACTTTCTCTATCCGATCTATATCCTTGTTAGCTACCATAATAAATTAAAAATATTTAGTTATATAAATAATTGTATTATAAATATTTAAAGTTATCGCTTATCATATCTAACACGAACAAAATCGAACCGAAACATTTATATACTAGTGTTCATATATAAAACATAGATAAAACATATAAATCAAATAATCTTAAATAGTGTGAAAAAAATGGCTAATAAAAGTTTAGTAATGGATGCGTATGAAGACACTACAGGGTATAGAAATCTTACCCTATTCTCTGGTTCAGTCAAGGATGAGGCAATCTATGCGGAGTTTTATGCTAATACTCAAGAGGCTCCCGACTTAATTGAAATGGCTACTAGTGTTGAAGAGATGATTAAAATGCGGGACTTTCTAAATACTATAATCTCAAGAATAGAGAAAAGGGAGGCTAATTAAATGGTTAATTTAGAAATATGCCCTCAGTGTGAGGTCAGAAAGGACACTTTTACTTCAGAAGGTATCTGTGTGGATTGTTCATGGAAGAATCAAGAGGAATCGGACCGAAGGAAAATTAATGCTTCTTCTATGCCTGACGGTTTTATTACTACCTGGAATGATTCTCCTTCTTATTTAGATAAAAAAAATAATTATATGTATTTCCGGATCCCCCAAACATCTACCCTCTTTTTTGATCCGGATAAGAAATATCAAATTATAGTTAAAGAGGTCCTAGCATAATGCCTTGGAGAATTAATGGTAAGATCATTTATGATTGGTCTGAGAAGGAAAAAGAAGCCCATAACACCGAGCGACATAAAGTATTCAGAGCAGAGCTATACCCGCACGCTCACTTACCTTCCGATGATTTTGCTCTGGTCGTTGCCGAGTTCTGTACCAAGCATCCTAGCCTAATATATAAGGAAGAGCGACTGTCGGACGCAACCGACAAGGTGGAGGCTTAGGAAAATGACAATCTGTATTGTTGAGACCTTAAAGGAGTGTAGAAAGAAAAGAGAGGAAGGTACTTGTGTTGAGAAAATCTTAGGAAAGAATCATTGTTATAAATGCGGAGAGTTAATTTCTAAGAATAATAAGGAGGAAACATAAATAATGGTTGATTGTCTAAAATGCCGGTACGGAGACCATTATCCTTATTGTCCATGTAAAGAAGCTGAGGAGCGGCAGCCCGACGCAACCGGCAAGGAGGCTAACTAAAATGTTATTTAATTATGATTTGATTCATACTAGAGAGAATCATGGTAAGAAAGTTCAGGTTCATTGTCCTAATTGTAAAGGCTCAAATATAACAGGGGACTCACCTATAATCTTGATGTGTCGAGACTGTCTGTGGATGGGACAAATATATGAAATGTTGTTTGAGAAGGAGGACAGCGATGAGTAGTAATGTATTATTAGAGATTTATGAAGAGCTTACAGAAATTAGGATGTTAATGGATACTGATTTAATAAAAGCTAAACAAAAAACTACTAATCTAAAGAAAAGAGTAGGTTTTATACTAACTGGAGGCTAACTAAAATGTATAAAGATTTTGAAGAATTCAATGAAAAAATTCACCCTTTCTATGGTAAGGCTACTTTTAGTAAGAGACTGGAGCTGTTTAAGTTTATTGAAGAGAAAGAACAAAGGGACCTATGTAATATCTGTAAGCTGAACGAATATTGTCAGCATAATTATGATTATGAATGTTTGGAGGCCCAGCGATGAGTAAAGAGGAACATGAATGTATCAGATGCGGAGAACCTATGTCTTATTGTGGATACCAACATTATTGGGGTTGTACTAATCCAGATTGTCCTCCAGGAAGGAGTAGATTTCCATTCAATTTAGCTGAAGAAATGATAGTGTTAGAAAAGAAAAGAGAGGAAAAGAAAGATGTCCAAATCTAACTGGGTCGTATGCGGCCTGCTCACCCTACTATCAATCTTCTTTATGATGTACTTTTTAGCGGTACTAGCACTATATCTAGGGGTGATGTTCTAATGGCAGGTAAAGAGTGGATAAGAAGTAAAGTATGCGAGGAGTTTGTTGAGACACAACTAAGTAAACAGAGAGCAGAGTTCCTTAAAGACTTGAAAAGAGCATATAAAAAGCCATCAACGGGATTGTGTTGGTCTGAAGTAAGGAAAACGATAGAGAAATGGGAAGGGCGGCTGTCGGACGCAACCGACAAGGAGGAGTTGATGGGGCTATGATATTAAAACCTAAATTATACAAAACCAAAAGATATGAGAGGATAGAGTTAAGACTATATGTTTGTGGTAGAAGGGTAAAGAGTCTTGCTGAGAGAAGACCTTCTTGTTTTGGCTTAATTAATGAACTTAAGGGGAAAGGGGTAAACTGTCTTGTTAGATGTAGTCTTAGAGAGTTTTGTTATAAGGTCTCTATACAATTTAAGGGGGATCTATCATGAGCTATAAAATATATTTTTTAAGTGAACAGTTGCGAGATAAACTGGCAATTCCCGGATCAGAAATTAAAGAGTTAAAAAAAAGAAATAAAAAAAGAATGAAAAAAATATTGGAGGTAGAATTTATTGAAAATATTTGAAAAAGATGGTTGGATTCATCTACAATTGATGGATTTAACTACAAAGAAAATGTTGTTTGATTTCTCAGTTGGAAAAGAGTTTTTTAATGAATTGAGAGATCATATAATTGCAAATTTAGAGGATTATAAAGTGGAGGAATTGAAATGAGTGAATGGAAGGGGTTTAGTAAGGAATTTAAAGAAAAGTATGGTCTTAAAACCGATAAAGCGTCCCGAGACCCGAAATCGGTTAAAAAAATATTAATGGAGGATGAAATTAAATGAATGTAAAAACAAATGTGGAAGTAATTTTAACAATATCTTTTAAAAGACCAGGCATGTATCAAGAAATTATTGATACTATGAAGAAAATTAGACAAGTCTTAATTGATGAGGACTGGGAACTTGATATAGAGGAGGAATTGAAATGAGTGAAGAACTAAAAATTGTTAGAAATTATATTCGTGAAAAAGTCTCTTTTATGGAGAGAGAGAATGAAAGTCTAAAGTCTTCTCTTATACGAAGTAAAGAGGTTTTTGATTCGAGAGAAATTAAAATAAAAAGTTTTAAAAAAGTATTGGAGACATTATTGAAATGAGATTAACAATTAAACTAAATATTGGGAATTATCAGAGTATAGATTGTGAAACAAACGAGTGTGACCATATAAATGATTGTTATCATGAACTATATGAGTTCCTTACTGGTTGGTTAGGCTATACGGAAAATGCTCAAAAACTTAGAAACAATATAGAGGGGTTCTTAAGATTATGAGTGAATATCAACCTACATGGGAGGGTATTAATAATGATACCCAAGAAAAGAGAAATGGTTATCTGGAAAGGATTGCGGAAGCTCTCGAAGGTTTTGTTAAAGCTTACCAAGCTAGACATTTATTTAACATACAGGATGAGGAGAAACCTAAGATAAGAATCAGTAGTCCTGGTTTTCCTAATGCTTGGGAGGGTGAGAAATCAGTAAGTGGGCAAAATACATGGGTAGGGGACAGGGTTGTATCGATGACCAATCCAACTGCAGAACCTACGAGAGTGGTTGAAAAGCCAGTACCAACCGACTCAAAGCCCTTGCCGAAAGTAGTACAGACTCAGAACTTTGTAGATGTTCGAGAGTGTACGGACTACTCTAGTAAGTCTTACAAGCTCATAGGCTATGATAACAAATGTTCCTTTTTAGCTAAACAGTTTGTTATTAGGACAGAGAGTATTAAGGAAGGGGGTACGAGGGTAATAGTGAGTGAAAAATCCGCATGGGTTATAGGCAAACTGGAGTGGAAATAAATGGGAAATAGAAGGTTAGAGACAAAGGACAATACTAATCATGCTTTATTGGTTATGACTGTCAATATTACGCGTAAAGTAAGGACAACAATAGAAAAGCTTATAAAATGGGGATATTACGCATCTATAGCAGAATGTATTAGAAATGCTATTAATAATCAAATTAAAAAAGACTTAGAATTTGTAGTAAAAGTAGAAGATCTTAATCAAGGAATATTAAATGATAATATGATTAGAATTCCAGGACAATCAAAACTTTATAGGATCGTGAGGCGATTAGAGTGAGCGATGAGACAGAGTTTTGTTTATGGATGTTATTTACTATATTTTTAATTTTTTTATGTATTACAATGGCGAGGTATACACCATGAGTGATGTACCGGATTTTTACCATTATTTAGAGGCGGTTGATCATGGCTTCATTTATAGTACCTTGAGTTGGACTCTGTGGGAGCCCGAGTTTAGAGAGGTGACATTACCCTAATGGTGTCTAAAATTAAACCAATCTTAATTGACTGTATATGTAATGAGTGTATAGGACAACTAAAATTAAGTTATAGGGTTGAAATGGGAATATATGAGATAGATAAACATGGTTGGAGGCTACTTACATGCCAACATTATCCTAAGTTATTTGAAAAGAGGTTGGACACCCCATGAGCGACTTTAATATGGAAGAAGAACTAAAGAAACAATACAATGAGTTGAGTGATTTAGTTCTTAAGGATTATCAAGAAATAGTGCGAAGACTTGGAGTGTTGGAGCAGAAGCTTGAAATTAAATATGAGAATGAGACAGGACATGCACTTTATCATAAAGAGAATCTTGAACCAAGGATCGGGGCTCTCGAAAAGAAGCTTTCAAATTTGGAGAAATATAATGTGAATGGGCATTCAAATTATAATGAGAGATTAGAGGCTCTCGAAAAGCGGGTTAAATTAGTGAATGATTTATATGGATTTCAAGAAAAAGAGCTTAAACAATGGAGAAATAAGTTTTGCAAATTTAGAAACGAGACATTAGAAGCTGTTAATAAGAATAGTAAAGAGCTGAAAGAACAATTTACAGAACAGAAACTTGCTCATGACACGTGGTGGGTAGATCTTGCAAATATCATAAAGGAAAAGATTCCGGAGCTGAAAGAACTAACTGAGAGGAATAGACTCAGAGTAGATGAGCTAAAAGACTTCCGACATAATGTTGCCATGCCAAGAATCATAACCTTAGAAGAGGTGCTGCGGGACTTCTTTAATGCTTTAGATGATTATTTTGAATCAAAGAATACCAAGAAATTTCAGAGAATATTTAGAAAGCTTTATAAGCGGCTGTCGGACGCAACCGACAAGGAGGAGCACGATGAATAAAAAACTTGCGAAAGAAGTTTATGATGATGGGTATGTGGAAGGTTATAAAGCTTCAATCGCGGAGTTCCTGCAAGACCTATGTTCTTTAAATGAATTTCCCTCTCTTATTCCTTTTGGTTTTGAGCCTCTGAGAAAATTAATACAGAAGTGGGAGGGAAGACAGAATGGTGACAAGAAATCGCAAACAATATAATAGAGAGTATGGTAGGATAAGAAGACAAAAGGAATGGTTGCGAAAAAATGTCAACATAGAGAAATTAAGGAACTTCTATAAGGACTTGGGAGGAGGATCCCATCGTGGTCCTAGAGAAGATTTAGTGCAGAAAATAATAGACATATTGGATTTGATGAAATGATAGATTGTGAAACGAGGTGCCCCTACTTTAAGAATTGTTTAAGAGTATATTTGGATTATGGTAATATTTTTCCTGAAGAATGTCCAAATGAAAAGGAGGAAAAAATAAATGTTAGAGTTAATAGAACAACTATTTGAAAAGATTAAAGAAATAGAAAAGAAAGCTACCAATCAATATAAAAACTATTTAAAATTAATGAAAAGAGTAAAAAAGTTAGAGGTTGAAACATGAGTTGTGAAGAATGTGGAAAAGATATAAGGAAAGAAAATAAAGAAGTTCATGATAAATGGAGTAAGGAAAAACAGAAACTCTATTTTTGGTATTGGAATGGGGTAACTGATTTTGGAACATGCTTTCCTCCTATCAAACCCTACTCTACAGGGCTTATAGCTAGATTTGATAAAAAATGCG
>Ga0209976_10000797_pt1 | contig 19397 bp, 25 predicted proteins | sample SumtaG_FD_182806 | JGI IMG/M metagenome (GOLD analysis project Ga0209976, IMG submission 182806) | Deep subsurface microbial communities from Indian Ocean to uncover new lineages of life (NeLLi) - Sumatra_00157 metaG (SPAdes) (version 2) | ecosystem: Environmental > Aquatic > Marine > Oceanic >...
CCAAGCGGTACATCCCCTGAATATTCGACCAGTCCTCGTAGGACTCCAGTCGCCATGTCAATTGCGCACTGCGGATGCCAGCATAAATGGGCCTGTTGTCTCCCTGCACATCCAGTATCTGGCGTGGCATCCACCTGAAGGTCGTCGGGGTCAGAATGTCATTACCGTCAATTTTGTAATCGCCCATGCTAATTCCTTCTCACCTGTCCGGTTGCTTTTTTGTCGATGGTCACGAATACCTCCGCTATCTCATTCATGGTGTAGTCGGCCACTTCAACCTTCAGGCCCTCGTCCGCATCCACATTCAACCTGATTTCTATCGGGCCGCCGCCCCCCCGTGCGCCATCTCTCTGGCCACCTGTACTGGCAGACATGCGGGTGATATCAACACGCTCGGGCGTTTCCCCTACCGTAAGCATTGTTGGACTGGTGGCAAACAGCGTGCCACCGCGCTGACGCGAGACGCCCGCACTTCGCCCTCGCATTTCGGCTTGTGTCAATCCTTCGGGATTAGCTACGCCGGACTCATAACCTGTTGAACCCATTGAAACACCCGGCAGGACAAGATTCTGTTGAGCCAGCCAATCGCTGATGCCAGCGACAAACTCGACCACAAAACCGTCTGAGCCATACATGCTGTCCAATAGCCTGAAAAGCTCTGCGGCGTGTTCGGCATTCAATCCTAGACTTTCTGCCAGCCGTGCTCCCTCCTGTCGGAGCATTTCCCCGTATCTGTCATTCAATTCCTTGATGCGCCTATCGTAAGCATCCTGCGCTTGCTGTTTTCTCAACTCTTCTTGTTCTGCGAGTTGTATGATTTCTTCGTTGAAGGCAATGATGCGCTGGTTGCGCTTGAGTAGCCGCTGTTGCTCGATTTCTGCAAGCTCCAGCTTGAAATCTTCTTTGCGCCGCTTATCCCTCAGTTTGAAATCTTCTTCGGCGCGTCTCTTATCCGTGTTGTACTTGCGCCGGAGGTCAAGGACTGCCCTCGCATCACGTTCGCGCACCGCGTCCTGAAGGTCGAAAATATAATCTTCTTCCAGCCTCTGCATTCGCAGTAAGTGGTCTGCAAGCTCTCGCTCTTGGTCATTGTGATGGGAGCGCGTGGCGTTTTCCCGCCGCTCTCTGGCCCGCCTGTTGATATCTTCAAGCGAGTGCGCAAGGTCCAGACCCATCTTCTCGCGCCGCTGTTCAAACTGTTCATCTATGCGGGCAAGGTCCTCGTCCAGCCTCTGCTGTGCTTTGAGAAAATCTCTGTCATACGCACTCTGCATCTTTTTCATTGACAGTGCATACTGGTCCGCCGCGGCATCTACCTTGTCGGCAAAGTCATCCCATTCACGGCCAGCTTTATCAAGATTTTCTGCCGTCTCATCGCCCAATTCGCTCCCGGCTTCCAAGAATCCCCTGAATGACTCCTGTAAGGCCGCCTGATTTTCTTCCTGCCGTGCCGCAAATGATTCTTCGCGTACAGCCGCAAATCCTCCCCGCTCCATGACGCCTTCAAACCCAATGTCCTGAAAGACCTGAATCATGTCCGCAAACGACTGTATGAAAGAGATGACTCCTACAAAAAACTCGAACAGCTTGATGGTCAGGAGGGTCAGAAGTTGGGTGAGTGCCGTCAGTCCCTTTGCGCCAGTAATTTGAATTTGTTGCCAGAGCGGAAGCAGGAATTTCCCAAGAATTTCTTTCTGCTTATCCAATTCGATGTTCTGTTGCTCAAGCTGGCCAAGCCGTGTGTTATCGGCATCAATCAGGTCCTGTTTTGACTCAGCCGCCCGCTCTTCAACTAAGGCAAGCCCCACCAATCGCATGGTAGCGTCGTCAAGTGCTTCGCCGTAATTGATGTACCCGCGCTGGATGGCTTCCACCCGCAGGCTGTTTTCATCGAGAGTAAACCCCAATTGCTCAAGGGCCGCAGTATGCCCCGTGGTCATGAAGTCGGTCAGTATCTGCATACTGCGCGTGACATCGACGCCCATGGTTTTACCCAAGATGACTGCCGATTCCTGCATTGACATAAGCTGGTCTGCGGTCAGCTTCAGGTTACGCGTCATATTCATTGACTCTGTGACAAGCTGGCGTGCCGCACTTCGCTGAATGCTGTAGGTATCGCTGAGTTTTTCTGCCTGCGCAATGGCCTCCCGCACCGTAGGGGACTGTTCGCCAACCGCTCGCTGATGCTCCCGGACGGCCAGCGTAAGCAAGGTAGTCTGTTCGACTGCGACCTCTGCCGCCTGCACCGACTCCTGAATAAACTTCGCCGCCGTCCTGAAGGTCAGGTAGCCAGCGGCAATGCCCCCGAGCTTCCCGAGGATGCCGGACAACATACCGCTTTGCTTCTGCAAGCCTTGGTTTACCTCGGGAACACCTTTTTGTTGTGCCCTTGCCACTTCCTCAACTTTGGGAACAATCTTTTCAATGTTCTTTGCCATCTCTACCCAAAGCTCTTCATCGCTTGCCTTCATATCCCTTGCCAGCTTTATAATTTTTATGAGTTGGTTTTCCAGTTTCTTCAACTCCGTGAATGGAATTTTCTCTCCCATGGCTTCAAAGGATATTTTGGCCAAGTTGAGAGCTTGGTTTAAGTGCGCCAATTCCGCTTGAGTCATATCAAGGGGAGGAATAGCATCTTCAGCCGCTCTCCATAGCTCTTCCCCTATCTTCCTCATGGGAACAGCCATGTCCAATCCCAAATCAAGAATTTTCTGCAATTGGTTTTCTAGCTTCTTCAACTCCGGGAATGGAATTTCCTGACCTAACGCCCTATAACCTTCCTTGGTTACTTCGATGGCCTGTTCCATCATGGAAAGCGTATTGGTGACAGCATTCGTGACCGCTTCTTCGGTTACATCGTAGGAGTTTGCAATAAATTTCGCCGTTTGAGCGAGGGAAAACCCCATAGTGTTCATCATGTCCATTGCATCTTTAATCATTACTTGCATCCCCTCGGGGATAAATGCAAAGGCATATTCTATGGATTGTTCGATTTCTTCGGCCCCGGCTTGGACTGCTACCGCGGCCTCGTTCATGCCGCGCTCAATATCCTTGGCCATCTGGCTGGTATCGGCAGTAAACCGAACAGCCATTTCATCGATTACATTTTCAGGCATCGTCCACTACCTTTCTGGCCATTCCCAAAACGTAAATGCCTTCAATGAGGTCGGCCAGACTGTTTACAACAAATCCTTCAACAAGCATTGAAAAAAACTCCGGGCTAGACTTTTTCTCCAGTATGACAATCAATGATTCCATCGGCTCGTGATACATCAGGCTCATAATGCGCAAAGTCATGGTGGGGTCAACCTCAGTAAAGTGGTCCATGATGATGCGTATCATCGCGGGTGCGTTATCTGCTTGGATTATCTCGGGAGCTATCGGGGCCAGCATCTTCATGACCTCGATGGCCTCCCTGATGTTCATTGGTCGGAGTCGGCTCTCACTATCTCGCCCACTGGCAGGAGGTCCTTCCTGAGACTCGTCATGATGGACTTCTTCCTCTCTTCTTTGCTCATCTCCGAGCCTAGAACCATCCATGGGGGCCTCGCCAACGGTCGATATCGAGATTTCTTGGTCGCCTTGTCAAACTCGTAAGCCACTTCGGAAAGCTGATAGGCAAACTCCCGGTCCTTTGTTTCATCCGAGATTATTTCCATCAGCAATTCAACGGCTTGCTCTGGCCACAGCCAATCAATCTCTCCAATCGGCCAGCCATAGTTTGATGCGAGTAGGTGTTTCCAGACGACCCCGCCGCGCCCCGGATAATCCCAAGGGACAGCCGCCGTCTTTTTGTCATCCTCATAATCCTGAAGGATGGCATATTGGTCAGCTAGGGGGATGAGGTTCAAGGTTTGTACTTCCGTGAACGCCACGATAATCTCGAACCAAGGTGCTGACTCAAAGTGGCCCCGGTCGAGATTGAGGATGGGAGTCGCAAGGTACTCATAAAGACTGTCGGCAATGGCTCCGCCATCACCTGCTTTCACAGCCTTGACCAAACTCTCCCGTATAGTATTTAAGGTAAGGTGCTTCCCAAGGCGGGACCGCACAACTTCGTGGTCGTTCCCGCCAAGGGAAATTAGTACCCGCTCCGTCATCGTTAGATGGCAGACGGGTCGTATCGGATGATAGTCGCATACTCCTGTCCAGAAGGCATGGTGTCATCAACTAGACCCCAAATCGCAATCCCTCCGAGCATCCACTTGTCGCCGCTGACCATTGCGATGGTCCATGCGTCAACAAACTGCGCTTTGTGAATGGTGATGCTGACGTAATCAAACGCCGTTTCATCGTAGACCTTCGGGAGATATACATGGTAAAACGCATTGTTGTTGATTGGTCCAATGCCCATTTTCTCAAAGGGTGTGGATGAAGTCGGGGTCGAACCCCGAATAATCGGGCTTGTCGTGGTCAGCGGGAAAAGGCTGGAGAGGGCCAGCGTAAACACAAGATGGTTACGCTTTTGAATTACAGCCTTGTCTCCAACTTTATCGCACCGCACAGAGTTTACGGTCACATCATCCGCGAGCGCAACATCTTCGTAGCACGCCAGTTCATACACAGGATATACGCTTGTACCCGACAAACCATAATAGTAATTATCACCATCGGGGTTTAGCAGGTAGTCCGCGGCATAGTCCTGATAATAAACGTAGGGTGCGCCCTCGATATAGATTTCATCTTGGGAGATGACATTGCCCTCGGGCGTTCCGGTAACTAATGGCATGTGAACGTCCTCCGTTTACAGTAGGTCAAAGTAGGTTCTTGCGCCACCGCCCCCGCAACATCCAGAGGCATCGGATTGTGCTCTCGATGCTCCCTTTGCGCGGTTCTTTGACATCAAGAAGGCTACATCGGCAGGGTGTACTTTCACTACCGCTCCCGCTCGCTCGAAGATGTAGGTTTCACCCGTAGGTGTCCCCTCCCCTCTCACGATTAGGCGCGCAGGCCAAAGTGAAATTACGTCAATCAAGTCCCCTGACTCTTCCGCGACGACTACGGCGGCCCCCACGGTGGGCTTGGCCGCTTCTTCGCGGTCGGGCTTAACCTCGGACCTTTTCTTCGAGACACCCGATTTTGCTTTCGATTTACTACTTGACTTCTTGGTCGAGGAAATCATATTTGAATTAGCCAATTTCTCTGCGATAGTTGGTTCTGAAGTTTCCTCTTCCTGTCCGTCAAGCAGGGAACCCAAATCTGGTTGTTCAATCATATATCCCTCCGCTATGGTGCTGTGGTTGGGTAGACATTCATGCTAAACATTGCTTCGACTCTCCAAAGGTGCTCCCGGATAGTCGCGGGACCTGTAAGTGATGACAAGCGTGACCATCCCTTCCATCCCGTGCCCGTAATGAATTTCTTGTGTAAAAAGTTAGTCACTGCCGCGCCCAATACTTGACAAGTGCCACTCGATGAATCCTCCGCGAAACATCGAATGGCAAATAACACACTGCTATGTTCGCACTGGTCCCTGTCATTGTATGGGTCGTTTGACATTATCGAAACTCTCACCTGAGGGTAAGCAATATCCTTGCTCTGAAAGTAAGCCTCACGAACCTTCTCGTCGGCATCCAGCAAATCAGTGATGGTTGCCTCGCCATTCAGTAAGGCCATTAAATCTATCTGGATAACGTCGTTCATAATCACATTCGCACCTGTGCCATGATTGCATTCAATGTAACTCTCCGGGCCGTTCCATCAGTCAAAACATCTTTAAGTGCTGGCCGCAGATACGGACGCGGCTTCACGCCGGGGTGCATGACCGATGCAAAAGTATAGTGGCCAGCATAGGGTCCTGTGGTTGTGAGCGCAGGATGCGGGTCGGGTCCACCCGGCCACTTAAAGGAAAGCGCATATTGCGGATTAGGACTTTTTGTGTTGAAAAAGTTGAGCATCCCGGCTGTGATTTTATACTTTTTGCGATACTGAGGGTCCTCGGAGTAGAGGCCCGACCCCATCTCGTGCGCTTGTGCATATTCCACATTGGTTCCGATTTTAACCGCCCAAGTGTAAAGCTCACTCCGCGTAGGAGGCCCTCTGTGAATGGAGCGCGCCAGCCTGCCCGTATCAACAACGCCCTTATCGCTGGCAACCTTCTTCGCCCGCTGTGCAATTATCTCTCCGACCGCCATAACGCCAAGCATCACGCCGATATCCAGCCGACGCTGAATGACTGCCTTCCGCTTGCCTCCGGTAACAATTGGCATCAGTATCCCATCTCCGCTTCAGTCCGACTCCAGTCCGTTCGCTTCACTGTGCATTTAATTAGATTGCGCCTCTGCGCAGGGTGTGTGGACATATGCTGAGTAGAATGGATTACAAAACGCTTGTTTATAAAATGGTGATTACTCGGACCAATAATTTCCAACTGGTCGCTCTCAGTGAGGGCCTTGTCAGCCTGCGCACAACCTTGACCGACTCTCAGGAGCACAGTGCCGACTCGGTCAACTTCAATCCCTTGCTCGATGAGCATCTTCGATGGTCCGCCTTCCTCGAAGCGTCCGTAATAATCACCAATTTGCGTTTCCGTCTCTGCGGACCCGCCATAGGCATCATCTGCGGCATATCCACGTCGCCAGACGCGGAAGAGAACGTTCATCCCGGCAGTCATCAGAATTTCAACGGCCTATTTTTCTTCAGGTGTCTCACGAGCCTCGCCACATAATTGGCCATGGGTGAGGACCCGAACGGATATTCCTTTAATTCCTGACGCGTCTCGCTGTAGCCAAGCGATGACCAGCCTTTCAATCCGGGGTCGCCGGGTCCGCCTTCGTTAGCTCCGGGGTCACAAACTTCATTCAGTGCAATTTCAGCCACCTGAGCCAGAGCATTGTGAAGTGAAACATCCTGTGATGTAGTGCCTGTGGGATATCCAGCCGTGTATGTGATGAGGGCCTGATACCATCCGCCATTCATACCGCAGGCCCCACACCCGGCATTGACAGCACCCGCAACCACTCGGGCATCGATTATCCCCCAACCCTGCCGGATGATTGCGCATCCTGTATTCTCGGTCACGTCACAATTGCAGTAGCCATCGAATGACGTGGCCGCAACCCTGTCAATTGAGCTTACGAAGCCATGGTCCAACCGGATGGGATTTCCCAACGCTGGCCACAGATACGTTCCTGTGACAGTCGTTGGAATCAGGAAGGTCTGAAGGTGTTGCATCATCTGCTGTTCTGCCGTGACGTACGCGGCATAACGCTGTGTGGCACTGCCTGTCACGAGAATGGTTGGGTTGTAGTCAAAGAACATTTCATCCGTGAGGATGACGGGGGAAAGATGGTAGTAATCAACATGCTGACCCATTTTACGGCCTCATTAATTTATCATCCGGCATCTGGTCCGTGGTCAAGATTCCTAGACTGTCGTTCTTGTCATCATGCTTTGTTTGATACCTGTTCGCCATGTATGATAGTCTTTTCGCGGCCGCCCAAAAGTGCCCTACTGACAAACCCGCACCCCTGACTTCTGCTACATTGGGCGTATCACCAATAAATCTTATGACGATAACAGTATCTGTTTGCGGTGCTTTCCATTGCGGGTCAATAGGCGGAAATACTGGACCTGCCGCCTCTTCTGGTTTTTTATCTTCACCTGACATAGCTTATTCCTCCTCTGATAATAGCTGATTGAGAGCCTGCCGTACACTGCATATGCACCATGCGCGGGGAAGCAGTTTACCAATATCGCCACTCATCCCACTGGAGCGCACCCGCCCATCTGCCCCTGAAAATCGTGCTGTTCATGGGCAAATTGAAGCCCTGCGGGTTGGCTCCCTTCTTTATACTCCCTCCAACATAGTGATATCCCCACGCTGTTGGGCAGTACATTACGTTCTTATTCATCATCTGCGTGACCGTGAAGCACAGGTCCATGTCCTCGAATGTGCCCCCGCCGTAGCCACCAAAGAATCCTCCGGTTTCGTCAAAGATTACTCTACGCACCAGCATGAGCGCACCCGTGACAGCGGCCATCGGTTGCTGAATATTGGCCCGTGGATGGTCGGGTGGCCACGCCATATAAACATGGAAAGGATGGCCTTCGATGTTGAATGAAATACCTGCATGTTGAATCATCCCCGGAGGTCCATGCGGCGACTCGTCTGTCGGGAAAAGCAATTTCGCTCCCACAACTCCGACCTCAGGGTCGTCCATCACCCGGACCATTTCCGTGACAGAGCCGGGTGTCATCTGCACATCGGATGTCCAGATGAGCACCAATGGTGAATTTCCCTTGGAAAGCCCATGGTTGACAGCACCGGGATAGCCCACGTTCTTTTCCAGCCTGTAGAAAGCATCCTGACCACGCAGTAACTCGCGTATGCCCTCGGATTGTTCCCGTGGCTCAATTGTCCGGCCATCCGTATCATTCCAGTCTGGTGTGCCGTTGTCTACCACAATAATTCTGTAGCCACCCTCCAGACCAAGGCAAGCTCCCTCGATTGTCGCCATTGCCCGCTCAAGCATGGACCACTCACCATAGACTGGCATGATGATATCGACCAACGCCGTGGGTCTGTGCTGTTGCTTTTGCTGAGGCGGGCCGCCCCCTTTTCGTCGTCGCTTTCTACTCATTGACTTCTCCTATCTGCGAAGGGACTGCCTGCGGAACGGTCGGGGGAATCAGCGGCTTATCCTCTTCTTCTCCCGGACCCACAAGCGTCTGCCCCATCTGTTGGTCCGGCTGGAGGGCCGCCTGCCGACTTGCGTGCAGGGCCATAACTTCTTCGACGGCGGCATTCAAAACGTCGCCCGCCAAATTCCAGTCCCGGCTCTCCGCATATGCCCTGCCTCTATCTATGTAGGGCTGAATTTTGCCCCGCTGGATAAGCTGATGTACTTTCTTCAATTGTTTGGCCGCATCCTCGGGGTCAGCGAAGTGCCTGTAGCTGTTGCCCCACGGGTCCTGATAAACGTATTCGGCTTTGACAGGAAATCCTCGCCAAGTCCCGTCTGGAGCCTGAAGGTGCTCCATAAGTGCTGTGGCATATGTAGCAACCACGGGTGTACCGCAGGCCATTGCCTCGATGATGGGCATACAGAGGCCTTCGGCCTTGGATGTCAGTAGGAAGGCGTCAGCCAGCGCATTCAGTATCCAGAGCCTGCTGTGCTCGATGCCGCGCTCGAACGTCACAAGCTGGTCCACAATGTCGTGCTCGATGGCAAGGTCTGCCAATTTCCAACCCACCTTCGAGCCGACGCGCGTGACCAGAATCCATTTCACGTTCACTTTATGCTTGTGCTTCAGGATGGCAATGGACCTCGCTGTGGATGACAGGTTTTTCCGCTCTTGGTTGTCGGCCACCGTCAGCACCGCAAACTCATCTGGCTCAATTCCCATCGTTTCCCGCAATTGCTTTACTTCGCCATCGAGCGGCATTCGCCATGCTTCAGTATCCAGACCAATGGGGATATGAGTGGCAGGCAACCCCGCCTTTTCACACTGGTCGGTCCCGTACTGCGAGATGATGAGGCGCGCATCCAGACGCCCGAGAGAATTGGCCCAAGTATCGCAGAGCGGACCCGACTCTATAGGAAGCACGCCGATGAAGGGAACACTTCGATTGCCTAGCACTGGCCAAGTAAAACACATTTCCTGATGGGGTACATCCAGCGCACAAACGAATGCTTCAACCGGGTCATTGAGGCCACCTGTTCCGAGAGTGATAAGATTCTGAAGCATGGCACTGGCATGTTGGAATGCCTGACCGGGCTTAACCGGGATAATCTTGAACGGCCAGTCATGAGCCGCACCGCTGTAGCCCATCCCGAGAATGATGACTTCCCGGTCGAACCGCGTTGCAAGCTGGTTTGCCAGCGCAATCGTAATGTTCATGTAGCCAGACCCCCGCAAGTCGAGGTCTGAAAATATAACAATCATGATATTTTTCCTTCCTGAATCAGCATTTCCCACTTTTTAGCGATTATCTGCCAATCAAAGCGCAGGCGAGATTTCGATGTCATCTGGTCCCGCTTCATCTCCATAAAACTTCGTTCCTGTGTCACAAGTCCGGCTATCCTTTTCGCAAACGTTTTGATGAAGTCCGGCGAGTGCGGGTTGCCCGGTATCTGGATTCCATATTCATTGGTTGACGCCAGTGCTCCCCATGTCGATGTCACGGGCAGTGCCCCCGCTACCTGACATTCCGCGGCACTGATGCAGAATAGCTCATCGTAAGTGCACGGGTAAGAATGAATTTCTGCCTCAAGCTGGATTTTTACCAACTCATGCCGACTCACCTTGCCAACGAATTTCACATCCGGCTCGCCCGCCCATGATAGGCGATGACGTGCGTTATTGGCCGTCGCTCCCCACAGCCTGTAATCACTGGTGATGACCAGACTGGCATTCGGAGCTTCAGCCTTAATCTGTGGCCAAGCGGCAAGTAGCTGGTCTAGGCCCCTGTCCGGGATGGAGCAAAACACCAATCTGCCCGGAATCTTCTGGACATCCAAGTCATAGTCCGGGAGGAGAACCCCGAGGTCGATGACCGTAATTTGCTCATCCAGCTTGTAGTGGTATTTGAAATATTCCTTGTGGAAATCAGAGATGCAAACGATATGGTCAGCCTGCTTGCCCTGCATGGCGAAGTCGCCAATAGTGTACTGGTCGCATGACCACCAAATTTTCCTCGTGGCCCCACATCTGCGAGTTACCAGCGGGTTAGGACTGCGGAAAATAATGACGGCATCCCGAGGTTCCGCTTCATTAAATGTCTTGCGCTGTCTGTACATCACACCATCATATTCAACTTGCGTACGCGGGTCGTTAAAGACCTCAACTTCATGCCCGCGGCCCGCCATCACTTTCATGAGAGTCATCATGGCAAGCTCTGCCCCGCCAACCCCCCGGCCATAAATATCAGGCGGAGTGACGCCGATGGGACTCCCGTCATTTGCTACAAGTGCGATTTTCATGCTCGTCCTCCAAGACTGTCCACGGCTTCAGCTATGGACTCAACCATGTAATCCATGACCACTGGTGTAATGCGCGGCCACACGCCAATCCAGAAACTATTCTCACTGGCGATGACCGTGTTCGTCAGGTCTGTAGCCTCGTAATCGATACCAGCATACGCCGGGTGAGCAAGGATATTGCCTGCGAATATCCGGCGCGTGCCGATTTTGTACTGATACTCCAGCTTGTTTATAAGCTCCGTGAGCGTAAAGTCCCTCATCTTCAACGTAAGCGGAAAGCCAAACCATGATGCGTGGCCATACTCTACTTCCTTGGGAAGTATGAAGTAATCGCCAAGGCCCTTATCGATGAATCTCTGTAGGAGATAACTGAAGTTTGAGCGTCTGGCCGAATGAAATTCATGCGCCCTGTCCAGTTGGGCCACGCCTATCGCCGCCTGCATATCGGTCGGTTTCATGTTCCAGCCAATGCGGGAATAGATGTACTTGTGGTCATACCCTGCGGCCAGTCCGGGGAAATTCCATTCAAATCTCTTACCGCATGTCCCCTCTTCTCCGGGTGGACACCAGCAATCCCGCCCCCAATCTCTGAAGCTCCGCACTACCTTTTCGTACCGCTTCTTACCGCAGATGACAGCCCCGCCCTCCCCGGTCGTGATGTGATGCGCCGGGTAGAAGGACAGGGTAGAGAAATCGCCTATAGACCCGGTAAATGCCATGCCCTGAATGTCGGACCCGAGCGCATCGCAGTTATCCTCTATCGTTGGAAACTCGTTTGCGAAGGATGTGACTGGCCATGGATTTCCAAGAGTGTGGGCCATCATAATGGCCACGGTGTTTTCGTTTATGGCCAACTCGATATCGTTGATGTCCGGGACGTATGACCCTAGCTGGATATCGATGAAGTGCGGCTTGAAGCCCAATTGCAGGATGGGATTGACAGTCGTGGGGAAAGCCAAGGCCGTGGTTATGATTTCGCCACCCTCGGGCAATTCCCGGACTTCCTTGAGGGCCGCCAACGCTATCAGGTTCGCACTTGAGCCGCTGTTGACCATGACTGCCTGCTTGTGAAAGTGATTGCGCAGGCCCTTCTCAAATTCGGCAACCCATCGGCCTTCTGTCCACCATCCATCAAGAGCGGCTTCGACGCCGTTCCTGATTTCCTTGCCGCTCCGCATTGCGCCCGAGACAGGAATGTAATCCCTGCCCGGTTGCAATGGCTTCGCCTGCGCAAACTCTCGATGGCCATAGATTTCAGACAGGCCAATGATGTTGGCTTTCAGCTTTTTTCTCCGCATCTTTCCTTCTTTTGATTCTCTAGGAAACATCGAACCCCCACACAAAATCCATATTCATCAGGATGGCCGCCGTCAGGTCAAGGCCGGAGTTGGAGATGAGGATAGTGCCATCGGGTGTTCTCTCGTGCTCTTCGATGATACTTTGATACAACTTCATTCGCTCTTCGAGCGAGTTGCTATCTTCGTAGAGCCTACTGCCATCAAGCTCCATGAGCGTAACCATACCTTCGATAGTGAAGCGATTCTCTTCCTTTCCCACAACGATGATGTCCGATGTCAATGCCCTAAAGTACCGGGCCACATTCTCAACATCCGGGTAAGCCATCTGGCCAGCTTCGATAAGTACAAGCATTTCAACCTCCGACCTTGTAGGGTCCCCAATCGTAATCAAAGGCATCGGGGGGAAGTCGCTGGATTTCAGCCGGGTCATGCGGAATGTCTGTGAAGTTGGCTATAACCACAGGCTCCGCCCAACCCACAGGTGCACGAAAGCCGTTCCAGAGGCCGGGAGGGATAGTCAAGCGCGTGTAATTATTCCCGTGGTCCTCAAGAAGGAAGGTATCGACTTCATCACTGGCCGGGTCATATACAGCAACCTTCACTTTGCCGACAACACAGACATAATTGAGGGTCATCTCAGTATGCAGATGCCAACCTTTCACCACATCTGGATACACGGTTGAAAAGTAAACCTCTCCAAATTTCGTGAAGAGCGGGTCGTTATTGCGCATGAAGTGCCGGATGCTTCCCCGGTTGTCCTCAACCCAAAATATTCTTTCCCATATGACATTCTCAATCATCGGCCAGTCCCTCCCCGAGATACGTCATCAACCACTCGACGGTGATGTCTATCCCATCCTGCGTGTCAGTGCGAATGCGCCACCCAAAATCCTTGGTAAATTTTGTCCCGTCGAGCGGAAGCAACTTCGTTTCATCGGTCGCTGTCCCCCGGATATCCGGCTCAATTTCGGCTCCCCACGGAATGGCCAGCCTGCACATATTGACGATATCCAATACGCTGTGATTCATCTCGCTGGTAATTATCCAAGTGCCACCCGGTCCAAAAATCTTCGGCCCGAAGAAGAACGGTTGGCCATAGGCCACGCCGACACGGGCATACGCTTCAACAATGTCCTCGATATAGTTGTAGTCACGCGTGCTCAGGCCATCAGAGCGAATGACTGGCCGCCTGTGGTAGAGCAGGTCGCGGAGCGTGCCCGGAATGAGCCTCTGCCAGTTCACGTCTCCCGGTCCATAGATGTTTCCACAGCGGGTGATGCCTATCGGCATCTTGTAGTACCGGGCATACGACTGCGCGATGATATCGACCGACGCCTTCGCCGCATCGTAGGGGTGGACAGGATTGAACGGCGTGCTGTCCTTCACCGGGTACTCGACAGGCTCACCATACGCCTTGTCACTGCTGGCGATGACAATGGCAGACCCTGCCGATTGTGTGCGCACACTCTCCATGATGTTCACTGCCCCCATGATATTGCTCTCGTAGTTTAGGCGAGGCAACCGTGCGCAGTGCCTGACCTGTGACATGGCGGCCAAGTGGAATATGACATCCGGCTCGCTTTCGGCAACTGCGCGTGACGCCACATCGTAGTCGGTCAGGTCGCCAGTGATTGTGGCTTCGATAAAGCGCGGCCACACTTCCCTGTTGAAGAAGGGCCGTACCGGGTCGTAGTCGCGCACGGTCGCAAACACTTTGGCTCCGTGATAATGCAGACGTTCGGCAATGGCTGACCCTACAAAGCCAGCCGCTCCAGTGACCAGCACATGCTTTCCTTCGTACCAGTTGTAGATGTCATTTGCTGTTTTCATGATTCTCCATTCGTAGCCATGGTGCGCCAGCGTCAAAAAGCTCATTCAATAGCTGTAGGTCACGCCATGTATCGCACATTTGAAAGAAGCCGGGATGCTGGAATGCGGCCAGCCGTCCTTGAAGTGCCAGCACGGGAAGCACATCATATTCCCAACGGCAATGCGTGCCGTTGACAAGCTCCATGGCCTCTGGCTCGATGACGTAAAATCCTGCGTTTATCCAGCCCTCGCCCTGATGACTGATTTTCTCGCCAAAACCAGTGGCCATCCCATTAGAAAGCTCAAGTCTGCCGAAGCGCGATGGCGGGTGAACAGCCGTGAGCGTGACCAGCGCACCTTCATTGACTTTTTCGTGATGATATTGCATGAGGGCTTTCAAATTCACGTCCGCCATGCCATCGCCATACGTCATCATGAACGGCTCGTAATCCAGTGCGCCCATCATGGCCAGTTCGCGCAGGCGTCCGCCTGTCTGTGTGTCCTCGCCTGTCGGAGCCGCATCCACACAGATATTTTCGAGCTTGTGGTAGCGAACACATTTGTTGAATTTGCTGGCCCAAACTTGAATGATGTGGCCCAAGTATCCGGTTGCGACCACAAAGTCGCCAAATCCCTGCGCTATGTAAATGCGCATGATGTGCTCCAGCATAGGGATTTCGCCTACCGTAAGCATCGGCTTGGGTAGCAAGCCGTGCGTTTTGTCCATCATGCGGGTCCCCCTGCCGCCAGCCAGTATCACGGTTTTCATTCGGTTATCTCCTCGGCCTTCACGCACAGAAAACGATATTCAACATCTTCCGCGTGCTGTGGGAAATGCTCGGGGGCCTTGTCTACCGTCAGGTGATGTTTCTTGATAAGCTCTTCTCGCCAGTGCTTCAAAAATAGCGGATGACTGTTGTTGAACGTCTCTTCGACAACGGGCTTCCATCCCGCCCGCTGTAGCCACCACTGTATCTGTTCTTTTGTGGCCATCGAGTAGTGATTCTTCCCCCGGTATTTCCAATAGGCTGGAGCGGGAGCAATCAGAAGCAGATTCGTGATGGCAACCCGCCGCCACTCCATCAGCGTCAGGATAGGAAATGGCGAATGCTCCAGTACATGGCGAGCGAAAACCATGTCATGGCTGGCATCCGAGATGCCGTCAAGGAATGTCATATCAAGGTTGAGAACGGGAAACTCTTGAGCCACACAAACATCGTAGTCCGCCCCAATAGTCACGCCTGTCCATACAACTGAAGCCGCCTCGAAGATGGGTTTGCAAAATCCCTGTCCGCACCCGACATCGAGAACCATTCTGACATCAGTGGGAAGCAATCCGCTCACGCCATCCATGGCCCAATGCGCGTGGCTCGGGTCTGGAGGCTGTGCATAGACATCACCTGCAAGGCGGTCAAGGCATTGATTGAAATTTGTGTAATCTCTCATCAGTATATGCACTCCCAATCTCTTCCAGTGTGCTCTGTCCATTCGTGCGCCAGCTTCTCGTTGAAGTCCGGGCCATAGATGGGTTCCAGAATCAATCGCGCCTCGGCTGATGCAAGCCCTCTTCGTTCCTTGGCAGTCATGTTCATTCGATTCATCTTGTAGCCAATGTTCGATATCTTCTTGACGACCGTCCCTTCATGTATCCAGATGGTTCGGCGGTCACGACGGGCTTTCCAGCAAACCTCGGGGAGCACACCCCATCCCATCCTAAGCTCTTCTCTGAATCGCCCAATCTCATTCAAGTAGTCGGCTCTCCAGAGGGCCGCAATATTGTCAATCAGGTAGGTCCTGCGCGGCCTGCTACTTCCCCGGTCCATCATTTGATTGACCAACGCCGAAGTGCTATCCGTTGTGAGCGCGGCGTGCACGACTGCCGCATTTGGGTTGGCCACCAGAAATTCGACTAGGGGCGTGAGCGGGTCCCCGGACTCTTCTACAAATTCCGTACTTGTAATCATGATGAGGTAAGCAAAATAAGGTTCTTCATTCTGTTCGGCCCAATCATCAGCGGCATTTAATCCGGCCAGCCAGCCGCAAGTTGTCTGACAATTGTCTGTGATGAAGAGGCGGGTATATTTCGATGGCTTGCAGAGGTCACTGCCATTATCCACGACAAAAATATCATGAGGGGCCTCAGCGTGCTTCATGAGGTATTCGACCAGCGCGTCGGTGCGCTCCGGCATGTTGTAGTTGGGGATAATGACCGCCGTTCTATTGGTCATCGACGGCTTTCCACTTCGGCCAGATGTCTGTCGGTCTGGCCAATATCGCTGTAACTCCGCTGGCATGAAGCAAGGTCCAATCGGGATGCTCGATTGCCAGCTTCACTACCTGTGCTACTCCATGGTGGACCACATCGTAATTATCAAACTGGATAATCTTTTTGACCCTTTCTGCACAGTGAAGCCAGTCCTTCAGAACAGCATCATAAATGTGCGAGCCATCAATGAAGGCACTCACAAACTGTCGCTCGCCCAATGGCCAAGGAAACGATGGCAGTGTGACTAGCTCGATATCATCCAGCACGCCAAACTGTTCGGCATTTCTTTTCACGATTTCGATGCTAACATTGGTGTCGCTCTGGACATCGAGGGGATTCCCATAGTAGCCTTTAAGTGGGTCCACGCATGTAACGTGGCCATTCAAGCCAAATTTCTTTTGGGTGCAGGCCGCCAGTATCGCACTGCCCCCGAACAGCGTCCCTATCTCCAAGTGGGGTCCGCCACCCGCCCACACAATCATCTGCGAAAGCAAACCCCAATCGTAGGGGCTTCCGCAACTGCGGCCTTCTATCCCCCTGCTGATGTCCATGCCCATCTCTGTCCCGTACTTGAAGGCTTCATTTAGCTCAAAGATTTCTGCGCGACCGATGTGTTTACTCATGTTTTCTTGTACCGGAAATGTAGCCATATTTCTGGTTCCCTAAAATCATCCATTTTCTTCTCGATAAGCTCCAGCCCCCGGCTCGTAAAGTAGCGCACGACCGACTCGCCATCATCGTCCTCACGCGTTCCCAAGTCGAAGCTGGCAAGGTGAGCTTTCGGGTCGCCAGCGTCCGGGTAGGGCAGGATAAAAATGAAGTCCGCGCCGTCGAAGGCGTGCTCTTTCAAATTCCATAATGCCCGGTGCGGCTCGAACATATGCTCGAAGGTGTGCGAACAATAGATGACTTCAAACTTCTGTCGAAACTGCCATCTGGCCACGTCTCCAGCCCGAGCGAGCATCCCAAAACATTGGGCCACAAATATCTTTTCATCATTGAGGTCCAGTCCCTGCACATGCTTGTATCCCTTTTCATTCAGGTAGGCCATGGCCTGCCCGATGCCGCATCCGACATCAAGAATGTGTCGGGCCAGCGGAATATCCCGGAAAAGATAATCGATAGCAATGCGCTCTGCCTTGTGATAGGCCGATGGCTTCAGAACCATCCCATGGTCTACAGTCTGGTTTTTGAAGTAATCATCGTAAGTGAAATCGTCAACCGAGTCAGTCATGCGCCCACTCCGGTAAATACTCTGTCTCTCCAAAAGTTGAATGCTTTGGATGAGGTACATGGGTATTCCAACATGCCTTATAAAATTTCATCTTCCTCTGGATTTCCTCTTCATCTGGCCATGTACAGTGCAGGCCAGCGAGCGGGAAATTCAGTTTCAGTCTCTGGTCCTTGGGAATCTTTCTGGTTTTCGGGAATGACAGTCGAAGCGGGTCCTGTTCATCCGCCCGAAGCTCCCCGGCCCTCCATGCCCAAAGTGCATGGCCAGCATCATTCAGCGAGGGAAACCACTGATTCTTTAGATAGCAGTACATCCGATGGAAATAGATGAAGCGCAGGTTAGTGGACTCCATTATTTCTCTGGCCTGCTCTTGAAGGGCCTGCGTGGGAAAGCAGTCCACGTCGTCAAAGATAATCCAGTTGGCTTTCCGCTCTTCCGCCCAATCAATCAAAAAGTTGACGTGCTCGCCTTGTGGATTTCTGATAATGCCCGGTGCGGCTACGAATGTCTCATCGAAGTTTCTCAAGCCCACATCGGGATACTCTTTGATAATGTCGAGCGTCTGGTCGGTACTTCCGCCGTCCGCAATCAAGATGTCATCAACCCAATCCTGATAGCCTTCGATGAAACGCCTTATGTTCCTCTCTTCGTTCATGGTCCGGCCAATGACAACGATTTTCATCTCCATTCTCGCTGTTCTTGGCCAAGGTGAGTCCCTGTCCCATAGGTTGTTTTCGTATCCATGTACTGCTTGCAAACCAGAAGATTTCCTGACTCGGGTGAATCGTGGTCTGCCGTTGCTCCCGGCTCGATAATGATTGCCGGACTGCCGCAGGTGCACATGGCGAACCAATGACCTTTGGCCTCGGGTCCTTCCATCAGGTACACGGGGTCGATATAAAGAAAGTGCTCATTGTGATAGTCGGCGCACTTCAAACTTATCCATGAGCCAGCTTTTAGCTGGCCAAGAGATGCAGGTATCTTGAAGTAGATGGTTTCCTGTTTTTCTACCTCGTGGCCGCTCAAGGTCATGGCCTTGGTTGGCGACCCGTGTCTGGTTGCGGTATTGAATAAAAAGTTGCTGAAGTCCTTGCCATTCCCGTCGCTCATATGATTTCGTCCATCCTTTTTGATAAGTTTTCCAAGCTGGCCAGAAATTCAGTGACTTTGCTCATGATGTCGCTATTGGCAAGCACTGCCGATTCCAGCGCGTTGATTAAATTGATGACCTGCGGGTCGCGCAACATGGTTTCCCGAGTGCCATAGCACATATCGAGCGCAATGTGCAGAGCCTGATGCTGTTGGGCCACACTCGCGCTCACGTCAATCCAACCCATGACGGTGCTCGAACGAAATTCGTCATAGGCTTCAATTGTCTTTTTTGCCTTGACGACGCCTTCCGCTAGAGGACTCCAGTCTCTTGCAACACCGTCTCCATCCTGTTGTCCCATGTGTGCTCCCGTACCGCTTCAATGGCGGCATGTCCTGCCATTTCTGCCGCCTCATGATTTTCTGACATTGCACAAATTATCTCGATAGCTTCATCCATCGTGTCAAAGCCCCGGAAGTCCCGGCCATCCACGAACATTTCCATGAGGTCCGGCACTCGATTGAGGACAGGCACGCATCCCATGGCCATAAGCTCAAAGCACCGGGCCGTTGTATCCTGAAGGCTTGACCAGTTGAAGCCAACTCGGGTGTTGTGATAGATTTCCCGCGCATCATCATAGACAGGCCCAAGCTCGAAGAAAACATTCTTGCCCATCTTCCGCAGTTTGTCGGTCAGGTGAATGCGATTGCCGTACTGAAGTCCGATGAGCGCGGCGTCATAAGCCCGGTCTGCCATGGGGATTGTCGAGGGTGCG
>Ga0209976_10000798_pt1 | contig 19389 bp, 11 predicted proteins | sample SumtaG_FD_182806 | JGI IMG/M metagenome (GOLD analysis project Ga0209976, IMG submission 182806) | Deep subsurface microbial communities from Indian Ocean to uncover new lineages of life (NeLLi) - Sumatra_00157 metaG (SPAdes) (version 2) | ecosystem: Environmental > Aquatic > Marine > Oceanic >...
GACTTTAAGTAACGGTCATTGATCTGGGCGCCCCACCCGGGGCGTGTTATTAATCTCATCGCGATTCTGAAACATCCCTTAAAAAGGCAGTTTCTGAACATTTTCCCTGATATCGTCAACCGATTTCTGGAGTTCCGACATCTCATCGTCGGTCAGTTCGATCTCGATAATCTTTTCAACACCGTCACCACCGAGGACAATGGGAACACCCACAAATATCCCATCAAAAACGTTGTACTCACCTTCAAGGGCGACGGCACAGGGCAGGATTCTCTTCTTGTCCTTGAGGATGGCTTCCGTCATCTGAACAGCAGAGGCGGATGGGGAATAGTATGCGCTCCCGGTCTTCAGCAGGCTTACGATCTCGCCACCTGCTTTCCTGGTCCTGTCTACGATTGCTTCTATGCGGTCAGCAGGTATCAGCTTCTCGATTGGGATACCGCCGGCGTAGGAATAACGCACGAGGGGAACCATGCTGTCTCCATGCCCCCCCAGAACAAAGGCGCTTGTGTCTTCCACTGAAATGCCCAGTTCCATTGCGATAAAAGCCCTGAAACGGGCGCTATCGAGGACGCCGGCCATTCCAACGACCCTGTTTTTGGGGAAACCGCTGACCTGCCTGGCTACGTAGGTCATTACATCGAGGGGGTTGCTCACCACGATGATGAAGGCATCCGGTGAATATTTGGCAGCCTGTTCGGCACAGGTCTTTACGATCTCGAAGTTCTTAATGAGCAGGTCGTCCCTGCTCATCCCCGGTTTTCTCGCCAGCCCGGCGGTGATGATGACAACATCGGAATCGGCAGTTTCCTCGTAACCGTTAGTACCGATTATATTGCAGTCTATACCCTCTACAGGGGCGGTCTCCATGAGATCAAGAGCCTTCCCTTGGGGTAAACCCTCTACAATATCAACGAGAACAATGTCTCCAAGCTCTTTGGCGGCAAGCCAATGAACGGCAGTGGCTCCTACGTTCCCTCCACCTACTACGGTGATCTTGTTTCTTTTTTTAGACATTTTTACCCCCTTTGTTAGGCATTTGTGCCTCCCCTTGAGTGCTGACCGGGATTACCTGGCCAGCAGCTTTAAGTTTGACGCATTCGCGATAATCCACGCGATGTTTTTTACCGCTAATCGGTTATCAGCTCCTGGACAGCACGATTCCCGTAAGGCTCAGGTTCCTGTCTTAGCCGGTTCCCTCAGGTGATACCCGAGGCACAACTCCACAGGCAAACGAAGGTTAACTCCACCACCGCCTCATCATCGGTAATATCGCATATCTGCTGGAGGATCATCAGCCCCACCATGGCATGTAGCGTCCCAGGTGGAACGCCCGTGAAGCTCGCTGTAGGAGGCGGTTATGTGGCCTAAGCATGGAAAACGGCATTTCCTCACGGCCAGTAAACTCCCTGGGCAACTTAACATAAACCCTGTCTCGTTAAAAGGATAAAAATGATATTTTATCCAGTATTATCAAATGGTTGAAAAATGATGTTTTTCACGAGGTCGCCAAGTTTCATTTTTCAATGCTCCCTTAAAGCGTCCGCAACATCCAACGTCAATGATCTGAGCTGCGCTGTCTACTCCGCACCCGAAAGCCGGGCGTACGGGAGGGAGCCACCGGCGCGAACGATCGCAAGGTCCCTCTCATCCATGCTGTGCCGCAAGAGTATGGTTTTCTTGTCATTTATCAGGATCGCACCGGTCTCCAGATTCGAAAGATTCAGTTTGCAGTTATCACCTTGATCGATCTTATCGTAGTCTTCCTCATTTTCAAAAACCAGAGGAATAATGCCAAAATTGATAAGGTTCGCCATGTGAATTCGAGCGAAGGACTTCGCAATAACAGCCCGCACGCCGAGAGACATCGGAGCTAGCGCGGCATGTTCACGGCTGGAACCTTGGCCGTAATTCCTACCGCTTACAACGAATCCCGATCCCGCCTCCCTGGCCCGCTCCGGGAAAGTGGGATCAACTGTCGAAAAAACATAGTTGGAAATGGCGGGAATATTTGAGCGGAGCGGCAGGATTTTCGCCCCGGCAGGCATTATGTGGTCCGTCGTGATGTCGTCACCGACCTTGATCAGGATCTGACCCGTGATTTCGTCGGGAAGCGGTCTCCCCATTGGCAACGGTTTGATGTTCGGTCCTCGTACGATTTCCACCTTTTCAGGTTCGTCCGAGGAAGGAATGATCATGTTATCGTTCACTAAAAAGCGATCCGGCATTTCGATCCTCGGAGGCTCACCCAACTTTCTCGGATCACATATATGACCGGCGAGCGCTGATGCTGCGGCCACCGCAGGGCTGAGCAGGTAGATATCCGCGTCCTTCGTTCCGCTTCGCCCCATGAAGTTGCGGTTGAAGGTGCGAAGTGAGACTCCAGCTGATGGAGGCGCCTGCCCCATGCCGATGCATGGGCCGCACGTCGCCTCCAGTACCCTGGCCCCGGCATCAATCATGTCAGCGATAGCGCCATTTCTTGAAAGCATGGTCAATACCTGCCGTGAACCGGGAGAAACGGTCAGGCTGACACCGGGATCCACCTTTTTCCCTGCCAGGATCCGCGCGGCGGTCATCAGGTCGAGATAGGAAGAATTGGTGCAGCTTCCGATACAGACCTGTTGGACCCGAAGACCTTCAACCTCTTCAATTGTCTTTATATTATCCGGACTGTGCGGAGCTGATACCAGCGGCTTCAGGTTCGCCAGGTCCAGGGTGATCGCCTCGTCGTAGCTTGCTCTATTTCCAGGGTCGAGCTTCCGCCAATCCCCGCCTCGCCCCTGTGCCTCGAGAAATTCTCGAGTTACAGAATCGCTCGGGAAGATCGATGTGGTTGCCCCCAATTCCGCACCCATGTTGGTAATGGTCGCACGCTCAGGTATTGATAGTGATTTGACGCCGCTACCGAAATATTCGACAGTCTTGCCGACCCCCCCCTTGACGGTAAGCTGGCGGAGAACTTCAAGGATGATGTCCTTGGCCGACACCCAGGGGGCCAGTGATCCCTCGAGCTGAACTCCGATCACTTTCGGCGTCGTCAGGTAAAATGGCTTGCCGGCCATGGCCAATGCCACATCCAGCCCCCCTGCTCCGATGCCCATCATGCCAAGCCCTCCAGCGGTTGGAGTGTGGCTGTCCGATCCCAGCAGGGTTTCCCCCGGAACCCCGAAGCGCTCCAGGTGAACCTGGTGACAGATTCCGTTGCCGGCTTGTGACAAATACACACCATACTTGGACGCCGCCGTTTGAAGATAGCGATGATCGTCCGCATTCTCGAAACCTGTCTGGAGTGTGTTATGGTCAATATAACTCAACGACAGTTTTGTTTTTACTTTTGGAATGCCAAGAGCCTCAAACTGCAGATACGCCATTGTTCCCGTAGCGTCCTGGGTCATGGTCTGGTCAATTATGATGCCGATCTTCTCTCCGGGAGCCAGCCTGCCTGACACCATGTGCTCCTTGAGAATCCGATAGGTTATAGTTTCTTTTTCCGGCATATCGTTGTCCTCCTGTCAATTTCATCCTTTGATTGCTACAGCTGCATTCAGTTGACGTTCCTTGCTGCATCGTCGCTAAACTTTGCAATATCCGCTCCAAGCTCCGGCACAAGGTTGGCTGCACCGGGCAACCTATTGTTATTAAAGAGTAAAATAAACGCACCGGCAAAAACTGCACCGGATTCATTGGAATTATCCCACCAGTGGCACACAAAGTTGGGTCAAATCTGTCTCACCTGGCATAGAACCGAGGAACTCTGACACACTGCGTAATGTCACACTCTTTGAGGTTACGGGTGGGAGGTCGGCACGGTGTCGATGTCTCAAAGGAGCTGCGCCTCGCAGATCAGTTTTAGAGGGCAACACAGGGGCCAACGTAGACTATACGATTGTGCTTGCCGGGATAGCGTTTTCGAAGAGTTCTTGCGGTGGCGATCTGCGGAGTAACAACCGGTAAAAGATACCGGATCGCCTTTGGGTAATGCTTCTCGATGAACTACACAATAAACGGACAGGCCGCCGAGACGGCATGATTATCATTACCCTTTGTAACTATGATAGGGTCGTAAAAAGTCCATTCGTGGCTTTTTACTCCTCGGAAAGCGAAAAATGTCATTTTCGCTTTCCTCACAGATCAATGACTTTAATTAACGGTCATTGATCTGGGCGCCCCACCCGGGGCGCGTTGATGACCTAGTGCGAAGTCATCAACTTTGATAGGGTCGCAAAAAGTCCATTCGTGGCTTTTTGCTCCACTTAAAAGCGAAAAATGTCATTTTCACTTTCCTCACAGATCAATGACTTTAATTAACGGTCAGCTTACGAATCCGCAACGACTCGCCGGCGTCCTGGTATCCATGTCGCGCCCTCTGTTTATGTGGTCATCAATTTCAGCTGCCGATCCCACAAGCCGACCGAAAAGGAAAATCGTAAAGGCCGCGCTCTCGGCATCTTTATCCGATAACCGACCCTTCTTGATATCTTTCCATAGTATTTTCAGCAGAATGACGGCAATGACAGCGTCGATGTTTACGCAGAATACGTTTCGAGTTACCCCGACAGCAAAAAGAGCCTCAACCAGTTCATGGTAGAAATCAAGGAAGGCATTGTATATCCCTCTTTCTTCAAAAAGCTGCCTGACGTACGCCTCCCTGGGATCAATATTGACTTTCTTCCCCTTAAAAATGGGGTGGTTTAGGCAGGGGATCTTCGCATATTCAAGGTTCCCGGCGAATTTTTCCCGTTTCTTCAGGTCTCCGTACGCTTTTGCGTGGGCCGTGGCGACTTCCTTCAGGTCGATGCCGTGACCGACGTCTCCAGGGTCATCAAGATCACGGCCTTCGAACATTTTTTTCAGAAACTGGATGGCCTCGAACCCGTTTCCTCCATGGGCATAGCCGGTATGGGTCAGAAAGCCCACAAAGCACTTGTTGATCTGCACCCTTTCAGGCCGCATAGGTCCATCGGAGCTAACCGCGCCCTTGGCTCCCTGCGCGGAGATCGTTCCCGGCCCGTTGGTAACAATAAGACCAAGAACGACGGTAAACTCGAAAAGCTCATCCTGAGTAGGTCTCCTGCCCATGAGTGCCAGGAAAGCGACCTCGGTGAATGTCCACTCCGATATCAACTCTTCCATTCCGATTCCACAGAACGAATCCCGGGTGTGGCTATCTACATCTGTGCTGCAGCCTAAGAAAGCGCTGAAGATCTTCGAATACCATGGTAACGAACAGATTGTGAACCTGGATATCTTTTTTCTCTTTAGAGAAGACCAACCCACGGTCATCCAAATGGCGGCAAGCAGAGCGTCGAAGGCCACGTACCCACCCACTTTATCGGCCAATGACCTCAGAAAATCGGTAAACACGGAATCGGAATTGCTCTCGGCGATTATTCTCAGGACCGTCTCGGCTTTTTCATCGGCTGACTCGTTGATAAAGATATTCTTTTCTGTACCCATCATCGCTCTATCGAGCTGTTCACTACAGTCAAAACCATTCCTGAAAGGGTCCTCTTCGAGGTCGTATCTGAAGAGTTCCAGCAATAATTCCGAGGCATCAAGGGAGCGTTGTACAATCTTTCTGCCGATGATCGAAACCGCGGCGCAAAGAGCAGAGTTCGGGGAATTATCGTTCGCCCTCGAGACTTCCGCTGCGGCAACGGCTGCGGCTTCTCCACCGTACATGTTGACGCACGCCTTCAACGCAATGCCGACAAGCCTGCTCCTTTTTTTATCCGGATATTCCTTGATGAGGGACAGCACAAGGTTGTCTTCAAAAGAGTGCTTTGATGCATCGAGAATGGAAACACCGCTCATGCTGGCGACCTGGGTCACGGGATCCATCATGGACGCTCCCGATGCATCCTTGAGAACCTCACGAGGAAATTGTGCCCCTATCTGTCGCGACGCCGATTCTATCTGCTCGTTGTATGGGGATACGGCGACAACTGTACCGACATCGAGTTCATCCGGCAACCTGAGGCCAGTGTCGTTCGCAAACCAGCATTTCAACCGAAGATCGCTTTGTTGCTCAAAATCGGGGGCTACACCGTTGGCTGCCATCACCGCCGTAAGAGCTTCAGCGATGTGTGCGATATTCGTGACTACAGCACCCTTTTTTGAAAACACAGGGTTCTCTGGAGTGAATAAGTCATCAACACCGAAGTTATCCATGAACCATTTTTCTTTGGTCCTGGCGTCGTCTCCTGAACCGGCAAGAGACCCGGCGTGCCCGCAGGCCCTTGTAATCTTTGACTTCCACCGGCCAACGATACAAGCGACAATGGGTTTATCGCTTGTCAAACCGTATTCGTAGTAACCACCCGGCTCGACGTACATGACGGCGGCTTTGGACCTGTCGTCATTATCCAGCCCCAAGGCGAATTCCTTTGGTCCGTAATGTACGTACACGTCTTTCCCGCTGGAAATGGAGGTCGTCGTCCCCCACCCGCGGGTCAGCAGATATACAGGGATAGTCGTGGTGAAATTTCCCGAATTCGAATAGACCGCAATAGAGCCTTTAACCAGTGATTCTTCCGGGCTGCTCCCGCCAAGCGCGCCCCCGATTCTTACCTTGTTCCACGCATCGGCCACACCAAGGCAGTTGGCACCGAAAACATCCACGCCGTTCATCTGACAAACTGCCCTGATGGTTCTGGAATCCTTTACGGATACTTTTTCCGTTACTATTACAACCTTCTCCAGCTTCGGGTTCTGGCGAATCATCTCCAGGACGCCGTCCTTGACTGCAGCAGGCGGCAGGTAAACAACACCGGTATTGAACTCGTGGCCGGCGTTGATGCCGTCTCTTACCGAGTTATAGACAGGAATAATGCCCAACCGGGTTTCCATCCTCATACCTGATTTTCCCGGACCCGTTCCAAATACAACATTTCCACCGGAGTATTCGTGGCTGGCAGGAGTAACCATGGAACTTTCACTGCCAAGGAGATTGAGAACACAAACCCTGTCTTCTCTGGTCGCGATCTCGGATAGTGAACTGATACCAACGAAATACGGGAAATCACCAACACCTTGTTTATGCATACCGCAAAACCCCTTTTAATCGTTTCGAAAAACGTGCCGGTACAGGCAATTCTAATTGATCGCTAACTTCTCTCGAATCTGTTCCTTCCCTTCCTTTTTCATCCACTCATCGATCTTCATCGCATAGTTGATAACTTCCGATATCGCACTGTCATGTCCGAAAATCCTGTACGGGACCCCCAAGGCATCAAGTGTGTCTCGCATATAAACCATCCCCTTGACAAGGTTCGGGCCGCCTCTTCCAACCACCACAAATATCGGTTTCGAACCATAAGTCTGGAAATGACTTCGAAGCATATCCGCCATCGCGCGAAATGTTTCATATATATCCGTGTTGTTCGCTTTCCCGCCGATAATCAGGAGCACATTGGTCTGATCCAGCCAGTGCTTGAAAACGATACCGGATATCTGCCGCATCTTTTCGTAAGGCGGGTTACCCCCGAAATCGGAGGATATGTTGGCGGCATCGCCGAGAAGCTCCGTGACCATCGCATTCGCGCCGCCACCGAACGTCGGGGCGGTAATGGTTCCCTTTTCATTTATGACATAGACATCGCTCTGCCCCTGGTACGTGCGCAGAAGGTTGACTTCCTGTTCGAATTCAGATGTATCGGACGAAAACAGATGTGCCGGTAACCCAAGTCTCTTCCACGCCGGATCATCGATATCAAAAGCCCCCTTGAAATCACAAGCCAGCGGAATAAGATTTCCCCTTGGACCCGGGCTCATCCTGATTGGGTTGATTTCCAGGGTCACCATCCCGTAGTTGTTGTACAGGTCCCAGAGCCTCGGAAGATTCTGGACCAATGGGCTTATGATCTGCGCAGGGGCCTTCAGCTCCTCAAGAGCGTTTGCTATGTGATATGATTTCAACCCTGTCAAGGGATCAAAAGGCACTTCCAGTATTTTGTCCTTGCTCAATTCTTCGATGTCAACTCCCCCGAAGGGGCTTATGGTCATTGTTGACGTACGGAACTTCGTACTTTCGGTAATGGAAAAAAACACCTCGTGCGAAGACGGAACAAACCCCTCAAAGGTCACCCCGATAGACTTGATCCCTTTGTTGCCGTTGACATGTTCGGCAAAGTAGAGACGCTCCTTCTCTTCCAGTGCAGTCTGAATATTATCGGCTCTTCCGATCAGACCTGATTTGCCCTTTTTCCCGACGCCTCCCTTGAAAACGGGTTTTATAAACACCTCTCCGCACTCCTTGATCAGGGCCTTAATCTCATCTGTACTCGCTTCAGGCCCCAGCACCTTCGCATACGGGTATTCAACAATGTCAAGAAGTTCCCTGCCCCACATTAATCCGGTAATCTGCATGGTAAACATCGCCTCCTGAATATGTTTAACTTCACCTTGTCTATGCGCCGGGTTATAAGCAATTTTCGCTCCAACCACGTACTAAATGTGTGCCACATGCCATAAATACCCGTTATTTCAGGGTTTTATTTTTCCACACATCCTGTTTTCATCATTTAAACCTCGACAAATCGACAATAACTCTAAATAACACCAAATAATCCAGCAGGTTGGGCCAAATCTGTCTCACATTTGGCAAAGTAAGACCGTAACCGCTAAAGATTGACGTTAAATTTACAACGTTCCCGATGTCTGTTTTTCATGTAAACGGTGGGATACAGCAAGATTGGAACCTGTTGAAGCCGATCATCCAGGGAATGTGAAGGAGCGTGTCAATGTTGGCTCATCGGTCGAAATAACAGCATTCGATTTGCGAGGAAAGCGGAAATGACACTTTTCGCTTTCCGTCGAGCAAAAAGCCGCGAATGGACTTTTTGCGACCCAATCAAAGAAACACCCAAATCAATGACCGATACTGAAATCATTGATTTGTAAGGAAAGCGAAAACCACGCTTTTCGCTTTCCGAGGAGCAAAAAGCCGCGAATGGACTTTTTGCGACCCTATCAAAGAAACGCCCAGATCAATGACGGATAATGTATGTCATTGATCTGTGAGGAAAGCGAAAACCACGCTTTTCGCTTTCCGAGGAGCAAAAAGCCACGAATGGACTTTTTGCGATCCTATTAAAGAATAACTACGGATTCTCTTAGTTTTCCCCCATCCCCCATCGCCCCATTCACCCCCTTATGAGCAAGCAGTGCTCTTTTTTCCCGGGCGGAGCTACTTCCTCAACCGCAGTCCTAATTCCGCCAACTGAGCCGGGTCCACCCGGCTGGGGGCCTCCGTGAGTAGGCAGGTCGCTTTCTGCGTCTTGGGAAATGGAATGACATCCCTTATGGATCCGGCACCGGTTAGAAGCATCATGATCCTGTCGAGGCCGAAAGCGATGCCGCCGTGGGGAGGCGCGCCGTACTGAAGGGCATCCAGGAGAAACCCGAACTTTTCCCTGGCCTCCTCCGGGCCGATATTGAGAAGCTCGAAGATCCGGCTCTGAATATCCTTGGTGTGAATACGGATACTCCCTCCTCCTATCTCGGACCCGTTAAGGACCATGTCATAGGCCCTTGCCCGGACCTTTCCCGGATCCGACCCCAGCAGATGGACGTCATCCTCTCTGGGCGAGGTGAAGGGATGGTGCATGGAGTAGTACCGGCCATCGTCCTGATCATACTCAAACAGGGGGAAATCAACCACCCAGAGGAATTCGAACCTGTCCTCCGGGATGAGATCCAGCTTCTGTGCAACGTGGAGACGGAGCTGTCCCAGTGACTCATTGACCATGGATGCCTCACCTGCGATGACAAGCATGAGATCGCCCGGTTCGAAGGATATTTTCGCCTGGACTTCCCGCCGGACCTCCTCACTGATGAATTTGGCCAGGGGCGATTGCCAGCCGTCAGGGTTATTTTTGAACCACGCCAGTCCCTTGGCGCCGTAGATAGCAGCGTGATCGGTCAGCCCATCGAGTTCCTTGCGCGACGTCCCTCCGCCACCCTTGACGTTAAAGGCCTTGATGATCCCACCACCCTGGACCGTGTCGGTGAAAATCCTGGCCTCCGTCTTCCCCAGAACTTCGGTCAAATCCACCAGTTCCATCTCAAAACGGGTATCGGGGCGATCGACGCCGAACCTGTCAATGACCTCCCCATAGGGAAGCCTCGGGAAAGGTAACGGCACCTGGACGTCCAGGGCGAATTCGAACAGGTCGGCCATCATCCGCTCCATGACATCGAACAGTCCATCCTCCGTGATAAAAGACATCTCAACATCGATCTGAGTAAATTCGGGCTGACGGTCTGCCCGCAGGTCCTCATCCCTGAAACAGTGGACGATCTGAAAGTATCGGTCGAATCCCGATACCATAAGGAGCTGCTTGAACAGCTGCGGTGACTGAGGGAGGGCGTACATAAGCCCGTTGTGCACCCGGCTGGGCACCAGGTAGTCCCGGGCGCCTTCCGGTGTGCTCTTGGTTAAAAACGGGGTCTCGATCTCGAGAAAATCATCACCGTAGAAGAAATCACGAACCCTCTTGCTGACCCTGGACCTGAGTACCATGTTGTCGCGAAGGATGTCTCTTCTCAGGTCGAGGTATCGGTATTTGAGTCGTACGCTCTCGGCAACCTCCATCCCCTCACGATCATCCAGGCTGAAAGGCGGCGTCAAACTGTCGTTGAACACCTTGAGTTCATCAACCATCACCTCAACTTTGCCGGTTGCCAGGTCCGGGTTCTCCATGCCTTCAGGCCGTGGTATGACCTCGCCCTTTACGGCGATGACATATTCGGATCGCAGGTCCTCAGCCTTGCTGTGGGAAACCGCGTCGTGCTCGGGGTTGAAAACAACCTGGGTTAATCCCCATCTGTCCCTCAGGTCGACAAAGATGAGACCGCCGTGGTCACGTCGGCGGAGGATCCAACCCATGAGGAGGACCTTCTTGCCGATATCTTTTTCTGTCAGATCGTTGCAATGATGCGTACGCTGCCAATCGCCAAGGGGGTCCAGTCTGCCGGGTGTCGTGTTCAAGTGGTAACTCCTTAAAGTTCAGTGAATCGTGTATCGTGAATCGTGAACAGTAAAAACACCAAACATTGCCTCCGGGTCACTCTGTTCACAGTTCACGGTTCACTGTTCACCAAATATTTTCGTATTTTTCACAGTTCACGGTTCACTGTTCACCGTATATTAGTTCTCTTTCAATCTCTTCAACATGACCTGCTGCTGTTGTATCTCCAGGGAAAGGGAAGCCAGGTTCAGCAGGATCTCCAGCGAATCGATATCCCTGGGTGGTGTTCCGCCGGGAATCACATCACCGTAGAGCAGTGCCACGACCATATTCTGGACCAGTAGAGGGAGGACGACCACATGTTTGGGTTCCGGTTCACCGAGTACGTTCTTCAAGGATTCGCCCAGTTGGTCGCTGGGGTTGTCCAGCGCGACCATCTTTCCTGAATCCACCGCCTTCTGTAAAAGGGGCGACTCGGTGATCTTCATGTTCAGTGATTTGATCTGAACTCCGAAGTTTTCGCCGCCGGAACGTCTGTCGCCACCGTAAAATCCATTCACTTCGTCCCTCCTCACAAGGAGGATCGCGCACCGGTCCATTTCCCTTGCCGCGAAATTGACAATCACCTCAGCCATTCTAGCGAGGCTCTTATCCCTCACCATCTTGGCGCTGGTTTCAGAAAGAAATTTAATATCCCCAGTATCCCTCTGGATGACTTCGCCGACTTTTTCCAGTTCCTCGCGAGACTGGATCAACTGGACCAGGAGTTCCTCCCTGAGGATGTTCTGCTGGTCCCTCTCGAAATAGACCTCGTGGCGCTGTATGACGTTCTGGATACAGACGGCGACCTCCTCGATGAACAGATTGAGCTGGTTCTCCAGTTCGTCAGGGCCGATGTTTTTGCGATCCGGTTTGTTGATGTAATAGGTGGCGCCAAGAAACAGCGCACGCCTCCGGATACTGGCTTCAGGATAGGCGGTGTTTACGATGACCGGAATATGGCTGTAAGTCTTCTGGATCTCCTCTAAAAGCTCCAGGCCTCCGAAAATCCCCTTCCCGCTCAGGGTGGGCATGATGAGATCAGCGAGGACGATGGGGAGCTTCCCAGTCTCTTCGTATTCCGTCAGCTTCTCCAGTGCCTGGTGAGGGGACTCAACAGCATCAACGTCAAATCCAAAACTGATGAGCTTGTCCTTGAACATCTCCCTCATAAGCAACTCATCCTCGACCAACAAAACGACCTCATCCGGTTTGAGATCGCGGAGCTTCTGGCTTACACGGCGCACAGTCTGGAGAATCTCTTCTTTGACACCTTCTTCAATCTGTCCCTTGCTGGGGACGATCTGATCGATGGTCCACTCATCCTCGACAGCGGATTTCATCTGCCCCGCTTTCTTGGCCATCTCCTTGTAGGAAATATCGGACCGCCTCACCGGCTACCTCTTCCTCCTCTACACTGAACAGACCCTCTTCCCAAGTGAGCAGGTGGATCAATGATTCCTCGGCAACGTTCATCATGGCTGCATCAAGGGCTTCCTGTTCGAGGACAGCCTGCTCGATGAGGATCTGCCCCAGAATGGAACCGCCCTTTTTCTTCTGGACGTTCAGGGCGTTTTGAAGTTCCTTCTCGGTGATGATGTTCCGGCTTACAAGATTCCTTCCCAAGCGGCTCTTTACGCGAGGCTCCCTGATAGACACAACCTTGCCGCCCTTGAGGGTAACGGAGGCCAGCCCCGTTTTCCCCTTAAGGGTCACCGTTCCGGTAAAAGACTTGCCCTCCGCATCCGTGAGGATCTTCAGAAGGTTCGTGCTTTTAAGGCTCCCTGATGTGATCATCACCCTTCTCCCTTCATCTTGAGTTTTTTCAAAAACGATTCCCGGTCAACCGTCTCCTGGTCTCCTGTGGAGAAATCCTTTACCTGCAGGGTCCCGCTTTTCAATTCATCATCTCCGATAACGAGAACCCGTGAAGTTCCTAACCTGTTGGCGCTTCTGAGCTGTGCTTTGAGGCTCCTGTCCTCCAGGTCCGCTTCCACGGTGTATCCTTTCCGCCTGAGGGAGTCGGCGATACCCAGGGCAGGGATCCGCGCGGTATCCGTTGCCGCGGCAATGTAATAATCCACCGCAGGCAAAGCAATGTTGTCCCAATCCATTACGAGGGTCAGGCGTTCGAGACCTATGGCAAAACCGATTCCGGGAGCATCGCCTCCGATTTCCCTGGCGAGGCCGTCATACCTTCCCCCGGCCGCGACCGCGTTCTGGGCCCCCAGTCGACTGCAAACAGCCTCGAAAGCGGTTCTGTTGTAGTAATCTAGTCCCCGAACGATCCTGGGATCCACTTCGTAGGGAACCTCGAGACCCGTAAGGCCCCTGGTTACGCGGGAGAAGTGATCGTCGCATTCCGGGCACAGATATTCAAGTATAACCGGAGATCCCTCGATAGCCTCTATACAGGACGTTACCTTGCAGTCCAGCACTCGCATGGGGTTGGTTTCAATCCTTCGCACGCAGTTCGAACACAGTTCACCGGCAGCACCCTTTACGAAACGTACCAGGTCTTCCCTGAAAGCCGGCCTGCAGACCTGACATCCGAGGGAGTTGATCAGAATCTCCACATCCCCTATTCCCAACTCGACGAACAGCAGGTGCAGCAGATCGATAACCTCGACATCCACCATGGGTCCCGGTCCACCGATAGCTTCAAGTCCAATCTGGTAGAACTGTCTGTACCTTCCCTTCTGAGGGCGCTCGTACCGGAACATGGGGCCTGTGTAGTATATCTTCGTAACTCCGCCCTGTACCCTCCAACCTCCGTTGAGGTATGCCCTCACTGCAGAGGCGGTACCCTCGGGGCGAAGGGTCAGACTCGCTCCATTGCGATCCGCGAAAGTATACATCTCCTTTTCCACGATGTCGGTAGCTTCGCCAATGCTACGGGCGAACAGTTCCGTGGATTCAACCAGGGGGAGACGCACCTCACGATAACCGAAACGGCCGAAATGCTTCCTCGTGCGGTCTTCCGCATAGTGATGCCTGAAGGCTTCATCCGGCGGGATATCCCGGAATCCGCGGATCCCCCTGATGAGTTTACTCATGGTATGTGGTCCTCTTGCAGCGTGTCATGATTAGAATAACGGTTACCGGCAAGCACCCGAAAAATAACATCCAAAACCAGGAACTGGTTTTGGATTATAACACGCTAAATTCGATTATTTTTTTAGAGCTGTAGTTTGACGCCTTACGATAAAATATACCTGGGAGTCTGTCGAAGTACTCCGACAGACTTCTAGGTGTCGGAAGAGAGTGGAGGATCTATCGGTCCGGTCAGCGTCTGTTCTCCGGGTGTGGCGACATAAACTATATTCTTTCTTCCGTACTTGCCTTTGTACATGGCTTCATCGGCAAGATGCAGGAGTTCTACCTTGGTGACACCATGCTCGGGATAAGAGGCCACACCGATGGAGATCGTGAGTTTGATCGGATACCCTTCGCTTTCTGTGAAGGTATTGTCCTCCACCATCTGGCGGATCCTTTCGGCGACGATCATGGCACCTTTGGAATTCGTATCGGTGAGAACAACGATATACTCGTCCCCCCCGTACCGGGCGACTGCATCCACTTTCCGGACAGCACCCTTCAGCAAACCCGCAAGCTCCACCAGAATCTTGCTTCCGAGGAGATGTCCGTGTTGGTCATTGACCTCCTTGAAGGAATCGAGATCAAGGAAAAGCACCGACATGGACGAATTGAGCCGCTGGGCCCGGACGAGTTCCCTATCGAGGATATTGTTAAGATACCGGTAGTTGAAAACATTAGTCAGGTCATCTGTGATTGTCAGGATCTTGGCCTGGGAATAGAGCATGGCGTTTTCCAGCGCCGTGCCGGCGTGCCCACACAAAAAGGAGGCCACGCGCAGTGCCTCTTTACCGAAGGCTCCAGTCCTTTCCGTATCGAAGAAGACAACTACACCCGCCAGTTCATTTTTGTTCTGTAAAGGAATAAAAAGAGATGACTGAATGATGTCCGAGCTACTCCTGTAGTTCACGGTAGTAGTCAACGGTTGGTCCGGGATGAACGGTTCAGACAGGTGGGCCAGATCCGGCTGAAGCTCCTCGAACAGCGCCCTGTCTAACCCCTCGTTCTCCTCAGCGTCGAACCCCTCGGAAAGGATGATGTTGGACTCGCCCTGCTCCTGGTCCACTATGTAGAGGAAACCCCTCGTAGCGCCGGTTTCCTGGATCATGAGGTCGAAGATGATCTGATACAGTTCCTCTATCTCGATGGTCCTTGAGATGCGGCTGCTGGCGTCGTAAAGTTTGATGGTGCTCTTGAGTTCCCTGTTCTCCTCGGCCAGTTTGGCCTGCTCCAGGGCACGGCGTATAACGATCTTGAACTCGGCCGGGTTCAGGGGTTTCCGGATGTAATCGAGAGCTCCCATTTTCATGGCCTTAACCGCGCTCTCCACAGTGCCGTGACCGGTTATGAGGACAACGCCCAATCCAGGATGCTCTAAACGGAGTATCTCCACCATGTCAAGCCCGGTCTTGTCCGGCATGATGAAGTCGGAGATAACCAGATCAACGCCTCCATCGCGGATGATTTCAAGGCCCTCATCCACACTTTGGGCCTCAACGACCTCGAAGCCATCTTCCTCTTCCAGGATCTGACGGCAGAAAGTGCGTGCAAAACGGTCGTCATCAACCACCAGTATCTTCGAAACGGTCATCGATTCTCCCCAGGAGATAATTCTCTAACGACATATAAAATAACAGTTTTTAGTATCAGAACCGATCATGGTTGTCAACAACAGTGGTTCCCACTGGTTATTTTTATCCCCAGAATCGAAAAATACCATCAATCGAGATTCTGGGGGTTCTATCTTTTTTGTACCGGACCATCACACCGTTATCACCTGTATACACAAACCTTACGCCCCTTCCCTCGAACCACTCGATAACCTCGGGAGCAGGGAGATGCCCCCTTCCGGGAGGTCGGGAGGGAGACACTGCTATGATATCAGCATGCCTGCTTGCGGAGATAACGGCATCATCCATTCCGATTGGCGGAAAACCTCTTTTACTGCCGTGGTGGGGAATTTTTAACAGATCGAGGCTGTTAATCCTGCTCAGCGATCGCCGGACCTGATCCCAGCCGGCGTCGCCTGTAAATAGAGCACTGAAGCCATCCACCTCCAGCTGCAGCTGCATGGAGCCCCGATTAACGTCCCTTGTCGCCCTTTCCATTCCCTCAGGTCCAAGGACCGTAAAGTTCATGGCTGAGAGCCTCACAACCTCCCCATACCTCAGACGCCGAACCTGTGTGGCTGCATGAGTCCTGTTAAGGATACTGGACAACTTTCCTCCATCACGGTAATTTTCCGGCAGATATATCACCTGTACAGGCCACCTTGCCATGACATCCGCCAGGCCGCCGACATGGTCGGGATGAGAGTGAGACAGAAAAACCGCGTCAATATTCCTGATCCCCAGTCTCTGAATAGCTCGGGTCACAGGACTGTCTCGGCCTGGAAATCCCTCAGGACCGCAATCCACTAGAACTGTTTTCCCGTTGTATCTGATAATAGCCGCATCTGCCTGGCCCACTCTGGGAAAGCGGATGACCAGGTAATTGCCATTGATCTTCTCACTGATAAACTGACCGCTTCCGGAAACGGCAAGTATGGAAAGGAAGATCGCTATGCCTACACCCAGGTGGTACTTTTTTTGCCGCCAGACAACTATGCCGATAACGGCAGCCAGGGAAGCGGTAAGAGATCCCACTGGGGAAAGACGCTGGAATGAATAGGGTAGATCGGCCAGGTAAGCAATGGGCGCCAGGGCAAGACCCGCCGTCTTCAACCATATATCTATTAACGGCTCAAGGGGAATCCATGGGAACAGAGCGACCCAATCCATGAGAACCGCAAAGGGTATCAAGAACAGACTGAAGGGTATGCCGGCGACGATGTTCCCCACCGGAGCGACGGTGGAAATACCTCCGGCGAGCCAAACAGCAACAGGCAGGGTAAAGAGGATGGCCCCCATGGTCATTCTCACCAACCCTTTCAGAAAATTACCATGCTCTCGACCGCTCAACCCTCGACCACTTAGAACGATACCGGTGACCGCCAGAGCCGAAAGTGTAAGGGAAATGTCCGGCTGCTGACCGGCACTGAAAAAAACGATGAGGAGAACGCACCAGGAAAGGCCGGCCAGTGATGAGGAATTGCGACCCACAAAGATCGCCGACCCAACCAGGACAAAATATACTGTGGCCCTCAGAGCCGAGGCGCTGAGCCCCGTGAAGCAAATATAGACACCGACCGCACATACAGACAGGATCAAAGATGCCACGCGGACGGCGCGAGGCCTGGTGCGCTGTGAAGCAACGGCGCAAAGGCGCAGGAGGAGAAGGAACGGAAGGATGGCCGCTCCCACATGGACCCCGGAGATGGCCAGAAGGTGATAGGTGCCGGTCATTCTGAGAATGTCCCTCGTCCCCGCATCCACACGCCACCGTTCGCCCAGCGAAATGGCACTCAGAAGATCGGAGGCTGCGCTGTCCCTGAAAGCATCGAGGGCGCTAAGTAGATGTTCACGCCCCTTGATGACAGGTGAAAGTGCCTTTGGCCCCGGCAACCAGCCGCCTGAAACCGCACGGCCCTTGATCACCTGGGGAGCTATCCGGGGGAAACCGGATTTAATCAAAGCGGCTCGCACGAGGAACTCACCCCCCTGTACGATCTCTTCACTGGCGGGGACACTTACCTTGAGTTGAAAGTTCACCGTTTGGCGCTCCGCACCCCACACCTCCGAGACTTTGATCAAAAGGACATTCTGCCCATAAAAGGACGGAGTTATGTCCACCACTTTTCCTTTGAGGGTCAGGTCCATATCATCAAATACAGGCGCACTCTCAAATTGATATGCCCTCAGGGTTTCGAGTGTGATACCGGCGACAATTCCTACGGCGCCCAAGGCCAGGGCGGAAGGCTGCACCATCGTCATGATGGAAATGGCTGGCATGGTGGCCGACAGCCATAGCAAATCCTGTTTATGGGTAAAACGGCCCACAAAGCACCCAAGGAGAAGGGAGACCGCAAGGATAACTGCGGGGGCGGAGTGGAGGAAGGAGCGGTGACCGGTAATCGGTGATCGGTGATCGGTGAAAAAGCTCATCCGGAGAGAAGAGCAAGAATGAGGCCAAAGGGCAGGAGGGGGAGAGAGGGCGAGGGGGAGAGGGGGCGAAAAGGCGAAAAACAATCAGGCATAAAGAACAGTGCGTGTAAGAGCGGAGTTTAATTCACCGCCTTCACAGAAACCGCTGCTTCCTGGATTCCGGGTATTCGCTTCCGTCGTCGCCTCCGGCTATGGCGGACACGCTGCGTGAGACAGCTTTAATCGCCTATATGGAAACCGGGATTGCCGCGCCCACAGGAATACACGGGGCTCGCAATGACATCAAATGCAAATATCGGACTCGAGCAAGGAATTTTCTCTTTCTCACCCTCTCGCCCACTCTCCCCCTCTAATTCTTTTCTAGCGTCCTCTGCGTTAAAAGCTTTTACCGCTTTTACAGGAATAAAAAAGGCGACCCTCAGGCCGCCCGTCCTTTCCACTTTCCACCAGCTCTATTTTTCCACTTTCCACTATTTCCACTCGTTCTTACTTTCCACATTCTACATTCTATTTCTTTTTAAACCTCCCAAAAAACCCCTTCTTCGGTGGTTCCTCAACCGGCTCCGTTTCCGGGAAGTCGAAATCAAGCGGCTGTACGGTGGGATCGTACCCCGAGGCGGGTTCCGGGGAATATTTTGCCAGTACATCTGTATCCAGATCCTCTTCCAGGAGTATCTTTTCTTCCTGGGGAAGATCCGGTATGCGAAGGTCATCATGCTCCTGGCCATCCAGAGGCGCGCCGAGGGGCTCGTCGGGCGCATCCTCGAGGGGCGGCAGTTCCTCATTCAAAACAGGAGATTTTGCCGAAATCTCCTGTGTCATTAATGATTCAGATTCGGGTACAGGTTCGGGCGCGGGTACAGGCTCGGGTTCGGGTTCGGGTTCGGGCCTGTCCGCCGAAGCCTCGGCGAAGGAGGATGCGGACTCGGGTTCGGGCGCGGGTTCGGAATCGACTTTACCGACCACCGATGACTGATTACTGATCACCGGTAAAACGGGCGCAGGTACAGGATCGGGCGCGGATCCTGCGACAGCAGCACCGGCCACATCGACCTCAATGGCCCCTACCTTTCCCCCCTTCAACACCCTGGCGCTGACGTTAATGGATAACTCCAGTATACCGACCCCTTCCACAGGTACCAGAACCTTTATAGGAGAACCAGGTTCGGGCTCGGGTTCGGGTTCGGGCTCGGGCGCGGGTTCGGGTTCGGGCTCGGGTTCGGGCGCGGGCGCGGGTT
>Ga0209976_10000800_pt1 | contig 19386 bp, 25 predicted proteins | sample SumtaG_FD_182806 | JGI IMG/M metagenome (GOLD analysis project Ga0209976, IMG submission 182806) | Deep subsurface microbial communities from Indian Ocean to uncover new lineages of life (NeLLi) - Sumatra_00157 metaG (SPAdes) (version 2) | ecosystem: Environmental > Aquatic > Marine > Oceanic >...
CGCTAAATAATTCGGCTTTAATTCTTTAATTACCCTAAAAAGAATACTGACAAATCCATAGACCGCATTAACCAACTGGCCTTTTTTAGTTTTCAAAGGCGGCAAAGCATGATAAGCTCGATGAATTAAAGCATTTCCATCAATAAGAACCAGTTTTTTCATTTTTATAAAATAATTTTTCTTTTATCTTTATCTAAATATTCAAACTTAATCCAAAAAGTATCTCGAGGCAGGATTTTTTTAACTTTTTCAGCCCATTCAATAACAATTAAATTTTCTGGCTGATTAATTATTTCTTTAAGACCTAAATCCAATAAATCTTTTGATTGAACCCGATAACAATCAATGTGGTAAAAACTTGAAACTTTTTTCTTTAGAATAATATATCTTTTCATAATAACAAAAGTAGGGCTGGTGATTCTCTCTTTGATTCTCAAGCCCTTAGCCATTCCTTGAATAAAAGTGGTTTTGCCGCTGCCTAATTCTCCTATCAAGCCAACAATTAAGGTCTTTTTGCTCTTAATTATTTCTCGAGCTAAAATTGCCCCTACTTTTTGTGTTTCCTTAGTATTGTCAGTAACAATTTCTATATTGTTCATTGTTCTTTGTTCATTGTTCGCTGAATTATTATATCATATTTGACTTGGCCGCCCAAATAAGTTAGGATAAAAGAAAAATGACCACAACTACTTCTAAAAAAACTAAAAATCTTCAGGAAAAACTGAATCAATTACGGCGAGAGGCCGAAGAAAAAAGAGCTAATCAAATAGCTGAGAAACTCAACTTGCCTTATCTTGATTTAAAAATAACCCCCATAGAATCAGAGTCGCTCGGTTTAATCAAAGAAGAAAAAGCAAAAAAAGCAAAGGCAGCTATTATTAAAAAGAAGGGTAAGCAACTTTGGTTAGCTAGTCAAGACCCCAGTAATCCTTTGGTTAAAGAAATCTTGGAGGAATTAAAAAAAGCCGGCTATCAGATTAATCTTTTAGTTGCTTCAGAGAGCGGACTAAAAAAGGCATGGACTGGTTACGAAGAACTGGCCAAGAAGCCGGCTAAAGAAATTACCGGCAAGGTGGAAATAGCCGGCGAGGTTTTGGAAAAACTAAAGAAGGAAATAAAGAGTTTAGACGACATTAAAAAACAAATTGAAAAAACACCCATTAGTCAGGCCTCAACTATTGTGGAAATCCTTTTGGCTGGCGGCTTGCAAACTAATGCTTCGGATGTTCATTTAGAAACCGAAACGGATAAAACTAATCTTCGCTACCGCATTGATGGTCTTTTACAGGATGTGGTTTTTTTATCTCCTAAAATCTATCACTTTGTCTTAAATAGATTAAAATTATTAGCTGGTATGAAATTAAACGTCCATGACACTGCCCAAGACGGCCGCTTTACCATTGCCATTGATAAAACTGATATGGAAATCAGGGTTTCCTGTATCCCCAGCGCTTATGGAGAAAATATTGTTATGAGAATACTTAATCCCAAGGCAATTGCTTTGGGTCTGGAGGACTTAGGCCTGCGGCCGGACATTCTTGAAATAATTCAAAAAGAAATTCAAAAACCCAATGGCATACTTATTACAACTGGACCAACCGGTTCGGGAAAAACTACTCTGCTTTACGCTTTTATTAAAAAAGTTAATAAACCGGAAGTTAAAATTATCACCCTGGAAGACCCTATTGAATATCATTTAGAAGGCATCACTCAAACTCAAGTAGAAGCGAAGAAGGACTATGCTTCTGCTAAAAATCTTCAAATAGAAACGGAAAGTGGATATACTTTTGCCAAAGGACTGCGAGCAATTCTAAGACAAGACCCGGATGTCATTTTAATAGGTGAAATCAGAGACGAAGAAACAGCTCGGATTGCTGTCCAAGCCGCTCTGACCGGTCATTTGGTTTTTTCTACTCTTCATACCAATGATGCGGCTGGAGCAATTCCTCGTTTTTTTGATATTGGCGTGGCAGCATCAAATTTAGCTTCAGCTCTTAATTTAATTATGGCCCAACGTTTAATTAGAAAGGTTTGTCAAAAGTGCCGACAAGCAGTTTCTCCTTCAGAAGCCCAATTGTCTGAAATAAAAAAAACCCTGACTGGGCTGCCTAAACAGGTTAAACGGCCAACTCTTGATAAAAAACTCAAGATTTATCAAGCCAAGGGCTGTTCTCAATGCAACCAAACCGGTTATCAGGGCAGAATTGGTATCTTTGAAATGATTTCAATCAATGAAGAAATGGAAAAACTAATTAGCGCTTCAGCCAATCATTTGCAAATTTTGAAAAAAGCTCGTGAGCAAGGCATGGTCAGTTTTTACCAAGACGCTTTGCTTAAGGCATTAGAAGGAATAACCACCCTGGAAGAAGTAGAAAGGGTGATTGGTAGCCAGGAATGAGACCTTTAATTAACATTGACTAATCTGTAGGCAACGACTCCCTGCCTGAGAACAGAGAGAAAAGGTCCTTCCGAGGAATACACCAGTCGAAACCAGGGTATCCAAAAAACTAAGAGAAAACCCCTATCGAACCCTATTTAAAAATTGAGCCCTTATTGCCTACAGGTTAGTCAATACTAAAATGGAGATAATTAATACCTCCATTTATTTTAATAATAGCAAATTATCTAATCTTTGTCAACCCTACACGGGGAAAAACAATGCTTACCGACTCAAAAGAATTAAAAGAAGATAAATATTTGGACCAAACTTTGCGGCCTCTTTCTTTTGATGAATATATGGGGCAGCAAAAAATCAAAGATAATCTCAAGATTTTGATAGAAGCGGCCAAAAAAAGAAGTGAGCCGATTGAGCATGTGCTTCTTTATGGCTCAAGCGGTTTAGGAAAAACGACTTTAGCCCATATTATTGCCAAAGAAATGAATTGTAATATTAAAGTTACTTCAGGACCAGCTATTGAAAAAGTGGGCGACTTAGCTTCTATCCTAACTAATTTACAAAACGGCGATGTTCTTTTTATTGATGAATGTCATCGACTCAATAAGACCATTGAAGAAACATTATATCCGGCTATGGAGGATTTTCTCTTAGACATTATTATTGGTAAAGGCCCGTCAGCTAAAACATTACGCCTTGAACTCCCCCGTTTCACTTTAATTGGCGCGACTACTCGCATTGGCCTACTCTCTTCTCCTTTACGAAGTCGCTTTGGCGTCACCTTTCGTTTGGACTTCTACGAGCATGAAGATATTGAGAAAATTATTGCTCGGTCAGCCCAAATTTTAAAAACAATCGTTGAACCAACCGCTGTCCAAACGATTGCTCAATGCTCTCGTTATACGCCCCGAGTAGCCAACCGTCTCTTAAAAAGAACCCGCGATTATGTCCAAGTCAGAGCTGATGGCTTAATCAATCAAAAATTAGCCCAAGAAGCATTAAAAATGTTGGAAATAGATGAAATTGGTCTGGAACCAGCTGACCGACAGATTTTAGAAACTATTGTCAAGAAATTTAATGGCGGGCCGGTTGGCTTACAAGCTCTGGCCGCAGCCACTAATGAAGAATTAGATACTATTGAAGAGGTTTATGAACCTTATCTGCTCCGTTTGGGATTTTTAGCCCGCACCCCCAAAGGTCGTTCAGCCACCAAATTGGCTTATGACCATCTGGGGATAAAATATAATCAAGAGGAACCGAATAAGCTTTTTTGAAAATAAAAAGCCGTCAGGTCTGGGAGAGCTGACGGGATAAGTTTGAGGTTTAAAAATATCAAAGAACTTTAGGAAATATTTTCTCAACTTTTCTCTGAATGGCCTTGGCTTGCGCTTTAGCAACCAGCGACCATTCATCTTTCCTGACCCCCTTACTAAAAACTGGGGAAACATTAACTATCTTTTTAGGATTACCATCAGAAATCTTTACATGAAAAGAAGGTTTCATTTCGTTTTTAACTTTCCAAGTGCCGCTACCCTCTCTTTTCACTTTACCAAATCCCTCTAAAACTTCCTTTACCTTTTTATCAATATCATCCACCCTTTCTCCTCCTTTTCTGATTAATGTTTTGGATTACCTATAATTGTCCAATTCCCTAAATTTATTATATTAAACCCTCGCCATAAGTCAATATTAGATAGAGACAAGCTCTCCGAATTCTTAATAACGGAAAACATATTGAAACAGATTAAATTACTGATAAATCCTGTGGGTGCCAATTAAATAAAAACGAACTGTATTTTTATCTATAAATCTAAAAATAATCCTGTGTCTATAATCCACAGAAAAAGACCAGTAATTTTTAAGCTTGCCCTTAAATTTTCCGGAAAGCTTATGACTTTTTAATCTTGAATCAAAAGGATTGTGACGAAAAATCTTTTCTTTTTCCTCGGCTAATTTTTTAATCTTGTTCGGTAATTTCTTATAAACTCTAACAAACTTAGAAGAATAAACAATCTTCATAAAAGATTCCGCTATTTATCGTAAATCCCGCAAAGAATGTAAAACTTTACTTTTGCCAGCTTCGAATTCTCGGTCAATTGCTTCTAATTCGGCTAAAAGCTTACTTTCTTCTTCGTAATCACGCAAAAGAGTCCGGAAAAATTCACTGACACTGGCATATTTTCCTCTTTTAACTTCCTGTTTGACTATTTTAACCATTTCAGCCGGCAGAGAAATATTAATAATGTTACGCATAGTTTTTTGTTATTAGTTTTGTTGTAATAATTTGTATTACAATCTTATCAAAATTAAAAACCATTGTCAAGTCCTTATGACCGAAAATTACCCTAAAGCTAAAATCTTATTTTGGCTATTAGTTATCAGTGGGTTTTTTATTTGGCCGATTTTTGTTTTTGGGGCGGCTAATGATGTGGTTATTAATGAGATTATGATTGGCCAGACAGGTGCGGCTAGAAATGAATTTATTGAATTATACAATCCAACAGGAAACAATATTGATTTAACGGGATATAAATTAAAAAAGAAGATAAAAAGTGGCAGTGAAAACAATTTAGTAAGTTCATCTAAATTTGTAGGTATAATTCCTGCTTATGGATATTTTTTAATCACCCATCCTAACTATAAAGATATAATTAATGCTGATCTTCCATATTCGGGATCCTCTTATTATATTTCAAGTAATAACACTATTATTCTATACGACCAAGAAGATAATGTTATTGATAAAGTCGGTTATGGTGAAGAGGCTAGTGATTTTGAAGGTCAAGCCAGTATTGAACCAGAAAATAATCAGAGCATAGAACGACAACCGATTGGCCAAGATTCTGATAATAACAGTATTGATTTTGTTGTTCAAGACACACCCAGTCCACAAAATTCAGGCGGTCAAGAATTTCTCCCACCCGAAGAACCCGACGAAGAACCGCCTCCAGAAGAGCCAGAAGCCGACGGCTGGATTCCACAAACCGTGGTTAATCAACCGCCTATTGCTGATGCTGGTCTGGACATTACTGCATTAGTCAATCAAGAAATATCTTTTGATGGCTCTTTATCTTATGACCCGGACAACGACACGCTCACTTATTTTTGGAATTTTGGCGATGGCGCTACGGAAACCGAAGAAAAAGCCAGTCATATTTATCTTTTTTCCGGTCAATATATTGTTACTCTTATGGTCAGCGACGAAGAATTTTCTGATTTAGATATTATTATGGTTAATATCTACAACCAATCAGTAATTATCAGTGAATTTATTCCTAATCCTACTGGCTCTGATACGGAAAACGAATGGATTGAATTATTTAACCAAAGTGAACAAATCGCTAATTTAACCAACTGGCAATTAGATGACCAGGAAGATGGCAGCTCGCCTTTTGTTTTTCCAGCTAATAGTTTAATAGCTCCTAAACAATTTTTGGTAATTAGGCAACCAATCAGTAAAATATCCCTTAATAATGACCAAGACCAGGTTCGCTTGCTCTATCCAGATGGCTCTTTAGCCACTGAAGTAAGTTATTCCGGCGAAAAAGAAGAGGGATTAAGTGTCGCTTTTGACGGTCTTGATTATTTTTGGACTAAAATCCCCACGCCTGGTTCAGCTAATATTATTAGCGACACTGATTTAGGAGAAAAAAATGAAAATATCTCCAGCAACAATCCACAACCAATCATTCAACAAACCCAAGAAGCCCCGGAAATCTTAGCTAATCTCAACCTTAACCCAAGCCAGGAATTTTCTACGCTTAATCCTGCTCAAGATTCTTCAAATTTGGGCCTTCAAGACGCAAAAGAATCAACCGAACCAACTGAATCAGACCAATCAGCAGAAAAAATAGCCGAAGGATTAATTGAATTCCAATCTCAACAAGCCGCTTCTTTAGCCCAAACAAGCCAATCCAGCCAAAAAGCCAATTTAATTCTAACTCTTTCCATAATCATCTCCGGCTCTTTGCTGGTAAGTTGGCTTCTGATACAATTAAGAAAAAGATTGAAGACATAAGATTTAGAAAACTTTTTAAAAAAAAGAAGGACTAAATAATAATTAAGAGAGGAGGTGAAATATATGCGTTTATTAATTCTAATCATTCTAGCTCCTATATTTTTTATTACATATATACTCGCATCAGTATTTATACTTCGTCTAAAGAAGAAGAAAAAAGAGATTAGTATAATGGATATTATTGGCAGAACAATACTTGCAGGGACAACTACTTTTTTAGCTGGTGCTTTTATAGGGGCTCTATTATTAATAAGGTCTCCGGGTTCGTTCAGTGGAGAAGGAGGGTTAAATGCGCTAGGAGCAATCTTTTGGGGCTTAATGTTTGCCGTAGGTATAATTGCATCTATGCCTCTAGTAGTATTGATGAAATGGATAGGAACCAGAAATACTAGATCAGAAGATAATTGAAAAAGATTTAGAAAACTTTTTAAAAAAAGATTAATAAAATGAATAAAATAATTTCAATTATTATTGGTATGGCTATTATATATAGCATTACTGTTATTATGCCTGTATATTGCGCAGATTATGTTGTTTTTGGAAAAAATATTTGTTATTGGTTTTATAATCACCCAGTTATATCCTACGGCGCTTTGGCCATCCTGCTAATTGCCTTAGGGAGATTAGTAAAACTAATAAAGAAGAAGAGGACTAAATAATATGCCTTTTGCAAAAAGGGAAGGACAATCGAGATAACACCTTTAAGGACGTACTTGATAAAGACGTCCTTTTTCATTGACACTACTTCTTAATCAATAGTATCATTAAGATAGTATGTCAGGACATAGTCATTCAAAAACAATCAAGCACAAAAAAGATGCGATTGACGCTAAACGGGGTAAAATTTTTAGTAAAATATCTCATCTGATTAGCGTGGCAGCTAAAGAAAAAGGCGGCGATCCAGAAACCAATCCTAAATTAAAATTAGCTATTGAAAGGGCAAGGGAAGCGAATATACCAAAAGAGAATATTGAACGGGCGATTAAACGGGGTACCGGAGAATTAGCTGGCGCTAAAATGGAAGAATTTACTTATGAAGCATACGGACCAGCTGGCGCGGCTTTAATTATTGAAGGGATTACGGATAATAAAAATCGGACTTTGGCGGAGATTAAAAATATTTTAAGTCGTTTTGGCGGCAAATTAGCTGACAGCGGCAGTGTTAGATATCTCTTTGATAAAAAAAACGAAGATTGGCTTCCAAAATATCCATTAGAAGTTGAGCAAAAAACCAAAGAGCAACTAAATAAACTTTTTGAGGCACTGGATGAAAATGAAGATGTGCAGGAAATATATAGCAACTTAAAGTAATTTTCAATTTCTAATTTTCAATTTTTAAATAATTTTTAATGTCTTAATGTTTAAAAATTTAAAAATTAAGATTTAATTAAAAATTAAAAATTAAAAATTATGATAATAATGGGTATTGACCCGGGCACTGCCGCGACCGGATTTGGTCTTATTAAGAAATTACCGGATAAATTAAAAATTATTGATTACGGCTGCATTAAAACCGAAACAAAATTTTCAACAGCCGAGCGACTTAAACAAATAGACCAGCAATTAGCTAAACTAATCAGAAAACATAAACCAAAAAGAATCGCTGTGGAAGATATTTTCTTTTTTAAAAACCTTAAAACAGCTATTAAAGTCAGTCAGGCAAAAGGAGTTATTTTAGCCAGAGCCGCCCAGATGAAAGCGTCAGTCATTGAATATACTCCCCTGCAAATTAAACAAGCAGTGAGCAGTTATGGCCGGGCTGATAAAAAACAGGTTCAAAAAATGGTTAAAATCCTGCTTAATTTAAAAGAAATCCCTCAACCCGACGACGCGGCTGATGCTTTAGCCACGGCTATCTGCTGCGCTAATAGCGTGAAGTAATTTTCAATTTCGAATTCTGAATTTTGAATCAATTTTGAATTTTGAATTTAAAATTAAATCATTAAAAATTTATTCAAAATTCAAAATTCAAAATTAAAACACTATGTCTTTCATCACCCAATACATAATCAATCAAGGCATCCCTCAAGAAACAATTATTCTTCTTTTAATGCTGCCTATTATGGCAACGGTTATTGCTTTTAGCCGTCAGGTCATTGGCATTAAGGGGCTTGATATCTACACTCCTTTAATTATTGCTTTTGCTTTTTTAGCTATTGGCTTGAAATACGGTCTAATCATTTTTGCTGCTATCTTATTAGTCGGCACCTTAATGAGATTACTGGTTAGACGCTTCCGTCTGCTTTATTTGCCCCGCGTAGCTATTATTTTAACCGCGGTTATCTTAGCTATTTTCCTTCTCTTTTTAGCGGGCGCTTATTCTGGTCAAAAAGATTTAGTCACCACTTCTATCTTTGCTACGCTGATGATGGTTGCCTTAATCGAAAGATTCGTATCTGTTCAAATTGAAAGAAAGGCTAAAAAGGCCATCATCTTGACCACCGAAACATTATTACTCTCAATAATTTGTTATTGGGTGGCCAGTTGGTCTTGGCTGCAAAATCAGATCCTTATTATCCCTCTCTGGATTATCTTAGGGACTATTATTATCAACATCCTTTTGGGAAGATGGACCAGCCTGCGGCTTTCTGAATATTGGCGTTTTAGAGAAGTGATTAAACGCGCTGAATTGCCCGGGAAAAAGTGACCCGTCCTATGTTTGATTTTGTTAAAAAATCTCAGCATGTCTTGGGCGCCAATGCCCGAAATTTAGCTTATTTACGGCCCTCTAATTCTTTGAGGGCTATTCGTATTGCTGATAACAAACTTTTAGCTAAAAAGGTTTTAAAAAAAGCCGGCTTGCCGGTTTTGCAAACTTACTCAATTATCCAACATCCCAAAGAAATTAAAGAATTTGATTGGACTAATTTACCGTCAACTTTTGCCCTAAAACCAAATCGAGGCCTGGGCGGCGAAGGCATTCTTATTGTATATGGCCGCAAGAAAAAATTCCCTTATCCCTGGGTTCAAGCTGACAAAAAACTAATTCAAATCAAGGACCTGCAAAATCATATTTTGAATATTTTAGAAGGAATTTTCTCTCTGACCAGTTTGCCTGATGAGGCCTTTTTTGAAGAGCGGATTAAATTGTCTAAATTTTTAAAAGTTTATTCTTATCGAGGAATTCCCGATATTAGAATCATTGTCTATAATTCAGTGCCAATAATGGCTGAATTGCGTTTGCCCACAAAAGAATCCGGCGGTAAAGCTAATTTACACTTAGGCGGCATTGGTGTAGGTATTGATTTAGGCAGCGGCGTGACAACTACGGCTATTCAAAACGACCGCTTAATTGAATATATTCCCGGCACCAGATTACTCCTTCGCGGCATCGCCATCCCTGAATGGAAAGAAAATTTAAAATTAGCCATTCAGGCGCAACAGGTCTCTAAAATTGGTTTTTTAGGAGTGGATATTGCCATTGACCGGGACAAGGGTCCAATTATCTTAGAGCTTAATGCCCGACCAGGTTTATCTATCCAAATTGCTAATTTAACTCCTCTTAAAGACCGCCTCCAAAGAGTTAAAGGTCTTAAGGTTAAAACTATCACTAAGGGAGTTAAAATTGCTCAAGACCTTTTTGGCGGAGAGATTGAAGAAGAATTAGAAGAAATCTCCGGCCGTAAAATGATTGGCATTAATGAATTAGTTGAGATTCTTGACGCTGAAAGGAATAAATATCCGACTATGGCTAAGATAGATACCGGGGCCTACCGGACAACTATTTGTCATACTTTGGCCAAGCAATTAGAAATTGACCAGGTAATCGGCAATAAAAAAGTCAGAGGGGCTTTAGGTATGGAAGAAAGACCGATTATTAATCTTTCTTTTATTTTAGATAGACGATTAGTCAGCACCGAGGCATTTATGGCTGACCGCAGCGAAATGAAATATGATCTTATTATCGGCCGTAAGGATTTAAAAAGATTTTTAGTTGACCCAGCCAAAAATGTCTTTATGACTCAAAGAGTTTTAGAAAAAGCTAAAGAAAGGCGGGGAATAAAATGATAATAAATGATAAAAATACGAGAATTATTCTCAAAGAGGCGAAAAAACTCGGCCTAAAAACAGAAATTATTTATCCCAAACGAAAACTTATTGAATTAAGCAAAAACTCAAAAAAAATTTTAATCCAACGGAATTTCCGAATTAATCTTAATCGATTTGGCAACAAAGAATATTCTCTTTTTAAAGACCTATCTTATTTTTTCTGGCAAAAAAATAATATCCCAATTCCCAAGACAATCACCGCTTTTTCTTTTCAAGAAGCAAAAAGAGAAATAAAAAAAATTCCTCCTCCTTTAGTTATCAAAGACGCCCAAGCCAGCCAAAGCAAAAATCTCCGGGTTAATCTTTCTAATCTTAAAAAGGCGTTTTCAACTCTAAAAAACTTATTCTCAAATCTCTGCGTCAAAGCTGTTATTATTCAAGAATTTATCCGAGGCAAAGAATTTCGGATTTTAGTTCTTAAAAACAAGATTTTAGCTATTAGCCAACTAACCCCTCCTCTTGTAATTGGCAATGGTCACTTAACTATAAAAGGACTGATTAAAAAATTGGAAAGAAAAATAAATCGTCAGATTGTCATTGACCAGGAAATGAAGGATTTAATTAAAGTCCAAGGATTTTCTTTTGATTCTGTTTTACCAACTGACCAAAAATTATTTTTAAAAGAATATTCAAAAATTGGACAGGGTGGACAGATTGAAAATCTCTCCTTATCCCTGATTCACCCGGAAATTAAAAAAATGTGCATGAAAGCGGTTAAAGTTGTTGGCTTAGAATTAGCTGGTTTGGATATTATAGCCGAAGACATTTCTAAAGCGCCTAAAGGGCAAAAAATAAGATTTATTGAGATTAATGGCCGACCAGATATCTACCTTCATCACTGCCCTGATAAGGGAGAGCCGGTTAATGTAACCAGAGAAATATTAAAACATATCTTTAAATTATGAAAATACTTATTATCGGCTCGCCAAAATCAGAAGAATCACAATTGATAAAACAAGCAGCGGGCAAAAGGAATCATTCAGTCAGCATCATTCCTTTGGCCAAGCTGATTTTTAGCGGTCAGCAGAATTTATCAATTCTCACGCCAGCTGGCTTGGATATTAAAAATTTTGAAGCGGTTTTATTCCGGGCTATTAGCCGACATATTATTGAAGCAAAAATTGTTGCTCAATATATGGAGAATAATAAAAGAAAAGTAATTGATGAAATTTTGGCTAATGGCAATTATGAATGCCATAAATTTTTTACGCATAGCCGACTTTGGAATAAGCGTATTCCCCAACCAGATACTTTTTTCGCTTTTGATTTGAAAGGAATTGAGAAAATTATTAAAAAAATCAAACCTCCTTTTATTGTTAAACACATTAAAGGAATGCATGGTCAAGGTGTTTTCCGTTTTGATTCAACAAAACAACTGCTTAATTTTTTCAAGCAGAAAAATCGCCTCGGTGATTATCTAATTCAGGAATGGTATCCGGCTAAATATTATTTTAGAACTCTGGTCTTGGGCAATAAAGCGCTGGGAGCTATGGAACGGCTCTCGCTTCATTGCCAAAACAGACCAAAAATTCCTTTAGCTCAAAGGTCAAAAAAAGCCGCGCTCTCGCCAGCTTTGAAAAAAATATCCCTTCAGACCGCCCAAGCATTAGGCATTGAATTAGCTGGTCTGGATATTATGCCAGACAGAAAAGGCAAATTACGAGTCCTTGAAATCAACCGCTCCCCTCAATTCAAACGATTCACCCAAGTCATTGGCCTCAATGTCGCTGAAAAAATAATTAAATACATTGAAAAGAAATAGCCAAACAAATTCGGCTATCGCATAGCCGAAACACAAAAACAGGGTCAAACCCTGTTTTTTGTTTTGGCTCCCCGGATGGGACGATTTTCGAACTTTTTGCTTGGCTGGACAACATTAGAACCTGTTTTATTTATAATTATCTAGATTTGGATAAAATAAACCCCCTACTCCAACTTTCAGAATAGGGGGCAAAGATAGAAGAAGAGAACGATGAAAGCGAGCGACTCCCTCTCTGTGTCCGTCAGAAAGTCCAAGCGACCCAATGCTCGTTTCTGAGTCTTTTTTTTACTCCCAAAGGACTCTCCTTCTTATCTCGGACATCTTAATCTTAGTGTAATGAAAAATATTTGTCAATTTTTTTCCATTCGGGTCCTAATGTCCAGCTTAGTGTAAAAATAAAATCACACAACAATGTGGTCTTATAGCGTGGCTCACAGTATAGGACACGTTTAGAACTATTGAAATACCACGCCTTATTCTGACAAAGGAGGTACAGGGGAAACTTCTAGTTCGGTAGACTCGTAAGCCCTTGATGTGGAAATCATCATAACATGAAAACATTCGTTTGGTTTTGTTACTCCAAACTCTCTGCACATAGATTCAAATGATGCGCACACTTCTGACGGCCCTCCCATTTCTGTACAGAAATTTTCAACCTGTTTAAATGATTTAAAACTCTGAGAAGGAAGTTTCTCACATGCCTCTGGTGGTCCTCCCTGTTCTGTGCAGAGAGCTCTAAGTGATTTAGATGTGTCAAGACCCTCAAGAGCTTTCTCTATCTCTAATTCCTGTTCAGCCCTCATTTGAATTCTATCTCTTGCCTCTTGTGGAATCTTCGTTGAAATAGGAATTTCTTCTGGAATTTCGCCTAAAGTATTACTCCCTTTTAATGCCTCAACTGCTTTTTCGTGTCTTTTCACTAAAGTCCCCATTGCGCTTTCAACAGCTGTTTTTGTCTGCTCAGGAACTTTCTCATAAACTTCAGTTAATGCCTCTAAATGGACAGATGTTGTCTTTCCGGCTTTAGCTATGACTCCCATAACTTTGTCAAAGTCCTTGCCTGCAAACATAGCTTGTTCTGCCCTATTCATGCTCTTGTTTAATTGACTTTTATATCTTTTAAGAGGTTTTTCCACTAATTCAGGTTTTCCTTTCTCCACCATATCCTTTGCTTCAGCTATTCTTTCAGCAGCCAAGCTAGCATACCTTTCGGCTTTTTTGAGGTCGCCGAAAGTAAAGAAAGTAACCACATCCTCTGCAATTGTCTCCAGAAAATAAAAAGGGCTGTCAGGAGTAAGACCCGGATCCGGCAGTTCTATTTCTTGAGCTAAAACTACTGTCCCGAAAGAAAACAGAAATACTAAAGTTATTAGTAAAGATATTACTTTCATGATTTAATAAACAATCTATTTAAGTAAAAATTCAAAAATGTAGTAGACTAAAAATACTGGCCAGACCAAAGCCTTTAGTAATCCAAGAACTCCCATCCAGAATGTTGTGGCATTAGCGATAAAATAGACAGCCGTGCCAATTAGCCCTAAACAGTAAGCGGCTGACCCGCAATGATGAATACATTTTTTCATATTTTTAATATTATTTTATTAATTACCGACCTTTTATTTTATTATACCAAAAAACCGCCTTTGTGAGAAGGCGGTTTTAAACAAGACAGAATTATTCTATTTATTAAATATATGACCTTTCATCATTCCACCTTTAGCTTTAAATCCATGCCCCTTATAATCTGATTTTTCTTTTGACTCATACATCTGAATCATTTCTTCAAAACCCTCTTGAGTAATACTCTGTCTAATTTCATCGGCTTTTTCTTCCATTAAATCAGCTTTTTCATTCATCATCTTGGCCCAAGCATCATAATCACTATTTTCAAAAATGGTTTTTATTCCCTGATATTTTTCCTGTATTGCTCCTGACATATCGCCATGCTTGAATCCATCTTTATCACCCCAATTAGCAGACGTAATAGAAACAACTGCTACTGTGGTAATTAACAAACCAATTAAACTGACTAATATATAATATTTGTTTTTTGACATAATTTTAATTAGCTAATCTTATTTTCTCCTTTTTATTTAAAAACCTTTCTGACTCTATTATACCACTTCCTTCAATAAAGCAAAAGTGGATAACTGAATAAATCAAAAACGGCTTTGTTAAGCCATTTATAGACGAGTTCCGCGAGTAGGACACGTTCAGAACATTTAATGAGACAAAAGTTATTTAGTTGGAAGTTTTTTTCTTGCTTTTTATCAAGCCTATAATACCGATAACAATCGCTAGCAATCCTATCATTTGTCCCCCGGGACTATCGTCAATTCCACCATACACAAACATGAACACACCAAATAATATTGCGAGAACAAAATACAGTATTTTACTTTTCTTCATGCCTAAATTCTACCACATAAACAAAAAAACACCTAGTAGATAGACGGTTAGCGTCTCCCCCGAGTAGGACTCGAACTCAATAAAAGTTATCAGCCAATTTTTGGCTATCGCATAGCTGAAAATTTTTTTATTCAAAGTATATTAATAAAAAATGGGTTTCCTCTTTAAATTTGAGGAAACCCACATCATTTGAAAGATTGTTAATTTTCAACCATTAGACAACATCAGTCTCGCCGTGTGGGCTTAAGTTAAGTCGGTCTTTAAAGTACCTTTTTATTACATCATTCAGTGCATTTGTAAGCGGATCCTTCACCCAAAAATCCATGAAAATGATGCCCGTGCGCTTATACTCAAGATAACCAACCTTATATTTCCCATCCATGATTAGTTCTACCCGAATAGCGATAAATACTCCGCCATTTTCCTCAATTGCTCTTTTTACTGCCTGCTTGAAATTATCCTTTTCAATTATCTCTGCTTCTTTTTCACTAAGAATCGGGTCCTCCTGATATTTGGTAAAAATATATTTACACATAGCTCCGGGTACAATCGGAATTTCCCAAAACGCCTCTGCATTGAATGGTAATGGATGCTCCTGGATTATCCTCTGGACAAAATACTTGCGTACGGCTGTAATAAGTTCTTTTCGAAAACCAGTATCAGAAATTACGCTCCAGTCAACATATATCGGGATTTCAAGTTCTAATACCAATGAATATTGCTGGCCACCCTTAAACCACTTTCCAACAATTTTAACATTAAACTTTTTTCCCAGATCCTGGTACCATCCGTCCAGCTGACTCTCCATCCAGACCTTTTGCGCTTCAAGCACAGCGCTGGTTGTATATGTGACTGTAAGTTGGTCGGGTTTACCATCAATGACCTTGAGCGCTGCAAGATCGCTCATTGCGATAACCATGTCTAAAAAATTCTGGTCTTTCTCTTCCATGACATTCCTCCTGTCGTTTAGGTTTACTTTGCTCTGTCTTTCAGAGCCCCTAACCTCTTTTGTTCTATTAGATTCCTTCCTCTCTTCTATTATTCTATTGTTAATTCAACTAAAAACAGCATAATATATTATGCTGTTTTTGTCAATGATTGGCTCCGCAGGTGGAACAAAATTAGGCCAATAGAATTATTTATTTCTTTTTAGCTCCAATACTAAAACGGCCAATTCTTACAAATACATAACGACGAAATAAATTAGTTATTATATTTGCTAAATAAAGCAAAAGTGCTAAAAGGACAATGCCAATAAGTGAGGTTAGGATTGCTTTTCCCATAGTATCAATAACTATTGGACCAATCTGCATAGGATTTAGTTGGTAAATAAATGGTGTAATTATAAAAGCTATTGGTATGGTAATACTAACAACTGCAACAACGAAAGTTGCTATGCCTACACCAAAAAGCGAGACAAAAATCAGGGCAATGACAATAAGGTTCAAGTAGCTCCTTGGATTAACCAATGCTTTGATGATGTTTTCAACTCCCTTCATATAATTAAACTTTGTATATATAATTTTTGTTTTGTAGCCGCAACTCAAATTGAAACTAACAAGTTTCAAATGCACTTATTTAAAACTTGCTTAAAAATCGACTTTTTGACAGAATAATTGTGAATTTAATAATATCTGAATATACTTTCTTTATTACTTTAATTCTATCAGAAAATCATAATTTTTACAAAAGTTAAAACAAAAAAACCAATTGGGGTTGGTTTTATGCAGAAACGGCTGGATAATATTAGAACCTGTTTTAGCCCCTTTCGTGTTCTTTAGGTTCTGCTTCTTTAAATATTTCGTTACCTTTTTCATCCTTACTTACATAACCCAACTTACCATCCCTCATCTGAAGGAGTCTTTTCTTGCCAACATCCGTCTTCTTCTGAAGCTCAGTTCTTTCTGCTTCTGAAAGTTCCTGTTCTTGGGCTTCCCCTTCTGGATTCACCATAAATTTTCTTCTTTCAAATGTATTCATAATAATATTTTAATTAGCAATATACTTCTTTATTTAATTATACACCAGATTTTAATTCTCTAAAACATATCTAGCCTGTGGATATCTGCCAATACCAATCAATTGTCACATACAAACCCATTCAAGACGGAAAATTCTGTATAAAATTCCTGACATCCGATGTCGGGAATTTCGATTAGGAGATTTTTTAAACTATTTCCCTAATTTAGAATAAGAAAACCCCACTTAGTTGCCGAAGCAACCTTGTGGGGTTTTAAAAAATCAGGTAGCCATATTAATTATGGCGACCCTTTAAATGGTATGACTTTTCTGGGTCTTGGCACTTCGGGCAGAATATAATAGGTTTTGTTCCACTCGTGTCCGTTATTACAGATGTCTCCATCACCGAAGGAGTGTCCGCAAATGGCACATCTGTTGCCAAAATTATCGTTAAGAATCTTTTGCCCACCATTGATGGGTTCTGTGCTAACTTGTAACATTTCACACCTCCTTATTCATCCGAACTGTATCGCCCCTCCTTACTAACATTACGGCAGTTGGAGAATCCCCAAGCGTAGCAGTGTCAATCCTATCTTTTGATTTACCGAACACTAATATCTCCCCCTCTTTAGAAACACTTATTACGTTATGGAAACATACTCCTGGTAATTCTGGGACTTCAGCTAAATCGCTGCCGTCTTCTATCGTTTTGCCATAAAGCTTTTTTATAACTTCATCGTCCACTACTTTGATTTGATATTCTATAAGAACTATCGCCATTTTATTCCTCCTTTCTAACCAATAAATTTATACAATCATACCTTATATCCTTATTGTTCAAGAACTAAAAACAGAATAACACACTACACTATCCTGTCAAATTTTAAACAAAAAAACCAATTGGGGGTTGGTTTTGGAAAATAAAACTACTACTCAAAAACAATGTCTTTTTTGGCCTGGCGGACTAATTCTTTTTCCAGAAGTTTTTCAAAACCATTATACAATTTTTCTATAATTGACATAGAAAAATCACTTTTTAGAACTAATTCCAAATCTTTTTGAATAGAAGCGATGTATTTTCTGGCAATATTATATTTTTCCAAAAAAAGGACAACATTTTCGACTGAAGGTGTTTCAGATAAATATTTTTTTAACAGGTTATGCCATTTCTCCAATCCCTCTTGCGAAATCCCAGTTTGCCTCTCTTCTCCAATAATTGACTTCAAAAAACTTAATATTTCGTTCCAATCCTTACGTTTTTGATAAAGTAAACAATCTTCAGCGAATTTAATCGGAAAGGTATAAGAATAGTCTGAGTCCGGAAAAATTGAATAAGCATCTTGAGTAATTATGAAATTTTCTCTAATTTCATCTAATAAAGAATGAAATTTTATTCCTGCTCTAAATGAGTTCTCTCCTTGTATTTCCGCCATCGAAAAATGATCTTTGAGCGAAAATTTCTTTAAGTGCGTCTGGGGTCTTTCAGTTTTTTCGACAATTTTATAAATATCAGGAAAAAGAGTGCCTATATAAAATTTTTTCCTGTCTATACCGAAACCAGGAAAATATTTATCGTAGATTTTATCAGTTAAAACAATGTGTGTAGCTGGCGCAGCCATAATTTCATTATACCCTCCCCAAACAAAAAAACCAATTGGGGTTGGTTTTGAGATTCACTATCAACATTCAATATCAATATTTTTTATTTCCAATCACTTAAAAACTCTTTTGAAGTTATGGTTTTTCCGTAAAGAAATGGAAAAACATACTCTTTTAATGATTTTGATATTTCCTGACGCTTTTTACCATCCATTGATTCTATTAAATCCTTTAAAATTACAAAATTAAAACCCCTTGAAAAACCATTAACAATAGTTGATAAAACACATCCTTCAGTAAATACTCCTGTCACGACTAAATATTGAATATTTTTATCTTTAAGAATTTTTTCTAATTCGGTATCTGTAAAACAATCGTAAGTGTTCTTAGTAATAACAATATCTTCTTTATTTGGTTTTATCTGATAAAACTTTTCTGAAAAACCAGTTTCATCATCAGAATAATAATCTGCTTTTGGATCAGTATATAGCTCCTGAATATTTTTTGGTAAATATTCTTTAGTCCAAGGAGTGAGGTTGATATAGAAAAGTGAATTATTTACTTTTTTTCTGTAATTATCTACAAAATCAATTAGATTAGGAATCATTTCCCTTATTTTGGAAAAAGTAACATCAATTTTAGGATCTTCACAATCCTGATGAGCGCAGCCATTAACAATATCAATAACCAAAAGCCCTGTATTAGATTTATTCATCTTCGGATATATCTTCATAGAATTATCGACCTCATAGGTAACTATTCATGATTTAATTTTTACTTTTTGAATGCAATCATGCTAATCTCAAGATTAGCTCCTAGGGGTAGTTCTTTTACGCAAACAAGCTCTCTGGCCGGAAAAGGATCAGCCATATAGCTGCCATAAACCTCATTGATCTTTCCATACGACGCCATGTCTGTAACATAGATTGTTGTTTTAACAACATCATTAAAAGTCGCTCCCGCCTCCTTAAGCACCGCTTCTAAATTTCTCATAGCTTGGTGTGTTTGTTTTTCTATATCTCCTTCTATTAATTTTCCCTCAGTTGTTAATGGAATCTGTCCAGATGTAAAAATCAAGTCGCCTTTTATAATTGCTTGAGAAAAGGGACCTGTTGCTGCTGGGGCATTTTTTGTTACAATTTTTGTTTTCATATGTCTTTATTATACCCTCCCCAAACAAAAAAACCAATTGGG
>Ga0209976_10000801_pt1 | contig 19365 bp, 21 predicted proteins | sample SumtaG_FD_182806 | JGI IMG/M metagenome (GOLD analysis project Ga0209976, IMG submission 182806) | Deep subsurface microbial communities from Indian Ocean to uncover new lineages of life (NeLLi) - Sumatra_00157 metaG (SPAdes) (version 2) | ecosystem: Environmental > Aquatic > Marine > Oceanic >...
TTGGTTATCTCAATTCCCGCCAGGAATATGTTAATTTTCACTGTCAGCAAAAATAATGGTAAACTAATAACTATCTTATCTGTATAAAAAATATGCCTAAAACTCTATTACAAACACCTAAGGGCTTCCGCGACTTTCTACCAGAAGAAAAGCGTCGTCGGGATTTTGTCATGAAAAAAATTAAGCAAACCTTTGAGCTTTTTGGCTTTGAACCCCTAGAAACCCCGACTCTTGAATATGCTTCAGTCCTCTTGGGTAAATATGGCGAAGAGGCCGACAAAATGGTCTACACCTTTAAAGATCGCGGCGGTCGAGAATTAGCTCTCCGTTATGATCAAACCGTTCCTTCCGCCAGAATCTTAACTCAGTATCAAAATCAACTCCCTAAATACTTTCGTCGTTATCAGCTCCAAAATGTTTTTAGATCAGATAAACCTCAAAAAGGCCGTTATCGCGAATTCACTCAATGTGATATTGACATCTTTGGTAGCTCCTCACCTCTAGCCGATGCTGAAATTATTGCCTGTACCTATTTTGTTTTCAAAAATATTGGCTATCCCAACATTATTCTTAAACTCAATGACCGCCAAATTCTCTTCAAAGTTCTTGAAAAATTTGCCACAAAAAAAACTCCTATCCTATCCATTATTCAAACCATTGATAAACTTGATAAAAAAGGCCAGTCCGCTGTAATTAAAGAACTTATTCAAAAAGGCCTAACTAAAGAATCAAGTCAAAAAGCTCTCCAGGCTATTCAATCAGCTAAAATCTCTGATAATCTTCAACAAATTCTTGACTACTCTCAACAACTTGGCGTTCCCAAAAAATCTCTGGAATTCTCCCCTGCCTTAGCTCGAGGCCTTGACTATTACACTGGCATGATCTTTGAAGTTATTATTCCTGATTATCCAGTTGGTTCATTTGGTGGTGGTGGCAGATATGACAATCTTATTAAACAACTAGGCGGCATTGATATGCCAGCTGTTGGTATTGCCTATGGCTTTGATCGCATGATTGAAGCTGCTGTTAAACTTAAACTCATTCCTTCTAAAAATATCGGCACTAAAGTTTTAATTACCAACTTTGACAATAAAAACCTAAAAAAATCTCTTAATACAGCTCAACAACTTAGAAACCAACAAATTAGCGTTGAAGTCTATCCAGCAATTGAATCCCTACCTAAGCAACTCAAATTTGCAAATAAAAAAGGCATTCCCTTTGTCTTAATCATCGGCCCTGATGAATCTAAGGCTAATCAGGTAACCTTAAAAGACATGACTACCGGTAAACAACAAACCCTTCCTCTTGACCAAGTGATAAGCAAACTGAAATAATCACTTCATGTCCAAACGCACTAAAGCCTATCTGGCTCTTCTAACCACTGCTATTATCTGGGGCGCTGCCTTCCCCATCATCAAACCCTCCCTCTCCATTATCTCTCCATACCAATTTCTTTATTTTCGCTATCTCATTGCCGCCCCTCTCACCCTACCCGTTCTTATCTACTTCCTCTACAAGCTTAGGCCTAAACTAAAAACCATTGCTAAAATTACCCTTCTCGAATTCTTTGGCGCTCCTTTTGCTTTAAGCATTCTTTATCTCGGCCTATCCAAAACCTCTGCCTTAGAAGGTTCTTTAATTACTGCCACCAGCCCGATCTTAATTACCCTCGGCGGCATTATCTTTCTCAAAGAAAAGCAAGAAAAACTTGAATGGCTCGGTTTATCTCTCGGCTTCCTCGGCACTCTGTTACTAGTTCTCGTTCCCCTTTTAAACGGCCAAAGCTTAACTAGTTACTTTTCTCTCACCGGCAACCTTCTCATGCTTTCCTATAATCTCATTATCGCCTTCTACTACCTGGCTGCTAAACGTCTTTACCGAAACATCCCTAAGCTTTTTGCCACCAGCCTCAGTTACTTTATCTCTTTTATTGCCTTTTTCATCTTTCTTAATCTAACTAATCAATCCCTCTCCCCTCAACTCCTCCAAATTCCCTCAGTCGCCATCGCTGCCTTTTACATGGCCATCCTAGGCTCAATTGTGGCTCTCACCACCCGCATCTACGGCCAAAGCCTGATTGAAGCCTCTGAAGCCTCCCTCTTCACCTATCTTCAGGGAGTAGTCGCCATTCCTGTCGCCTATTTACTCCTTAACGAAATCCCCACCTGGCTCCAACTCCTAGCTATTACCATTATCTCTCTAGGTGTCTTTATCGGTGAATACCGTCCCCGAAAGCTTGCTAAAAAACGGCCTTAATCATATAATTACCTCTGTTATGAAAAAAGGCGATCTCCATCCTAAATACCATCCCCAGGCTCAAGTTACCTGTGCCTGCGGCAACACCTTTACTACTGGCTCAACTCTGCCAGAAATCAAGGTGCAAATCTGTAGTGCCTGTCATCCTTTCTTTACTGGTAAAATGAAATATATTGACACCATGGGCCGAGTAGAAAAATTCCAAAAACAACAAGCTGCTGCCAAGGCTAAAAAATATGTTAAAAAGGCTGTCCGCAAAAAGAAACAAACTGCTGCTGAAAAAGCCCGACCTGTCACTCTTAAAGAAATGATTCAACGGGAAAAGAAAAGAATTAAAAAATAATAATGGACTACCTTAGGCCCGAGCTTAAACGGCTGGATAAACTCATTCAGGCCGCTCAAACTTCTCTCTCTGATCCCCAACTCAAATCTCTAGCTCAAGAGGAAATTAAAAAACTGAAAACCCAAAAACAAGCCTTACTCAAGTCCCAAAAACCCACCACTAGTCCCTCTCCTTCTAAAAAAGCTCGCCAAGGCAACTGTATTTTAGAAGTCCGGGCTGCTGCTGGCGGTGAAGAAGCCAAGCTCTGGGCTGATGATCTACTTAACATGTACACTCGCTTTGCCAACAACCAAAGCCTCGAAGTCATCAACCTCGACCAGGGCGTTATTAAAATCAAGGGTAAACAAGCCTATCCTCTCTTTAAACACGAAGCTGGTGTCCATCGGGTCCAACGTATTCCTGCCACTGAATCCCAAGGCCGCATCCACACCTCCACTGCCACCGTCACTGTTCTGCCTGAAATTAAAGCCACAGAAATTAAAATTGACCCCAAAGATCTTAAAATTCAGTTTTATCGTTCCTCCTCCCAAGGTGGTCAAAACGTCCAAAAAGTTAACACCGCTGTCCGCTTAACTCATAAACCCAGCGGCCTCATCACCACCTGTCAAACTCAACGTTATCAAGAACAAAACCGGAAAATTGCCATGGATTTACTTCGAGCTAAACTCTATCAAGCCGAACAGGAAAAAACCAAATCTCAAATCGACACCACCCGCCGCCAAGCTGTTGGTCGCGGCATGCGCTCTGAAAAAATTAGAACCTACAACTTCCCTCAAAACCGAGTTACTGATCACCGTATCCCCAAATCCTGGAAAAACCTTGATAAAATTCTTGACGGCAATCTTTTGCTAATAATTCAAACCCTTCAATCCTAAACTACTCCCCAGCCTCTTCTAGCTTCACTTTCAACTTCAGCTCTTCCCCATCCCTATAAATATCCAAACTAACTTCGTCCCCAACTTTTTTCTTGGCAATCACTTTTGTCAAACCATTATCTTCATCTAACTGCTGACCGCCTATCTTAACAATAATATCATTCTCCTTCACCCCCGCCTTATCAGCCGGTGAATCTATTACTAACTCCACAATATAGGCTCCCTGGGGCACGCTATTAAGAACCGCAGTCTTCTTATCCAACATCTGATATCTCACTCCTAGGAACGGCCGAGAAAACTTACCAGTAGTATTAAAAGTCTCAATCGATTCCTTGACTAAGTTTATTGGAATAGCAAACCCAATATTCTCTCCTGCCTGGGACATAGCCACATTGACTCCAATCACCTCACTTGAAGAATTTAATAAGGGTCCGCCAGAATTGCCTGGATTAATAGCTGCATCTGTTTGAATCACATTATCCAACTTCTCGCTCAGACCTCCTAAGAAACTACCCGCATTAATCCCTCTGCCTAAACCAGAAATTACACCAGTGGTTACAGTTGAGCGAAACTCACCCAAAGCTGTACCAATAGCAATCACCACTTGACCAACTCGCAAGCTGCTTGAATCACCTAACCTAACCGATTTCAAACCACTAACTGGAGGACTCACCTTTAAAATCGCCATATCATTAATCGGATCTCGATAAATCTTCTCTACCTTTAACTCATCATCTTGATAAGTAATCACCCGATACTCTGCATCTAAATCATCCACCACATGCTTATTAGTCACAATTAAACCAGAAGTATCGATAATAAAGCCTGAGCCAATATCCTGCTCTATCTGTCTTTCCTCCACCTCTGGTTGAATCCTTGACCTGCCAAAAAATCCAATAATCTTTTGGGTTTTCTTGACTCCGATTGTCACTACCGACGGCGTCACTTCATCCACCACCCTGATAACCGCATTCTCTTCCCGTAGCACCTCTCTGACTACCTCTCTCTGCTCATCAACTATCTTAGTCTTTCTCGGCAACCACTTATCCAGCCAACTATTCCCCACCAATCTGTCCCCGACTGCTCCACCTAAAATCCCTACCACTAATACTAGTGTAGCTGCTAAAACTGTTAACCATTTCTTGACCCTCATTTTCCTTCCACTTTTATCTTCACTTTAGCTTTTACTTGACCAAACTTTAAACCCACCTCATACTCTCCCACCTTTTTAATTGGTTTATCCAACTCAATATTAGTCTTTAAAACCCCCAGCTCTTTAGCAATCTCTTTTTTAGTAATACTGCCATGAATCTTACCTGACTTGCCCGCCGTCACCTTTAACTCCACCACCTTACCATCCAATCTCTCCACCAACTGCCGATTCTTCATCTTATCCTCTGTCTTTTCCGTTTTAACCTTAACCGCCTCTTCTTTTAACTCCTTTAACTTCTTAGCTGTAGCAATCACCGCCAAACCTTGAGGCAATAGATAGTTAACCGCATAACCCAACGGCACATCCTTAACCTCTTTAGTTTTCTCAAAAATCACCTTCATAACACCGCCTCAATTGCTTTATCCAACTGCTCATCAACCTCTTTTGTCTCTTTATCATCTTCAATCAATATATCTGGCTCAATCCCCTCAGTCTCATTCACCCACTGACCTGAAGGCAACAACCATTTAGCTGTGGTTATATGCAAGCCAACTCCTTCTCCTAAATCCAAAGCTTCTTGGATTGTGCCTTTGCCAAAAGTCTTTTGGCCCACTAACTCAGCTCTGCCATGATCTCTTAAAGCGCCGGCCAAAATCTCTGACGAAGACGCACTTCCCTGATTAATCAATACCACCAAAGGCTGATTCAATAATCTACCTTGCTGACTAACACTGTAAGTCTCAATCCCACCCCGAGCATCCTCCTGCTTCACCACAATCAAACCTCTTTCTAAAAATTCACCTGCATGCTCCACTGCTCCCTGTAAATACCCTCCCGGATTATTCCGCAAATCCAACACAATTCCTTCTAACGGCTGATGCCTCAACACCTCCATCACTGCCTCATGCCACTCTGCTTCTGTCCGGCCTCCAAACCTTGACAGTTTTAAATGAGCTACTGCTTGGTTTTCACCCACCCATTTAAGCTCCACGCTCTTAATTACAATTGTATCTCTCACTATCTCCACCTCCACTGTCTCAGTCTCGCCTTCATGCAGTAAAATCAAAATTACTGGTGTTCTTTTGGGTCCACGAATAATCTTAACCGCTTCTGGTAAAGACATACCCACTGTATCCACATCAATATCTTTCTGCTCATCCTTAATCTGCAAAATTAAGTCTCCTGCCCTGACTCCCACTGCCTCAGCCGGCATACCCGCTAACGGTGCAATTACTGCCAAACGGCCATCTTTAAAGCCTAACTGAATTCCCACCCCTTCAAAAGCTCCCTCCAACTCCTCTTTAGTCTCCTTGTTCTGCTCTGGTGCTAAGAAAACTGTATAAGGATCGCCTAAGGCTGCTGTCATCCCCTTAATCGCTCCCCAAACCATTTCCTGCGGCTTCAAATCTTCCTTAATTAAATATGCTTCTCCCAACTTATCCCACACCCGCCAAAACATGCCTAAATCAATCTGCGATTTAGCTTTTGGCTGACTCCGATCCACCTTAACCACTCCTGGTAAACTTATCTCTCCTTTACCTACACGCCAACCTACCCAGCTTGATACCAACATCAAGGCCAGAAGTATTACCCCCACTCTCACTTGCTTGAGCGATATTTTCATCTGACTGTTAAATTTAAACTACAAAAGGCAATAAGGCTAAATGCCTGGCTCTTTTAATCGCTTTGGCCAATAATCGTTGGTGTTTGGCACACACCCCGCTTCGGCCTCGAGATAAGATCTTACCTCGATCAGACACAAACTTGCCCAGAGTTTCAAACTCCTTATAATCAGGTAATTTTTTGTTTTGGCAATAAAAGCACTTCAGTCTACCTCTTATCATAAATTAAAACCTTAAAAAGGGATCTCATCAGGATTGACTTTTTCCTCTTTATCAGCTGGCTTAGCTTTCTTAGCTACCGCTTTTTTAACTGGTTCTTCCGCTGTTTTATCAGCCTTAGTTTCAGACTCATCTACATCAGTTGGCATAGCCACTATCTTTTCAGACGCTGACATATCTGTATCAGCATATTCAGTCTGCTGATACTGAGTTCCACCAGCCTGATCCTCCTTACGCCTGGAGTCCAAGACAATCATATTGTCTATCACGATCTCCACCGTGGTTCTTTCCTGACCTTGAGCATCAGTCCAATTCCTAGTCTGCAACCGACCTTCAGTAAAAACCTTTCGACCTTTAAACAACAACTCAGCACATAGCTCAGCTAGTTTGTTCCAGGATACAATCCGGTGAAACTCTGTTTCCTCTTGACGTTCTCCCCCGCTTGACGGCTGCCAAGATCGATTCGTCGCCAAACCAAAAGTACACACCGGTGTTCCCTGAGGTGTGTAGCGTAACTCCGGATCTCGGGTTAAGTTCCCGATCAACATTACTCTATTTAATGAACGACTAGACATATTCCTCCTATTCCACTCTTGTTAATAAATATCTTAGGATTTTTTCTTCAAGTTTAACTAACTTATCTAACTCCGAGATTGATTCTACCCCTAACTCTACCATAAAAATTCCATACCAACCGCGATTGGTTTTCTTAATGGGGTAAGCTAACTGTCTCATCCCCAAAACCTTTGATTCTTTTACCTTGCCTTTTACCTTATCCAAAAGTTCTGTGACTAGCTTTTTGGCTGAAGCCTCATCTTTCCCAGCCTCTTCGGTCAGGACCAAGGCAAACTCATATGTTTGCATCAATGCTGTGTATATTATATAACTTTTTTCAATTTTGCAAGCCTCTATTTCCCAGAAATAATAATCTCTGCTACTTCCCCATTCTTAACCACATAATCCTTCCCCGCCAATCTCAACTTACCTTTTTCCCTGGCTTTAACCCAACTGCCTAAATTAACCAACTCCTGCCAGTCAATCACCTCAGCTTTAATAAATTTCTTAGCTAAATCTGTATGAATCATTTCAGCTGCCTCCCAAACAGTTTTACCTTTTTTCAATGGCCAAGCCTGAGCCTGTTTACCGCCTTTAACCGTAAAAAAAGTAATTAAATCCAACAACTCATAACACCGCTTAATTAACCTATCTAAAATCGTCTCTTTTAACCCCAGTTGCTTTAAATACTGTTGTTGTTCTCTCTCTCCTAACTCATGAATCTCTGCCTCTAACTTAGCGCTCAACAGCATCACCGCCGGCATTTTTTTAGCCTTATCCTTACTCATTACACTCTCCCAGCCTGAAACACTGCCTACTGCCGACTCATCTAAATTCAAAGCATACAACACCGGTTTCATCGTCAGTAAACTCAAATCCCTTATCAACCCTCTCTCTTCCTCAGTTAACTCTGTTTCACTCGCCAGCTTCCCCTTTTCCAAAACCTTTATCACCTTTTTCAATACCTCCAGCTTATCTTGGCTTATACGTTTAAACCTTAGCTTCTTCTCAGCCTCCTTCAGCATCTTAGTCACCACCTCAAAATCCGCCAAAGTTAACTCCAAATTAACTGTATTCAAATCATGAACCGAATCTACCCGACCAGATACATGAGGTATCTTCTTATCACTAAACCCCCGCACCAAATGCAAAATCGCATCTACCTGCCGAATTTGAGCCAAAAACTGATTCCCCAACCCCTCACCCTCATGCGCCCCTCTTATCAAACCAGCAATATCAAAAAACTTGACTGCTGCCGGCACTTTCTTAGGAATTCCCAACACTTCCGCTAACTTATCCAATCTCTCATCCGCCACCTCCACCACTCCTGTATTAGGCTCCACTGTTGTAAACGGATACTCGCCTACATCCGCAATCTGCCTCTTTAACAAAGCATTAAACAAAGTTGACTTACCTACATTCGGCAGACCGACAATCCCAATTGATAGACTCATGCTTTAATTATATTACAACCCAGTCACTACTCATATCTCAATGCATCAATTGGACTAAGCTTAGCCGCATTTCTAGCTGGATAATAACCAAAGACCACTCCTACTAAACTGGATACTCCTACTGCAATTATTATCGAGGAAAACTTAACAATAAATGGAATGCTGACAATCTTGGCTATTACAAAAGATATCCCTACTCCAATAGTCACTCCTACCAATCCTCCAGCAACTGTCAATACCACTGCTTCTAATAAAAACTGAGTTAATATATGACTATTTTTCGCCCCAATGGATTTTAGCAAACCAATCTCTTTAGTTCTTTCTGTGACTGTGACCAGCATAATATTCATAATCCCAATTCCTCCTACTAAAAGAGAAATGGCCGCAATCGCTGATAACAAGGTAGTTAATATTCCAGTCACATTGCTAATGGTAGAAATCATTTCCTGAAAATTCATAATCGTAAAGTCTTTCAAGTCCATGTCAATAATTTCATGTCTATCAATCAATAAATTATCAACATCTTCCACCACTCCATCTACTGACTCTGAATCAGTCACTAAGACTGCAATGCTGCCTAAATAGTTTTGACCAATGACTGTTTTCATCATTGTATCTAAAGGAATATAGATAGCTTCATTAGGATTAGACATACCGCTAGCATCGTTCTGCTCTAACACTCCCATCACTCTAAAGCTTTTACCATCCACTCTTATTGCCTTTCCCAAAGGCTCATCGCCTTCTTCAAACAACTCGCTGACCACATCAATACCAATGACTGCCACTTTGGCCATTCCTTTAACTTGGGATTTATCAAAAAATGATCCTAAATCAACTTCCAAAGATTGAATCAATTGATAATCTGCTTCCACTCCATTAATAGAAACGCTCATATTACTCCCCTGATAAGAAACTGCTGTTCTAGCTGATACCACTCCACTGACAGCCTCTACATTATCTAAATCTCTAATCGCTTCAACATCTTTTAACACTAAAGAAGTCACTGTTTCACTAATTGATCCAGGACCCCTTCTTCTGGCTCCGGGAAACACATTAACAGTATTGGCCCCTAAAGTTGAAATTCTATCAACAATCGAAGCTGTGGCTCCCTGACCCATAGACATAATAATTATCACTGAAGCAATCCCAATAATAATTCCCAGCATGGTCAACAATGTTCTTAAAACATTTCCCTTTAAATTCGATAAAGCCAAAGTAATTAATTCTTTATAGTCCATATATATTCTTATTTTTCCTTATCACTAATAATCTTGCCGTCTTTAAGAGTAATTACCCTCTTGGTATAAGCAGCAATATGATTTTCGTGAGTAATTAAAATAATTGTATTGCCTTCTCTATTTAATTTAGCCAAAAACTTCATAATTTCATGAGCGGTTTTACTATCAATATTCCCGGTTGGCTCATCAGCTAAAATTATTGACGGCTCCATCACCAAAGCTCTGGCAATTGCTACTCTTTGTACTTGTCCACCGGAAATATGATTTGATAAATTATCAGCCTTGTCTAAAATCCCCACGCTCTTCAATACTTTCAAAGCTCTTTTAGTTCGCTCACTTGTAGAAATTCCTGCATACATCATTGGCCTTTCTACATTTTTTAAAACCGTTGTTCTGGGCAATAAATTAAACGACTGAAACACAAACCCAATCTCTCTATTTCTCATCTCTGCTAACTGGTCATCACTATACTCAGAAATATTTTTACCATTTAATAAATATGTCCCGGTTGTTGGTATATCCAAAACCCCAACAATGTTCATAGCAGTTGACTTGCCGCTTCCAGATGCACCAACAATCGCTACAAACTCTCCTTTTTTAACCTCAAAACTAATCCCCTTTAAGGCCTGATATTTTACCGGGCCAGTCACATAAGTTTTAGTTACATTCTGAAAAGAAATTATCGGTTTTTTCTTCATTATCTTGGACCAAACATTCCTCTTGATTGACTAGAAGAATCATTGTTGCTTTTCTCCTCCACAATTATCTCTTGCCCTTTTTTTAATCCTAAAACTATCTCAGTATTCATCAACCCCTTAGATCCAATCTGAATCGGTAGATAAATTACTTGATCAGTTTTCTTATCCATTACCTGGACTGCCTTATCTCCCTGATAAACTTTAACCGCCTTATTAGGCACCACTAAAACATCCTCTTTCTTTTCTAATTCAATGTCTACGCTGACTGTCATGGCTGGCAATATTTTTTCATCAGCATCACTAATTACTAAATAAACACTATAAACCACCACTCCCTGATCTAAAACTCCGACTTGATCTATTCTCTTCACTTCCCCTTGATATGTTTTGTCAGGCCAGGCATCTAAAATCATTTCTGCTGTTTGGCTCAACTCAATCTTAGCAATATTGACTTCATTAACTTTAAGTTTTACCCAAACATCTGCTTGTTGCTCAATTAATAAAACTGGACCTGTAGTATTAACCTGCTGACCAGAAGCTACTGCTAAATTAGCTACCGTTCCATTAGCTAAAGACCTAACTATTCCATCAATCATCGCCTGATAATTTAACCAAGCATTAGACACTGCCGCTTGAGCTTGAGCAATCACTTGCTCTTGATTTAAATATTTATCCTCAGACGCCCGCCAATCTCTATCAGTCTCAATATATATTGGATCATCAACTGATAACTCTGTATCTAAAGACTGCTCTTCAAAATCTTCATGAGCCACCCACATATCTGATTCCAATATTAACTGAGTATATTTAGCTGTTTCTAAAGCATTGACCGCTGTTAAGTAGTTTGAATAAGCCAAAGCTCTTTCTTGTTCAGTAGCTGTACTAGTTACATAAAACAAATTCTGGCCTCTATAAACCACTGCTCCATTATTTACATATATCTCTCCCACCACTCCTTCAATAGTTGAAGCCACCGCTGTTACATTACTATTCTGAATCTCCCCTGTTTCAGAATAAATACTCTCTATCTTACCTTTTTCTACTCTATAAAATTCATACTCAATCTTGTCTTTATCTCCTCCTATAACTTTAGACAAGATCAATATCATCACCAAAGCACCAACAATCACTCCCAACTTATTTTTCTTTGATGTTGTTTTAAACCAGGCAGGAAAAGATTTTACTTTTTCCTTTAAATTCATGGATGACTCATTCTCCCACCGGTTATTCTGCCAAATACTCTCATTACACCAATAGCCGGGCCAGACATTCGTCCTCCACCCATCTGTCCTCCCCTTACCTCAGATAATTTCTCTTGAATTTCTTCTTCTGATAACCCTTGCTCTTTCCAAAAACTAATCTGAGCCTCTCTTTGGATTTGAAAAGACTCTCTCATCTTTGCCATCTTTTTTACTTGTACAAAAAAATATCCAAAAACAATTACCAAAACCACGCCTATGGCAATCAAAATTTTCTTAAAGTTAGGCTTCTTTTTTAGCTTCTTATTCATATGCAAACTCCTATTCTACTACAACTGAGCAAATTGTCCTATCTAAAACACCTTTCTGAACAATCTCTCTTTAATTTTCTTGCTCTCGAAAGTACTACTTTGAAGTAAAAATCAAAAGTTGGGTTGGTGAAAAGTAAATCCCAATCGCTAAACTCGTATGCCTTATTCTATCAAATACTCAACCTTGCCACACACTAATATCTGTTTATGATATAGTTAATAAATTTTACCAACTTGAGAAATTGAAGATGGCTAAAAAAATTTTAATCTTCTCATACCCTGGCGCTGGTCATCTAAACATTCTAAAAGAATTTATTAAACAATTTAGCTCAACCTATAAAATTCAGCTTGTCATTACCGGCTGGAAAAATATCCCTCCTGACTTAGATAACCTCAAAACACCACCTATCATTCTAGCTAAATCTACTCTTAAGGAAACCGATCCTGCTTTATGGACATTTCCTCGAGTTTATGAGCTTCTCAACGACTGTCTTCAAATAACCAAAAAATTTAAACCTGATTTAATCATCTATGACTACTTTTCCCTCGAAGGCTACTTTGTTGGAACATTATTAAAAATTCCCTATTGGTGCTCCATCTCTGCTCTAGTGGGTCCATTTAATAATCAAAAATATTTAGCTAATCGACTCTCATCAAGTATAAATAAAAATGCCATCCAAAAGATTAAACAAAAATACAATCTAGTAATTAACCAAGATAAAATTGAGATGATATCTGACGGCCTCCACATTCCCGGTCAGTTAAATCTCATCTGGTCTTATCAATCAGTTACCTCAAAAAACTTCTTACTCAATCGTCAAAAATCAAAATATGTCTTTGTTGGCAATATTCGAGCCAGAAAACACCCTAAACAATTAAAAAAGAATAAACCCCTCGTTTATCTCTCTTTTGGAACAATTGTCATGAATATACTTTGGGACCAACAAAAAGACACTCGCATCAGATTAAAGAAATTTATCTCTCAATTAGCTAAACTATGGCAACACCAGCCAATAACTATTATCTTTAGCTCTCAAGGAAAAAAAATCTTAGCTAAATACCCCGCAAATTGGCAGGTTTTTGATAAAGTTGACCAAATTAAAGTCTTACCCAAAACCAATATATCTATCACTCATGGCGGCGGCAATAGTTTCCATGAATCTTTAGTCCAACAAGTGCCCATGATAGTCATTCCTTTCTTTGGCGATCAACCTTTGGTTGCAAAAAAAGTTGAAGAACTCAAAATTGGAATTAACCTTGTCAAAAATGATATTATCGATACCAAAAAGTCTAAGGATTTTCTAAACAAAAACCTCGCTAATAAACTACACGCTGCTGTCTTTCAATTTCTTAAAAATAATCGCGACCAAAAAAACTTCACTAAAATTAATCTCGCCCATACTCCTATTAAAACACTTCTTAATCAACAGGTTTCACTTAGTAAACACTGAAATCATTTCCGGAATCTGACTCACCCCTAAGCTCTCGGTTGTCAAACCCACCTCTTCTCTATATTCTTCCTGTTTTAACCTACTGACTAACTCCTTTCTATTCGTCACCACCACTACCTCAGGCAAACTCTCTGCCTTGGCTGTGACTATCTCATACTCATATCTTCCTTTATCAACCACTCCATATTGCTGCTCATAAAAATCCTTTAATAAAATATCTGGGATCTTCTGATAAATCGGCACATTCTCTAAGCCAATCTTTGTTCCTTTTGAAATATTTGTCTCGATCCAAATTGATGCCATTTGTCTAGGATCTACTTGCCATTTTGGCTTTAAAGCCATTACCCCACTAACCACCTGACTGATTATTAACACCACCATTAAGCCTTTAATTAGTCTGCTTTTTGTTCTTTCCATTCCATAACCCACCAACAACACCATAAACCCTAACAACACCAATGACCGATTACCACCCGCTGCTAATTTTAATGGCCATAAACTTAACATAAAAGCCAACCAGCCTAACAATAACCACCAGCCATACTTATCCTTTCCTTTCTTCAAACTGACTGCTACTCCAACAAACATCAAACTCAAACCATAACCTAAATTCCCTGGCAAGCTGACTAATAATAAATACAACCACCAAGGTAAAGATAAAGCCTGGTTAACTGTTTGCTGCGGATAACTGATTAAATTTGACTCAAAAAACTCTTGATAGCTTCTCCAATCAACTCGATTCAACAACACATCTGGTATTCCTAGAAACACAAAACTTAAAAAACCAGCACTCAGACCCCAATGCAAACTTCGCCAACCTCTACGCCAATTCTGACTAAAGATAAAATATGTGGCTACATATAGTAAGCCTAAAGGTAAAGCACTAATCTTAGTGGCTACAGCTAAACCGGTAACTATCCCTGCCTTAACATAATTAATCCTGCTGGGTTGCTGGGCATATTTCAGCATTAGAAATAGGGATAAACTAACCCAAAATACTAAAGCAATGTCATATTTAAAATAATTGCTGCTGATCAACCACACTGGTGAAAACACTAGTAGTAAAATTCCCCAAATCGGCCGCTTAACTCGTAAATATTTCTTTAAAATAAAATATGCCACCACTATCGCCCCTACTCCCCATAATAAGGTGTTTATTCTTAACACCTGGAACATTCTCCTTTGCATCTCCCAGCCAGTTACCGCTGAAGTAATCACTTCTGGTTTTATAAACCCCACCAACACAAAAACAGCTAAATATATTCCACTTAATAAAAAATTCAGCATCGGTCCATGGGCAGCTCCTGCCACATTATTGCTTCCCCCGCTCCAGACTGCTTGCACCGCCTTTAACTGATGCCACTCATCCATCTGATAAGTAAAAATTCTTTTTTCACCCGGCAATCCCCTATTTAATAAACTTAACTCCATCACCACATAAACTAAAATCATCCCTATGAGCAGGCCATGATGCCTTAATCTCTTTATCATCTATTCTGCCCTTTGATAAACCTCCAGGCCTTTTTTCAACAACCAACAAGCTTGTTGTAAATCTTTTTGATTCAACACATAAGCAATTCTTACCTGTCGTTTGCCTAAGCCTGAAGTAACATAAAAACCTTCAGCTGGAGCCAGCATGATTGTCTCTCCTTGATAGCTAAACTTTTCCAGTAAAAACTGACAAAACTTCTCAGCGTTTTTTACCGGTAATTCAGCTATTAAATAAAAGGCTCCGTCTGGGCTATTAAACTTAACTCCATTTATCTGGCCTAAACCCTTCATTAGAGTATCTCGCCTTTTCTTATACTCTCTTCTCACATTTTCAAAATATTCCTTTGGCACTTGGTGTAAAAACGAAGCCGCATACTGTTCAATTGATGGTGAAGCTAATCTAGCTTGAGCAATCTTTGTAACTGCTTCTATTACCTGCTTATTCTTACTCACCACTGCTCCTAGTCTAGCCCCACACAAAGAATATCTTTTAGACAAACTGTCTGTTAAAACTACTAGCTCTTTAGCCTTTTTAAAACTTAACAATGACACAGCTTTAGTTTTCCCATAAACAAACTCTCTGTAAGTCTCATCAGTAATAATAAAGATTTTTCGCTTTAAGCAAAAATCAACTAAATCTTTAAGCATCTTCTTGGGATAAACTGACCCAGTCGGATTTGAAGGATTAGTAATAATTATTGCCTTAGTTTTTTTAGTCACTGCCTTCTTAATCTTGTCAATCACCGGCAACTCGAAATTTGTCTCTAAATAAGTCGGCACTGCTTTCAATCTAACACCATTTAAGGCCGCCAGCGTTAAATAACTGGTATAGGTTGGATCTAAGGTTAAACACTCATCTCCTTTAGAAAAAAGAATAAAAAATACCATCCATAAGGCTTCACTCCCACCGGTTGTAACTACCATATCCTCTCGATTAATATTTAAATTAAGCTTTCTATAATACCTAACCAAGCTGTCTTTTAAAGCTTCCGCACCGTCTGATTTTTCATAACCAATTACTTTTTGATTAAACTCTCTGACTTTTTTCAAAAACACTTTGGGCGACTCAATATCCGGTTGACCAATATTTAAATGATAAACCCTAATCCCCTTCGCCTTGGCTTGCAAAGCCATAGGCATCAACTTTCTTATTGGCGAAAATTCTAAAGCTTCAGCCCTCTGAGAAATCTTAATCATTGCCCCTGCTCTTTTCCTTAACTTTTGATCCTTGAGCCGTATCTAGAACCACAAAGCCTTTCGCCTCAATTCCCTGTCTCACCTTATCTGCCTCTGGCCATTTTTTCTCCTGCCTCAGCTTCTCCCGTTTATCCACCAACTCCTTCACCTCTGTTGGTATTACCAGCTTTTCTTTTTTGATCTGGCTCAAACCTAAGCCCAAAACCTGATCCCAATCACTGATCAACTCCCACTTATCCTGCTCCGGAATATTACTCTTCACCATCTGCCACATCACCGCTATAGCCTCAGGCATAGCTAAATCATTCTCCACCGCTGCTTTAAACTTACTGCTAAACTCCTGAACCTGCTGCAACTTCTCCTCACTCAGCTTAGTCCTGGTCTTAACTCCCTGCCATTCAGCTGCTATCGACCTTAACTTGTTATTTGTCTCTTTAGCCGACCCTAAAGCTTTCCAGGTGAAATTCAATGGCTTCCGATAATGACCAGTTAAATAAAAGTATCTAAGATCCATAACTGTAAAGCCTTTTTTCTCTATATCCTGAACTCTGTAAGCATTACCCAAGCTTTTACCCATCCTACCCCCATCAACTTGTAAAAAAGCTCCATGAATCCAATACCTTACAAACGGTTTTTTACCTGTGGCAGCCTGACTTTGAGCTATCTCATTAGGATGATGAATGCTTTTCAAATCCTCCCCGCCCACATGAATATCAAACTGCTCGCCTAGATGATTCATACTCATGGCACTACACTCCACATGCCAACCTGGAAATCCTCTTCCCCAAGGACTCTGCCACTCCATCTGTCTCTTTTCATCTTTCGGTGAAAATTTCCACAAAGCAAAATCACGCGGATCTTTTTTCTTAATCTTAGTCTTAACCCTAGCTCCCTCTTTAATCTTATCCAAAGTTGACAACTCTCCATACTTATTCCCTGTCTTCTCATAAGCCTGAACATTAAAATATATTCCATCTCCTGCTTTATAGCTCAACCCCTTCTTCTCAATCTTCTCCACTAATTCAATCTGCTCTTTAATATATTCTGTTGCTTTAGTAAATTTTTTTGGTTTAACCAAATTCAACTTATCAAAACTTTTCAAAAAATCATCAGTATAAAACTTAGCTATATCCCAAGCCGTCTTACCTTCTCTTTTAGCCCCCTTTTCCATTCTATCTTCGCCTGTATCCGCATCCCCCACATTATCTCCTGTCAAATGCCCCACATCAGTAATGTTCATAATGTAATCCACTTCATAATCTAACCACCCTAAAACCCTAACAATTAAATCTCCTAAAACGTAGGTTCGCCAGTTGCCAATCGACAAATAGTCATAGACTGTCGGTCCACAAGTATAAACTCCAAATTTACCCTTTTTGATTGGTTCTACTGTCTCAATTTTCCTGGTCAAGCTATTATATATCCTCATCCTGACACCCCTCGTCTAATTTCTCCAGTTCCCGCACCTTTCTTCGATGTCCAAGGCAGAATCTTTTTCCCGGCTTCTTCTTTTTTCTTTTTCATCTTTTCCCAAAATGTTTCTGGTGACTTCACCTGCTCCTCATCAAACTCTGCTTTACCGGTCACATACTTTCTTGGCTGGCTGGCCAACTGTTTCTGAATCATTCTAATTTGATCCTGAATCTGCTTATAGGCCTGACTTGACTGCTTTTTATCCATCTCCTGTAACCGCTTTATCTGCTTCTCCCTTACCTCCTCATCCGTTAATTGCTTAGCTGCTGGTTTACCTGCTTGAGCTGACGCTGCCTTTTCTAGCTTACCTAAAACCGTACCCCCCCCATCTCCTGGTTTATGACCAGCCAAAGTCTTAGCTGTCTGCTTAGCCACATCTCCGACGGCTTTTTTCCCAGCCTTAGCTGTCTGCTTGCCAGTTTCCAGCAGTTCTCCAAACACGTCTCTGGCGATTGTTTTTGGCATATTTAAAACTCCCGCCTGCCTTCAAAAGCTCGATTTAAAGTCACCTCATCAGCATACTCTAAATCTGCGCCAATCGGCAATCCTCGACCCAAACGGGTAATCTTCAATTTTTTAACTAAGCCTCTTTCCTTTAACAACTTTCGAATATACATTGCTGTTGCCTCTCCTTCCATATTCGGATTAGTCGCTAAAATTACTTCCTTAATCTTGCCTTTTTTCACTCGCGGCCCTAACTCATAGATATGTAATTCCTCTGGCCCAATATTATTAAGCGGTGAAATCGCTCCGCCTAACACATGATACAAACCCTCAAAAAACCCGCCTTTTTCAATCGCCAGCACATCTAAAGGCTGTTCCACCACACAAACCTTAGTTTGATCTCGACCTCTATCAGTACATATCTCACACGGATCTGACTCAGACACATTAAAACACAAACTACATTCTTTGGTGTCTTTTTTTAATCGCTTTAAAGCCTCAGCAAATTTATCTAACTCTTTTTGAGGGTTATGCAGAAGATAAAAAGTCAGTCTTTGAGCGGTTTTTGGCCCTACTCCTGGCAATTTTTCTAGAGCTTCTATTAGTCTTTTAACTGCTTTAGCCACCTTCATAACTGTCAGTATATCATCATTTCTCTATTGACTACCCATCAGCTAAAACGTTAAAATTCCTCTGTGAAACCCAAACTACCCTATATTCACATTGTGGCTGACTACGGCACCGGTGATCTGGCTTTTGCCGAGGTTAGTCAAAGACTTAAACACCTCCTGCCACAAGCTGAAATCTTAACCACCTCTACCCCGCCTTTCTCTACTCTCAACACCGGTTTTATCATTGCTCAACTAGCTATTTATAACCCCAGCAACAATCTCTTTATCTTCTCCAACACTGCTCCCCGTAAAGACGATCCTCAAAAACGCCAAAACAATCAAGGCGAAGTTTTTAAATATGCCCGCCTGGATAATGACGTTGAGGTTTGTGCAGTTGATGCTGGCTACTGCTTCAGCTTTATCAAATCCCATATTAAAGACTTTCGGGAAATTAAAGTTAAAAACCAAGGCTCTCAATTCCGATCCCGAGATTTTTACCCTCAGGTTGTCGCCGCTATTATCTCTGGCCAAAAAAACAAATATTTAGGCGACACTCTTCTTCTTAAAAACATTCCTGATATTCCAGAAAATCGCCTCATGCACATTGATACTTATGGTAATCTTAAAACTACCATTCGCCAATCTCAAATCAAATTCAAATCAGGTCAAAAAATTCGGATTATCATCAACCAACAAACCCGTACCGGTATTTATGCTAACGCTAGTTTTGCTGTTAAATCAGGTGATCTCGCCTTTGCTCCTGGCAGTTCTGGCG
>Ga0209976_10000802_pt1 | contig 19354 bp, 16 predicted proteins | sample SumtaG_FD_182806 | JGI IMG/M metagenome (GOLD analysis project Ga0209976, IMG submission 182806) | Deep subsurface microbial communities from Indian Ocean to uncover new lineages of life (NeLLi) - Sumatra_00157 metaG (SPAdes) (version 2) | ecosystem: Environmental > Aquatic > Marine > Oceanic >...
GCTATCCGTCGGCGCCAGTTGTGACAACCGCCGCGCGGTCCGGCGATTGAGGGTGGTCAGCTGGTTGCCTAAAGAGGCAATATCGGAGGCCATATCCTTGAGTTCAGCCGAAGTGTAGGCCTTCCTACGCGGCGCGGGGCGTCTGGCAGGCCGCCGGCGTCGTGCCGTAGACGGCTGCCCTGTAGCGGGTCTGCGCTGCCGGGCAGAGGGCTTGGCCTTTGAGGGGACTGGCTTCTTCGCGGTGCTATCCTGTTTGACGGTTGCCGTGGTATCAGCTTCATCGGCATCCTCCGATGGGGCTCTTTTAAACATCGAACACCCCAGTATTAACACCAGGGCCAAGAATACCACCAGCCCGAGGCCAAACTGAAGAACTTTGCGAATAGCTATCATAGACGGTCCAAGAATACTTCTTAAAAGCCTGGGATGCAAGCTTTTGCAGTAGATGGCCGCTCGCGGCCAAAAAGGCGTTCGACACCCGTGCCTTGACTTTCCCCCGCTTAACCCGTACCATGCAGACTGTTACCCAGGCCAATTATTAAGGAACAGCCGCTATGACACCCCCCGATCCTGATACGCCCTTTAACCAGCCACAGCAACCTGCCTTGGTACCCCTGCCTTACACACCGGTGGAGCCGGTAGAATGCCTGGCGCGCGCCCGGCGGGTGTATGAGCAGATGGACCAGCGCCGCTCCGTGCGACACTTCAGCGACCAACCCGTCCCGCGCGAAGTAATCGAGTACCTGATCCGCACCGCCGCTACCGCTCCCTCCGGCGCCCACAGGCAGCCCTGGACTTTCGTGGCCGTATCAGACCCGAATCTCAAGGCCGAGATCCGCCGGGCTGCCGAAGCGGAGGAACGCAAAAATTACGAGCGCCGCCTGACCCCAGAGTGGCTGGCAGCCCTGGAACCTCTCGGTGTCAACTGGCACAAACCATATCTGGAGATCGCCCCCTGGTTGGTGGCGGTCTTCCAACAGAACGTGGAGCTGCTGGAGTCGGGAGAGCGGCGGAAGAACTATTTCGTTACCAGATCGGTGGGTATCGCCGTGGGGCTGTTCCTGGCGGCACTGCACCTGGCGGGACTGGCGGCCCTCACCTATACCCCCAGCCCCATGAGGTTCCTGTCGGATATCCTGAAGCGCCCCCCCAATGAAAAGCCCTTTCTCATCATCCCCGTGGGCTACCCCGCCGAGGACTGCCGGGTACCCGACCTGCAGCGCAAGACCCTGGAGGAGGTGGCGGTGTTCCTGGAGGGGTAGTTGCCTCTCTCAAACTCAGCCCCTCTACTTCGAGCAGCCCCTTTTATAACTCACCCGCCAGCGGCAATGATTAACTTTGCCTGATGAAATTTCAAGCTCAGGTTGTAATTCGGACCCATTTTCCTATTATGCTGACGAGGCAACCGGCTTAGGCGGCTCCTGCCATGCACGAATTGTCCATCGCCATGAATATCCTCGATATTGTTGAGAAAACGGCGCAGACCAATGGCGCGACTGTTGTCAAGGACATATATGTGGATGTGGGCGCGCTGGCTGGCGTGATGATCCCCTCCCTGGAGTTCGGCCTGGAGGTGGCCAAACGCAATACCCGCGCCCGGCTGGCCGCCATCCACATCCGGGAGATCGAGGGCCGGGGCCGCTGCCCGACGTGCGGCGCTACCTTCCCGATGGGATTCTACATCGAGCCCTGCCCCCGATGCGAGGACAGCTACCTCAGCATGACCAGTGGTAATGAGCTGCGGGTCCGGGAAATCGAGGTGGAGCAGAACTGATGTGCGAAACCTGCGGTTGTGGGCAACCTGGCAGTCAGGGTGTTAAGATATTGAAGCCGGGGGCCGGCGATACCCATACTCACGACGAGCACAGTCACGGTCACGACCATCACCACCACGACCATGAGCCTGAGCATACCCACACCACAACTATTCAGGTCCAGGAAGACGTGCTGAGCGCCAACAACCTGGTGGCCGCCCGTAACCGGGGCTACTTCGAGGGCCGGGGCATTTTCGCCCTCAACCTGATGAGCTCGCCGGGAGCGGGTAAAACCACCCTGCTGGAAAAGACGATCCAGGACCTCTCCCCCGATCTCGCCTGGGCGGTGATCGAGGGCGACCAGCAGACGACGGTGGACGCGGACCGTATCGACGCTGCCGGGGCGGCGGCCATCCAGGTCAACACCGGCACCGGCTGCCATCTGGACGCCCGCATGATCCGGGAGGCCCTGGCCCAGCTGGAAGTGCCGGAGAGAGCGGTGCTGGCCATCGAGAACGTGGGCAACCTGATCTGCCCTGCCCTGTTCGACCTGGGCGAGGCCCGCCGGGTGATTATCGTCAGCACTACCGAGGGCTCCGACAAGCCCCTAAAATACCCCACCATCCTGCGCGACGCCCACCTCTGCATCATCAACAAGCTGGACCTGCTGCCTTACGTGGACTTCGACCTGGACGAATTCATGGCCAACGCCCGGCGGGTCAATCCCGACCTGAGCTTTATTTCGCTCTCTGCCAAGACCGGTGAAGGGCTGGAGGAGTGGTATGACTGGGTCCGGGAGAACCACCGGGCCGCAGGTACCGGCAATGTGAGCGCCAAAGAACAATAGACTATTCCATTGAGTAACCTTTGGTTTTTCCAAGTTTGAGGAGTTGACCTGCTATGTGCCTGGCCATCCCGGGAAGGGTAGTTGAAGTCTACGAAGAGGCCGGCCTGCCTATGGGCCGGCTGGACTACGGTGGGGTCATACACCAGGCCTGCCTGGCCTACCTCCCTGAAATCAAGGTGGGCGATTATGCCATTGTCCATGCCGGATTCGCCATCAGTATACTCAATGAAGAGGAAGCGCAGAAATCTTTTGAGATCTGGGCGGAAATGATCAGCAAGGCCGATGAGGCGGGGATACCACTGACAGGTGAGAGTCAACCAGCCATTGAGCCATCGGAATGAAGTACCTGGAAGAGTTCCGCGATCCTGATGTGGCCCGCCTCTACCTGGAGCAAATCGAGGCCGCCGTCACCCGCCCCTGGAAGATCATGGAGGTGTGCGGTGGGCAGACCCACGCCATCATGCAGTACGGCATCCAGGAACTCATTCCCGATATGATCACCCTGCTCCACGGCCCCGGCTGCCCGGTGTGCGTCACTCCGCTGGAGCAGATCGACAAGGCTATCGCCATAGCCGGGCAACCAGGTGTGATCTTCGCCAGCTTCGGGGATATGCTGCGGGTGCCCGGCTCGGAAAAGGACCTGTTCGCCGTCAAAGCCGAAGGTGGTGACGTGCGGGTGGTCTACTCGCCCCTTGACGCTGTCAGGCTCGCGGCCGACAACCCCGACCGGGAGGTGGTCTTCTTCGCCATAGGGTTCGAGACCACCGCCCCGGCCAACGCCATGGCTGTGAAGCAGGCGGCCGCGCTGGGCCTTACCAACTTCTCCGAGATTGTTTCCCACGTCCTGGTGCCCCCCGCCCTGGAAGTTATCCTTGCCTCGCCCGAAAACCAGGTACAGGGCTTCCTGGCCGCCGGGCACGTGTGCACAGTGATGGGCTACCACGAGTACGAACCCATCGCCGCCAGGTACAGCGTACCCATCGTGGTGACCGGCTTCGAGCCCCTGGATATCCTGGAAGGTATCCTGTTGGCCATCCGCCAGCTGGAGGAGGGACGCCACGAGGTCGAGAACCAGTACCGCCGCAGCGTTCGGCGGACCGGCAACGAGCCTGCTCAAGCGATGATCGGGGAGGTGTACCGGGTGGTGCCCCGGCAGTGGCGCGGCATCGGCGAAATTCCCGACAGCGGCCTGGGGCTGCAGCCGGCTTATGCGGCCTACGACGCGGAAACCAGGTTCAAGGTTGATACCATAAGAACCCGGGAGCCGGAGGTCTGCATCAGCGGTGAGGTGCTCCAGGGCTGGAAGAAGCCGCCGGACTGCCCCGCCTTCGGAGGCGACTGCACGCCCGAGACGCCCCTGGGAGCCACCATGGTCTCCGCCGAGGGAGCCTGCGCCGCCTACTACCGCTACCAGGGCATGCCCACCTGAGCGTCATGGAACTGAATTGCCCCCTGCCATTTGAGGACCACGAGAAGGTCAGCCTGGCCCACGGCGGCGGCGGCCGGCGCATGGCCCAGCTAATCCAGGAGGTAATCCTCCCACACTTCCCCAACGGTAAGGTCGAGAATATTCATGATGGAGCTATTCTGCAGTTCGGCTCGGAGCGGCTGGCTTTCACCACCGACTCATTCGTGGTAACGCCGCCCTTTTTCCCCGGCGGTAACATCGGCGACCTGGCCGTCAACGGCACCATCAACGACCTGGCCGTTTGCGGCGCCCGGCCCCTTTACCTTAGCTGCGCCCTTATCCTGGAGGAGGGATACCCGATGGAGTCGCTGCGCCGGGTGTTGGCCTCTATGGGAACCGCTGCCGAGGCCGCCGGCGTGGCCCTGGTTACCGGCGACACCAAGGTAGTGGACCGCGGCAAGGGCGACGGCATCTTCATCACCACCACCGGCGTGGGCCGGGTCCTGCCTGGCGCCAGGATTGATCCCCGCCGGGTGCAGCCGGGGGACGTGGTCATCATCAACGGCCCGGTAGGCGACCACGGCATGACCATCATGTGCCAGCGGGAAGGCCTCACTATGCAGGGAGACCTCGCCAGCGACACCCGTGCCCTTCATCGCGAGACAGAGGCGCTCATTGAGCGGTTCGGCGAGGCTATCCACTGCCTGCGGGACATGACCCGGGGTGGGCTGGCCAGCGTGATGAATGAAATTGCCCAAACAGCCGCGGTTTCCATCACCCTGAAAGAGCAGGCCATCCCGGTAAACCCACCCGTTCACGGCGCCTGCGAGCTGCTGGGACTGGACCCCCTTTACGTAGCCAACGAGGGCAAGCTGGCCATCTTCGCCGAGGCCGGCACCGAAAAGGACATCCTGGCGCTGCTGCGCGAGACTGATCCGGCTAACCAGCCCGCGGTCATCGGGACGGTAACCGAACAAGTCGGCGCGGCTGTGGTACTCGAAAGCGTGCTGGGCGGCAGCCGCATCCTGGATATGCTCTCCGGCGAACAGCTGCCGCGCATCTGCTGAGGCTGACGCGCATGGGCAACGACATCATCCTTCTCACGTGGACCGCCGCCGGCATCGGCCTGATCCACACCCTCACCGGCCCCGACCACTACCTGCCCTTCATAGTCATGGGGCGGGCCCGGCGCTGGTCCCTGGTCTGGACGTTGTCTATAACCGCGCTCTGCGGCGTTGGGCACGTGCTGGGATCAGTGGTGCTGGGATTCATCGGCATCGGCGCGGGAATAGCGTTGCGCCAGCTGGTGGATATTGAGTCGCTGCGGGGGGAGATCGCCGCCTGGGGGCTGATCGCCTTCGGGCTGGTCTACATGGTCTGGGGCCTGCGGCGGGCCTACCGCAAGCGGCCCCATACCCACCTGCACGTCCACCCCGCGAGTGACATGCACGTCCATAAGCATACCCACACCGGCGAACATACCCATATTCACGAGGAAGCCGGCCGCCCGGCCAGCATCACACCTTGGATACTGTTCGTCATTTTCGTGCTGGGGCCCTGCGAGCCGCTGATCCCCCTGCTGATGTTCCCCGCCGCCCAGAGCAGCCTGGCGGGAGTGGCCCTGATCGCGGGCATCTTCGGGCTGGTCACTATTGCGACGATGCTGGGCGTAGTAGCCCTGGCCCATGCGGGTATCCAGCGCCTGCCGCTGGGCCACCTGGAGCGCTACACCCACGCCCTGGCCGGCGGCACCCTGGCCCTCAGCGGCCTGGCGGTTGCCCTGCTGGGGCTGTAGGCTGGAGGCTTGGGGCTGGAGGGGAATAACCGCCAAGACGCCAAGGCCTGTCCTGAGCTCGGCGAAGGGCTTGTCCTGAACCATGCCCTGAGCTTGCCGGAGGATTGTCGAAGGGGGGGTGAGTTCATCCTGCACCAGCCGGAAAACCCAGCCGATGGCTGGACGCACCCGGCGAGCGACAACCGGCGCTGCGGAGGCAGATCGAGCCTCCTCTCACCCTACTTCCTGATGAAGGCCTGAATGACGTCCTGTACGGCAAACTGACGGTTTCCAATCCTCGGCTGTTTGCCAGATCTCTACAAAGGTTCCCGACACTAACTGACGCAATTGGGATTAAGGATCGCTACTTTAATGTTAGATAAAGTGCTTTCATACGTATTGGAATAATGCAGATTGTCGCTTAGTTTTAAACCCCGACAGATCATACAGTTTTAGCGATCTACGCCAATGGGGGTAGCGAAGAGGAGGTTAGATTTGATACAGCCAGACAAAGCAGAAAGCCTCATGAGACTCGCCATCAGTGAAGCGAAAAAGTCAACCGCCGAAGATAAGGGAATCCATCCGTTCGTGGGCGCGGTCCTTGCCGACGGCAACGGCCAAGTTATAGCCACCGCCCATAGAGATGAGATCGGTTCCGGACGACATGCGGAATTTATAGTGCTTGAGAAGGCAGCGACAAAAAAAGAGAATCTGAAAGACGCCGAATTATTTGTGACACTAGAACCGTGCACGGGCCGAGGCCCTGGTAAAACCCCGTGTGCACAGAGGATAAAGGAGAGTGGAATACATCGTGTGTATATCGGCATGTTGGATCCTAATCCTCAGATACTTGGACGCGGCGAAACTTACCTTCGTTGGAGCGGGATCGACGTTGAACGCTTCCCCAACAAGCTGGTACAGGAACTATTCAGACTCAACGCAGATTTCTTGAGGATCCATCAAGATGCCCACTTGCCCTCGACTTCCCTCTACGTGACCACACAGATTAGTAGTATAATCATCCAGGAACTCCAGCGGGAGGGACTTGACCTCTCAGAGTTGCCTTACGATTGGGATGTATCAGTGGAAGACTTGATCCTATACTGTCACTCGTACTATACGGAATTAGTACAATGGGACCTTGATGACCTGCTTCATAAGGTTCGAGGCATCGCGTTCGACAAGAAGTACGCGAATCATACGTACGACAAAGATGCCAGGGGCATAGTACCAGAGTGGAAAGATGACTTTATAGAAATCCTGGCACGCACAGGGCTTGATTTACTCAAAGACTTCCGCGTGATCAATGTCGGCATTGGCAATGGGATTGAGGGCGAAGGATTGTTTGACCAGATTCCTGAGCTCACTGTGGTTGATATAGGATCACAGTCGCTCAAGGCAGCTAAGCGCAGGCTGCCTCGTTCCCACCCAATTCTCGCCAGTGCTGAGAAGTTAACGCCCATTCGGACCTCCTCCCAAGATGTCTACATATCCCTTAGGACTTACCAGTCGTCTTACTTCGACATCTTAAGTGCTGTCAGAGAAGCCTATCGAGTTCTCCGCATTGGGGGCATGTTCATCGTGTCTATCGCCAACGCCTTTTTAGGTGAGGAAGACGCATTGATCCCCGGTCTTGTTATTCCTTATACAAGCATCGTTGACCGTAATCGACCCTTCGAGATTGCAGAGAAAATTAGGTGGCAACTTACGTCAATGAGATTCGAAGAAATTGGGGTGCGGTCGGGATTTACCGAAATATTTGTCTTCGGTCGTCGCGCGGTTTGACCTAAAGACAATACTGTATCGGAGAAATGCCAAGCTAGACGCTATAACCGGCGGCAATGAAGCAAAGCGGAATTGCTGGTCCGAGTTAAAGCTGCTGTTAGACATTACGCTTATACTTTATTCGTTTAGGATTGTAAGAGATCAATTTCCTGACATGGTGAAGCCCTCTCGTCCGGAAAATGGCTGGCCCGGCTTCCATCTTCACTCTTTCCCAATCATGCTTCAAGAGTAGGGATATCCGCTGCGAGAACTCCTCCGCCCGTTCCAGTTCTTGCCCCTCTGCAGGTAAGTTTATACACGCTACTATAGCCTTGTCATCGTCATCCTCCGGATTCAGAATTGCCCTGAATTCCGCCCGCAGCCTATTTAGGCTCTGTTCCTCCTGTGTAATCAACGCATCGTGAACAGCAAGAGCCTTGTCCCGAACCTTTTCTCTCCAATCTCGGCGGTCCTGCGTAATATTCTCTATGCTAATACGCTTCTGCGTTGTCCATAAAGCAACAGCTGCCGCGACGAAGGCCGCGATTAATGAAGATGCAAGTATTGTCTGAAGCATCTGGATAGCCGACTAAGCCCCTTATCAGCCCTGACTCCGTTCCAGCGTATAACCATCAACAAGCTTGCTCTTGACCCAGTCCTCGATTTGACCAAGAGCATTCTCTTCGGTGGACGCATGGCGTTGTTAGAGCATTCCCATTTATTTCTTAATATGCAACTCTTTGTTGATCTCCGAACCATTTCCGAGCACTTGACACGACTCTCTCTACCCAATCTCTATAAATCGGCATCGCCTTACTCTTCGCTCGGAGGCCTTTGAATGTGGCAGTGATGTTAACGTTCATATAACGAGTCTCATGCTTTGAGGAGCCGTCTAACATTTTCTCTACGTGAGCAACTTTGCTTCCTGGTACAGTATACAGTATGCTCCGCGAATCATCGAGTTGGAAGGACAAAATACAGTGGGGATTCTCAAGTGTTAGGTTGTCACTAATTATGGTAATGTGTGTACCAGGAGGTAAAAATATTCCCTTTACAACAACATCGTATTGCACATCAGAAAACACATTTCTTGCAGCTGTCAAAACTTCCTTTAGTTTGTCTTTTGAGATGAAGGTGTCATCGCCTTTTTGATTTTCTGCCACCCGAAATGCAGACTGACTCATTGACACGTAAGTCTTTGACTTCTTCTGCCAATCCATTTCTTCACTGAGAAAGAATCCGATAAGCGAGTAAAGAGTAAAATCACTCATGACACGCTGAGAATCATGCTTGAACTTCTCAGGATGATATTTTGCCAACCAATCGGACGCTTTTTTATCTATTATAAGACGGTTCCCTGATGAAAGAGGATAAAACCACTGTGCGACTTCTGGTCTGTCATGATAAATGGACACTTGAGTCTGCAAAACGTGGTGTTGTGTGGTGCTTCGGAGCTCGAAAAAGAGTGTAAGCAAGAACATTATAATAGTGCCGACCACCGCGCAGAACGAGAAGACGATGTTTCGTGATTCCGAATTCTTAAAAACCACAGTGCCAAACACTCCAAGCACGGCTATGGATAACAGTATTGTTATGACGATAAGTATTCTCATAATATTCACTTCATTATGTTATCGAGGCTCTAACTACTATTTATGAAGCAACATTCCAAACCGCTGAACCCTGATATTTTTTCTGCACCCATGTCTGAATATAGTTTTCACTTCTTACAAATGCAATAAATAACTATAATGTAATATCACTTGTATCGATAGCGCCTGCTTCTGATATTCCCGATAACATGGACCGAAAAATTCTGAATGTCATACCAATCCCTTCTTTTTTAGCCTCTTATCCTGAGCCATACTCATGGCGAGTTTATGGAACATGACTATTCAATGATATTTATCATTCTAAAGAATACATAAAATATCCCTGCATATTCTGATATGAAACTGATAACAATAAAATAAAACACAATCGAATTCACACGAGATAGGTTTTTCGTATTAGTTTCTTTTAAATATGTGTTTTTAATAGATATGTCCAGATAGCCGTAATCACTCAATTTCCCAATAAGAGTTAAGCCGACGACGTTGCTTTCCTTATCTTCCCGTGGAATTAAATCCAAATTTTCAACAAGTAGGTACTTCTGGGAATTTAAATAATTTGTACTCATATGGTATCGGCCTATGATTTTATATGCAATAAGTCTATATAGTATACCTAACATTATATTCGAGGAAAAACATATCATTACAAAGAGAGTTGGCACAGAAATATTAAAATTTGGTGCTAGTCCTCGGACGTTTTCAATACTAGTGACATATAGAATAAAGCCAACGGAGACGAATCCTAAAACCCAGCTTATAAATCCTATTTTTTCGCGTGTTGTTTCTTGTTCGACGTTATTTAGTTGTGCTATAGCATCCGTACTATCTGAGATAATATTTTTTAGTTCATCGTCTGTCATAGTCAAACTCCATTGATCCCGGACTATCTTATAAATCTAGATTAACACCTAGTACTAAGTAATTCCTCGATGCTCAATTATCTCTTAATGGTAGCATATCAATCTCAGCCTCAACGCGTCTGATACCCTATCTAGGCTTGGTGTTTACTCTTCACGGTCAAATGTAGAACCTGAATTACTCCCCTTCAACAGATTTCGGCTGCTGCCGCCAGATAAAAGGCCCGCAGCCGCGAAGCCTTCAGCTTGATCCGTGAAAATTCGTGCCAATCTGTGGCTAATTCAGGTTTTTTACCAGCCTCTAGCCCCAAGCCCCCTTCTTTGCGTCCTTTGCGGTTTTCTCCCGACTCACCGCTCACCGCTGAGGGCTTCTTTTACTCCTTCCCTTTATAAGGGAAGGAACTCGCGCTAGCGAGAAGGAAGGGTTTTCTTCGCGCATTTGGCGCACCTGGCGAAAGCGCCGGCCTTCCCGTTTCCTTATATTCCCGGCATGCAGAAAGCGCGGACCAGAACATCTCGCTTCCCCCCGCACCCCGCCATCGGCGGGGCCTTCGCCTGCTACTACGCCGGATTTACCAGGGTGGAGGTGGTCTATCGTCTGCGCCGGCAATATGGCGGCCGGGCGCCCTCCCTGGCCACCGTCAAGCGCTGGATGGAACAGGAAGCGTCTCAGGAGGCCGCGAAATGATTTCTGATAGCAACAAACTTTTTTTTCGTACCAGCGGTGTTGGTTCATCCCTCCCCTCGGCAGGCACTGGCCATTTGCTGGCCATTGCGTGGGTATTCGGTGGGTCTTGTCGGGGTCGCCGATGGGTATTGGGGGGGGTCCTCCGGGGCGTTGGCGGGGTCATGGCTGGCCCCGGGCGTCCCTTTTCAGCTACAAATCACCAGTCACTAGCTACCAATCACCAATCACAAATCACAAATCACCAGTCACTTCCCCAGCTGCGTAATAAGCAGCATGACGAGGATACCGCCGCTCAAGGCGATAAACGGCCCCAGCCGCTTGCGGGTGTCGTGAAAGGCCTCGGGCAGCAGGTCCATGGTGGCCACGTAGATGAAGGTACCGGCGGCCAGGGCGGTGGGTATGGTGATGTGGACCTCGCTGAGGGTGTGTACCAGCGGCAGGGACAGCAGGGCGCCAACGGGGGTGCAGAGCGCAAAGACGGCCAGCATCAACAGGGCCCGCTTTGGGGGGATGTTCGAGAGCCGGAACACGGTGGCCAGGGAAAAGGCCGCCACAGACTTGTGGCTGACGATGGCCAGGAAGATCACCAGGGCCATCCGGGGGGCTATAAAGCTGGTGCCGAGAGCGAAGCCGGCCATGAGGCTGTGAATGCTCAGCCCGATGAAGGCGCTGACCCCCACCACCTGGTGGCGGTGTTCGGCCTCATCATCGCAGTCGTGGTGGCGGTGGCGCACCAGCACCCGCTCGACGAACAGGACCACCATGAAGCCGTTGAGGATCATGAAGTCGGTCAGGATATCTGGCTGAGCGGCCATGGTTTCCGGGATGAGGTGGAAGAAGACGGCCCCGAGGAACACGCCGGCCCCGAAGGCTACGAACAGGTGCAGCTGGCGGTCGCTCCAGCGGCCCAGGAGGGGCGGCAAAGCTCCCACGACGGCGGCCAGCAATATGCCCATAAGCGAGGCGGCATTGGAAAAGGACAGCATGCTTGTTTCCGCTTAGCCCCCGGTCTTAACCGTGGGATTGATCGCCCTTCTCAGTCCAGCAGCACCTTCACCGAATCGAGGCTGCCGTCGTTGGGGGCCGGCTTAAGTCCCAGGACCCTGGTGATAAGGTTATAGATATGGATATTCTGGAAGGGTGCCACCTCCAGACCGTTTTTAAAGGCCGGACCGCGGGCGATGAAAATGCCGTGCATGGAGGGGTAGCGGTTATCATAGCCGTGGGCTCCGCCGCTGAAATGCGTTGAGTTACTGTCATAGAAAGCGTGTGAAGTAATGCTCCAGCCTTCGTCGGCGATACCGATGAGGTGGGGAATCCGGTGATGGGTGGAATAGTGCAGCCGGCCGGGCATCTCTTCACGCCGGAATGCCTGTAGATGAGGGTGGGCGGCTTTCAGCGCTTCGTAGATATCCTCCCGCACCTCTTTGGGAGGGCGCAGGCCCAGCACGGGCGACCAGTCAATAACGCCGGCCTGGTTCAGGTCGATATAATCATCAATGAAAATCACCCTGGTTGAGTCAATGGCAGCCATGCCGTGGTCGGATACCACGATGATATTGAGCTCCTCCATAAATCCCCGTTCCATCAGCCCCTCGAAGAGGGTGCCCAGGGTGCTGTCTACCCTTGCTATGGCTGTCGCCAGTTCCTGAGAGTCGGGCCCGAACCGGTCGCCCTGGTCATCCGTATCCGGTAAGTACAGGGTGATGAAAATGGGGCGGTGGTCGGGCGGCAGGTCGAGCCAGGCCAGGACCTGGTTGATTCGGTCGGCGTAGGGCAGGTCATGATCATATTCGTACCAGTAGGTGGGCCGGATACCCCCGATTTCGGCTTCCGAACCCGCCCAGAACATGGCGGCGCTGATCCGGCCCTGCGTTTCCGCCGTCACCCACAGGGGCTCCCCACCATACCAGCGGCCATCACTCACCGCTTCTGATTTGCTCAGCCTGAAGGTGTCAACGTAAGCCGGATCGAACATCGTATTGGCGATGATGCCGTGGTTTTCCGGGTAAAGCCCCGTAACGATAGTGTAATGGTTGGGGAAGGTACCGGTAGGGAACACCGGAATGAGGGCCCTGGCTTTCACGCCTGTGCTTACGAGGCGGTCCAGGTTCGGCGTAGCTGCCTTTTCCAGGTAGTCCCACCGGAAACCATCCAGGGAAATGAGCAGGACAGTGGGCTTGAGGCGGTGGTTACCGCAGCCGATAACCAGCCAGAGCAGAAGTCCCAGCCAGAGGCGGGCAAGGAGCCGCAATGTCAGCTTTAGCTTAGGCATGGATTCTTCAGCCTGGTGGCATTACGCGAATTTGCGGACGAGGCAGAGCCCTCTGCTATCCCCATCATTGGTACCGGCTGGTATTGATCAAGAGGATCCTCAAGAGCAATCTGTGAATAATGAATACCGTCAAGGTGTCCTTTGCTGACATCTCTGTTCTCGCTCTGAACCTGGTTGCCCGGCATACCCGTATTCCTGGTACTTGTAAGTTAACCAATCCAGCAGCAGGATACCCGCACGAACCGGCTGATCGCCACCTTGCCTGCCTGTATGGGTTTTTCCTGCTCCTGTCAGCTTCAGATAGAATGAAATCGGCTCCATCGTATCTCTTGCTACAGGGTGTTTGGTTATTTAATATCTCCCATACCCAATTATGTCTAAAAAAGCATTCACCCAAATGATCTAAGTAGGAGAAAAGATACGTGTTCCATTCAGGCAAACACATAAGATTACTCTCGACCTTGTTGGTACTGGGGTGGTGTTTGGGGTTGGCTGCACCGGCCCGGGCTAATATACGCTTTTACACCATTGTGCAACAGATCTGCAATTCCTACCGGGTGCCTGTTGACATGAGGCAGATGAACTTGGAAGAACCGGGAAACAGTGGTCTCGCTTTTTCGCTCACGCTTCAGAGTCGGCGCAACAATTTCGAGGAAGTGATATTGGTGGGATTTATCGCCTCTGGTCAGGCCATCGCGCGCACGGGCATGGAGGTAAAAACCATCAGTATCATCGTGACTATTCCCAAGGCGGACAACATGCTGCTCATGACTACTGCTGATGTGGGATTGGTAGAGCAACTGCGACTTGGGAAAATCAAGTCTTCCGAATTCATGCGACAATTACAGTGGAATTAAACGAGGAGGATTAACGTGCTATCCATTGGTGACACTCTCATACTTTACTTACGCACTATCGGCTGGGCGCTGGCGGTTTCCATCGGTTTTTCGATGGGTACGGCTATCGCAGTCTGGATTTTCGCCCTCATCTCAAAAGATATTGATGAGTGGGCTGAGATCAAGAACAAGAACTACGGCGTTGCGGCCATTTTGGTAGCCTTGATCGTCATGATCGGGCTGCTGGTGATGAGCGTGGTCTGATTACTGTAGACCGAGCCGGATACTATATACCAGAAGCCCCGCCCGCAAGGTGGGGCTTCTTTGTGGCTCACCGCCAATGGTGCTGGTCCTCACTACCTCCTGCCGACCGCCGACACCCGTTGCCAAGATGAGCCGGGGACGCCGCCAGCTAGCAATCCTCCAGCTGCCAGCCCGGTATTATTCCTTCTCCCCAGCGGGCGCATACAAGAATCCTCCCTGATTCCCGGCCAGACCGGCTGCCTACCGCAGAAAAGTGATGGAATACTTCAGCAGCACGGCCCGGGTGCGGCCAGGGCTCAGAGGGGCAGGCTTTGCGGTTCATCTCACAGTCTTCAATCGTCAGTCTTCAATTTTCAATTCTAAGTCCCAGGTCCCCTTCCCTCTTTGCAGTGCTGGTAAGCGGGCCGTAGCTTTAAGTCTTCTCATTTATTATAAACAAGGACCGATGCCATGCAAAAGCTTATCCGACCGTTGCTGCTCCTGCCCCTGCTGCTCAGCACCCTGCCGGGTCAGCCCGTCGATCCCGAAGCGATCCATTCGGAAAAGCGGCTCACCCTGGAAGACATCTTCCTCAACCGGATCTACTACATCGATGACTTCGAGATCAATACCTGGGTTGAGGGCGGCGCGGCGTTCCTCACCGGCGCATTCACCGATTCCGGTCGCGTGATCCTCAGGTATGACGCCGCCACCGGCGAGCAGTTGACCTTTATCTCCGGACCGATCCTCCAGTGGCCCGACCAGGACCAGATCGAGGAGGACTTCGACTTCCGGATCTCCCCGGATGAGCGCTACCTACTGCTCCCCGTCAACGAACGGTGCATCTGGCGGCGGTCCCGGGAAGCCACCTACTACCTGCATAACCTGGAGACGGGCGCCACCCGCCGCCTGGCCGAAGGGGACGCCCCCCAATCCAACACCGCCTTCTCGCCGGACAGCCGTAAGGTGGCCTACGTGATGGGCCATAATATATATGTATATGATATAGACAAGGGCCGCACACGGCAGCTGACCAGGGACGGGTCCAAGGAGATCATTAACGGGCAGTCGGACTGGCTGTACGAGGAGGAGTTCTTCCTCACCCGGGCCTACGAGTGGTCGCCCGACAGCAAGTATATCCTGTACCTGCGCTTTGACCAGGGACACATACGCTCCTACCCCCTGAAAGATGAGCTGACGCAATACCCGGGGATAACGTGGGTGCGCTACCCCAAGGTGGGCGAGCGCAACGCCATCGTCAAGCTGGGGGTGGTGAGCGCAAAGGGGGGCCGCACCAGGTGGCTGGACCTGGGCCCGGAGACGGATATCTACATTCCCCGGCTATTCTGGACGGGCCGGGAGGGTGAGGCGGCCTTCTACCGGCTGGACCGGCGGCAGCAGCGCCTGGAGCTGGTGCTGGCCGATGCCCGCACCGGCAAGACCGCCATGGCTGCGGTGCAGACCGATTCCGCCTGGGTGGACGTGACCAACGACCTGCACTTCATCGACGGCGGCAGCGGCTTCATCTGGACCACTGAGGGGTCGGGTTACCGGCATATTTACCTGCATGACGTGGAGACGGGCCAGGCGCGGGCGCTCACGCTCGGCGACTGGGAGGTCACGAAGGTCCTGGCGGTGGACGAGGAGGGACAGGCGGTGTACTTCTCCGGCAAGCAGGACGGGGTTGTGGAGCAGCACGTGTACCGGGTAGGGTTTGACGGCACTAGCCTGCATCGGCTGACCGAGCCCGGCGGGTGGAACTCCCTTGATTTCGCTCCCGATTTTGCCCACTACGTTCAGCGCCGTTCCAGCATCAACACCCCCGACTTGGTGAGCCTGCACCAGGCCGGCGGCGAGCTGGTCCAGCGGCTGGTGGAGGAACCCGCCACCTTGAAAGAGCTGCATCTGCCCACCTGGGAGTTCTTTACCCTCACCACTACTGATGGCGCGGAGCTCAACGCCAAGATCCTGAAACCGGTGGATTTCGATCCCCGGCGGAAGTACCCTACCCTTATTTATACCTATGGCGGTCCCGGTTCTCAGAAGGTGATTGATCGGTGGGGCGAATCCAGAGGCCGGGATTTCTTGCACCGCTACATAGCTCAAGACGGCTACGTGGTGCTCACCGTGGACAACCGAGGGACTGGCGGCCGGGGCAAGGCTTTCAAGAACCTGGCCTATGGCGATATCGGCAAGTGGGCGCGGCACGACCAGGTGGAGGCCGCCAGGTGGATTGGCCGGCAGGGCTGGGGCGACCCGGAGCGCGTGGCCATCTGGGGCTGGTCAGGTGGGGGCTACCTGACGTCCCTTTGCCTCGCTGCCGGCTCTGAATATTTCAAGTGCGGTATTGCCGTAGCGCCAGTGACCGATTTCCGCCTGTATGACACCGCCTGGACGGAGCGGTATATGGGGCTGCTGCCGGAGAATAAGGCAGGGTACGATTCCGCCGATGTGCTCTGCTACGTGGATCGCTACCGGGATGGGCTGCTCTTGGTCCATGGTACGGGCGACGATAACGTCCATCCGCAGCACACCTGGCAGTTCGTGGAGAAACTGGCCGCTGCCAACAAACCATTCGATATGGTGATGTACCCCGGCAAGAACCACGATCTGCCGGGCCGGCACTACCACCTCTACAGAAAAATGGCCAGGTTTCTGAAAGAGAACCTGTAGAGTTGCCCAGGGTCCCCAGCCGTCAGTAGCGGGGCGGGTGGGCCATATCGCTGAACCACTGCCCTTACTTCAGCAGCACCATCTTGATAGTCTTGGTGTACCTGGCACTTTCCATCCGGACGATATACACACCCGTAGGCACCTGACGGCCGGCCTCATCGAGACCGTACCAGACGACAGCGTGGTAACCGGGCTCCATTCTGCGCTCAACCAGTCTGGCTACTGCCCGGCCCACGAGATCATAGACCAGGATAGTGACGTCGCCAGCTTCGGGCAGGTCAAACCGCAATGTGGTAGCCGGGTTAAAGGGGTTGGGGTAGGCCGGGTGCAGGGCGTACTCGGTGGGAAGCGCATCCTGATCCGATACCGATGAGGGGGCTGTCGGGGTCTCACTGACTTCATTGGAGTAGCCGCTTTCGACGAGGTCCACATCCACCGCGGTAATCCGGAAATAATAAGTCATGCTGTTGGCCAGGTTGCTGAGGATTTTGGTTGTCTCTGTGATACTGCTGGTAGAGTCACGCAGGAGGGTGGGATTAACACCCGTGCCGCTGTAAATCCGGTATCGTAGAAAATTGGCCTCCGTATTCTCATCCCAGGTGATGGTCACCTGTTCATCACCCGCCTCGGCAGCCAGATTCTGGGGCGCTGCCGGGGTAGTCCTGCTGACTTCATTGGAGTAGCCGCTTTTGTTGAGGGTCACATCCACCGCGGTAATCCGGTAATAATAAGTGGTGCCGATGGTCAGGCCGGTGAGGGTTTTGGTCGTCTCTGTGATACCTGTGATACTGCTGGTAGAGTCTATCTGGGTGGTGGGATTGACAGCCGTGCCGCCGTAAATCCGGTACCGCAGAAAATCGCCCTCCGTATTCTGATCCCAGGTGAGGGTCACCTGTTTACCAGACGCATCGGCTACCAGGTTCTGGGGCGCTGCCGGGGCCGCATTGGTGACCGTTACATGGATCGGTCGGCTCCATAGGGTCAAGCCATAGACGTTAGAATTTCTAATGCGGCATACGTAGGCGCCTGCATCTGATTCAGCGACCGGGTCAAGCGTCAGGGTGTCATCGGTGGCGCCTGAGATATAAGACACATCCTTTTTCCACTGATACTGGTTAGCCGTCCCCCATACTGAAACGCTGAGGGCAAGGCTGGTTCCCGCTTCCACGGTGGTGTCTTTTTTGGCGCCCACGCTATCCTGCGGTGAATAATCGTCCAATACGCCGACATTGGGTTCGATATCCTCAAAGGTGAGTTTGTTACCGTCTACCCAGATGGTTGCTAAAGTAAGCGCGGTGAGATCAGGCAAGTCGACAAGTTGATTGTTTGTAAGCTTCAGCCTCTCTAATAGGATCAGGTTGTTGATCTGAGCGGGAATTGCGGTCAGATGGTTGTCGGAGAGCCACAGATCTATCAAATTGACAAGGTCGCCAATGGACGAGGGAATCGTACCGGATAGATTATTAGTGGACAGCTTCACCATAGCAACCCGTCCATCCGTGACGGTAACGCGGTACCAGGAGGTGACCGGTCCAATGAGCCAGTTGGTTTTGGTGGTCCAGGAATTGGCGCCATCCGTGCTGGCGTACAGGTCCACCAGGGCCAGGGAGTCGGTCTTAAGCGAATAGAGCGCCGGTGTCATGCTCACTTCATTGGAGTAGTCAAGACTTTCCAACAGCCCCGCGTCCACCGCCTTGACCCGGAAGTAGTACGGGGTCCCTACGTCCAGGTCTGTGATGGAGATAGTGGTGTCCCCGACAGCGCTGGTGGAGCCGACCAAAGTTGTAGGGACGGGAGACGTATCCATGTAAATGCGATAACCGAGGATATCCCCCTCGGTATTCTGATCCCATATCAAGGGGACGGCTCCAATATCGTAGTAGGTCCCCAGCGCCAGGTTCTGGGGCGCTGCCGGCGGGACGGCAATATCAAAGGTTGAATCCGGTCCAAAGGGCGAACCGGCGAAGGCGTGGTCGATGCTCTGGACGCTCCAGAAGAAGGTGCCATCAGGCAGATCCTTCACAATCCAACTAAGGTTTTCCTGCACGTTGCCCAGGGCGGGAATTCGGCGATACCCTGTTGAGGCGTCGGCTTGAGGTGACATCAAATCTTCTCCACCAGCGGTGGTGCCCACACGGAGATTGTAGCTCAGGCCTCCAGCTCCGCCATCCACGTCTGTGCCTATTGACCAGGTAAATTGCACAGAATCCTGGTTGACATTCGACTGAAGATCAGTGGGAGCGGTAGGCGGGGTGTTGAATACTTCGCCAGTGTTCTTGTAGACTTTTGCATTACCTGATCCCGTCAATAAGATGTCCAGGTCTTCATCGTTGTCATAGTCGCCCCAGGCCCCCGAACCGTTGGAAACGTTATCTAGCCCGGCACCGATGTCAGAAAAGGTATCTTCCCCGTCATTTTGGTAGACTCTGGCGAAAGAGGACGGACCCACATATCCCGTTAATAAGATATCCAGGTTACCGTCATTGTCATAATCGCCCCAGGCCACTGAAGCTTTCTCTACGTCTGGCAAACCGGTGTTGCTGACACTGGAAAAAACGCCGTCCGTGTTCTTGTAGAGCCTGGTATTACGGTTTGTACCATCATATCCCGTTAATAAGACAT
>Ga0209976_10000805_pt1 | contig 19322 bp, 19 predicted proteins | sample SumtaG_FD_182806 | JGI IMG/M metagenome (GOLD analysis project Ga0209976, IMG submission 182806) | Deep subsurface microbial communities from Indian Ocean to uncover new lineages of life (NeLLi) - Sumatra_00157 metaG (SPAdes) (version 2) | ecosystem: Environmental > Aquatic > Marine > Oceanic >...
TTAGGCTCAACAAGCGTGAAAAGTATAATGATATAATGCTTTTATGCAAATCGTAATAGATGATATTCTGCTGAATTATTCATTTATTAATAGAAAGAAGCAATCCACAATTGTAATTCTCCATGGCTGGGGCAGAACTTATAAAGAGTGGGTTCCAATTGGTGAAAGATTGTCTCAAGATTACAATATACTCTTTCTTGATCTACCAGGTTTTGGGGGAAGTTCGATTCCCGAAAATGAACACTTTGGTATGAATCAATACCAAGCGACAGTAGAAAAATTTATCAAAAAAATGAAATTGAAAAACTTAACCCTAATTGGCCACTCCTTTGGGGGAAAAATTAGCATCATGATCGCGTCAAAATTAGACAGAGTAGAACATTTGATCCTTATTAATTCTTCGGGGGTCGATGAAAAAAACATGGTAACAAACCTAAAAATATGGCTAGCAAGAAAGTTGAAACCTTTGACATTTTTTCTTTCAGAAAACTCTAGAGAGACATTGTTAAAAACTTTAGCCTCCTCGGACTACCCTGGAACGGAACAATTCAGGAAAATATTTAAATCAATCATAAATCGAGATGTAGTAAAAGAAGCAAAAATAATTAAATGTAAAACCCTCATTGTCTGGGGAGAAAAGGATAAGGAGGTATCAATCTCGTCGACGAAAAAAATCAAAACATTAATAAGCGGATCGATCCTTCGAATTGTTTGGGGAGCTGGCCATGATCCACACCTTACTCATCCTGAAAAATTACTACTTTTACTTAAAGAGTACTTATGAAAAGAATATTAGATACACTGTTTCCAATTAAGCTCCAAATGCACATTATGCAATTAGAAAATTATGATAATAAAAATTTCATAAAATGGATTCTGTCTCATTTTCTTACTCGACATGTTCCTTTCAAAAATCCTTTAATTGCTACTCTAAAGGTAAAACTACTTTATGCGATTTCAGGGATTGTATTTGCTCTCTTAGTAATTTCCTCATACATTATTAATGGCAGCCTACAAGCTGCAATATTAATCGCCTTAGTATTGGTCAGTCATCCTTTTATCTTATTTGTTATATCACACTTGATATTATTTCCTCTGGAGAACCGACAAAAAATAGGTATCATTAATGCAACAAAAACCAAGCTTGCAAAACATAAAAATACTAAGAAAATTGCCATAACAGGAAGTTACGGAAAAAGTTCGACAAAAGAAATCTTGTATCACATACTAAATGGTATGCACGCTGTTCTTAGAACTCCTGAAAGTTACAATACAATTCTTGGGATATCTAAGGTCGTTGATCTTGAACTAAGTAAAGTTTACGAAATGTTCATTTGTGAAATGGCGGCTTATAAAATCGGTGAGATTGCAAATCTATGTTTGCTGGTAGAACCTCAGTATGGAATTCTGACAGGTATTTCAAAACAGCACCTCACCCGATTTGGGGGAGTAGAGAAAGTCGTAAAGGCAAAGTTTGAACTTGTTGACGGGGTGAGTGATATTAACAACGTGGTATTTAACATAGATGACAAATATATACTCAAAGAACTCCGCTCACGCGGAATCAAACCAAAACACACGTATGGGGTTAGCAATAAATCTGCAAGAGTAAGAGCAAGTGATATTAAATTCGATGAAAATGGCAGTTCATTTAATCTGATTATTGAGAATAAAAGATTTAAAATTCAAACTCAATTGTTTGGTTTTTCTAATGTGAAAAATATTCTTTCAGCAGTAACAATGGCGTTATTGTTAAAAGTTAAACCCAAAACAATCGTTCAGAGAATCAAACTTCTAAGGCAATTTCCAAATAGGTCTTTTTTAACGAGAAATAATAGGTCGATTATTATTGACAACACTTATAGCAGCAACCCAAGCGGTTTTGAAGAAACAATAAATACAGCCAAATGTGTTTTAGGTTCAAAAGTACTAGTAACACCCGGCTTGGTTGAGCTTGGTGATACGGAAGTGAAAGTTCATATTGATTTGGGGACAAAGTCAAGGGGAGTGTTTGATCAGATTGTGTTGGTAGGAAGGACTCACCGAACAAATTCACTTGCACGGGGTGTCGGGAAGTCGACCGCAATTAGTTATATCGGAGATCAAAGAAATTCATATACTCAAATGGTAGAAAAACTATCTAATGAATTCGATTGGATCTTCCTAGAAAATGATCTCACTCAAAATTACTGAAGGCTTACTTTTTTATCCCCTTAACTCCACTGAAACCTTCAAGAATGTTATTATCAAAAGTAGTTATTAATTTGCTAGCATCTTCTTTGCGCTTTATTGCAAGTTTTACTAACTTATCTACCAATTGATCGAAGGTAACACCGATTTCTTTCCAAAGGTAAAATGCAACCGAACCTGGTAAAGTGTTTATTTCATTAAAATAAATCTCCTTTTCATCTTGACTTAATAAATAATCTATTCTCGCAAGACCCTCACCGCCGATTTCTGCGAAGAATTTCCTAGAGTATTCTTCTATCAAATATTTTGTCTTTTTCTTTATTGGAGCGGGTACAATTCTCTTTGCTGAAGCCATTCCTTCAGATGGACCTTTCTTAGATAAATATTTATCTTGAAAAGATAGGACATTCTTTGACGCAATAGGCTGCTCACAAGCTGACATTTCATATGGATTATTCCCCATCAAGGATATATTTATTTCAATTGCATCAACTAAACATTCTTCGATCATCACTTTGGTATCGTAAAAAAATGCAACGTTCAGTGCTTCGATCAACTCTTTTTTATTTTCCACCCTTTTAATACCAATTGAAGAACCCAATCTGGCGGGTTTAATAAACAGAGGATAGCTCAAATGTTTGATGTTTTTAAATGCTTCTGAGTAACTTTCTTTCCAAACAGATTTTAAAATCCATCCGCTCTTGAGTACGGGTATACCAATACTTTCTGCAATAATCTTTGATACTACCTTATCCATTCCCAAGGCTGATGCTTGAACACCACATCCAACATATGCAACTCCAGCCATTTCAAATACTCCCTGTACTGAACCATCCTCCCCATATTTTCCATGAAATGCGGGGAAAAATACGTCAACTTTTAATTTCTCCAAGCCTTTTAAAAATCTAACACCTGAAGGTTCTTTTATTAGTGAAGATAATTTATAATCGGGTGGGAAATACACTACCGATTGCCCCTTAACAGCATCTTTACTGTTTCTGAACGTTTCTGGTTTATAAAAGGATTCATCCCCAACAATCCATTGACCACCTTTTGTTATATATATAGGGAGGGCATCATAATTTGATTTCTTCAAAGCGTGAAGGACTTGTATTCCAGTTATGATTGAGACCTCGTGCTCGGGTGATCTTCCACCAAACAGTACCCCAACGGTTAACTTTTTCATATTTAGATCATATTATAACTTAAATCCATAATAACTAATCAGCTTCAATTGACATTACTGCTTTTTTAAATTGTTTACCTCTATCTTTGTAGTTTTCAAACATGTCAAATGAGGCTGTTGCGGGAGACAGGAGGACAATGCCTCCTTTTACCGTATTTTTATATGCAGTTTTCACGATTTCATCAATCTTTGCTTTTTTTAATATTAGTAATTTTCCGGAATAATTAGCTTTTTTTAGAGCTTTCTCAAAAACTCCTAAAATCTCTCCTATTAAAATTACCGCCTTAACGTTCCCCCTCTTGATAATCATGTTAGCCAATTCATCATATTCCAATCCTTTATCGGAACCTCCTAAAATCAAAGTTAACGGTTCTTGAAATGATCTTATGGCCGCAATAGTGGTATCTGAGTTAGTTGAAAACGAATCGTTATAAAACTTAACACCGCCAACCCCACTCACCTCTTCCAATCTATGTTCCAACCCCCTAAACGAAAATACTATTTTTTTAATTGAATCTATGTCCGCTCCGGCAACATACGATGCACAAACTGCGGCCGTTACGTTTTCCCAATTATGTTCTCCTCTTAATTTTAAAGCAGAGGTCTTTCCTATTGTAATTTCCTTATTAATATTTAGTACAATCTTGCCTTGAGTAATATATGAACCTTTGACTTTTTTCTGTTTGCTAAAGTAGTAAACGTTTGATTTTGTTAATTTTTCAAAATCTTTTGGAGTTTTATAATCAGCATTAATAATGATAGAGTCATTAGTATTTTGATACTTTGCAATATTCTTTTTTGCATCAACATACTCCTTGACGTTCTTGTGCCAATCCAGGTGATCTTGAGTAATATTTAGAATAACTGCAATTTCCGGACTTTTATTAACATCAATCAGTTGAAAAGAAGATACCTCCATTACCACCAAACTATTTGCTTTCAATCTTTGTAATAATTCCAGATAAGGTTTTCCTATATTTCCTGCAAGATACACATCTTTTCCGCTTTTTTTAAGAATTTGATAGATTAAAGTACTTGCTGTTCCCTTCCCCTTCGTACCGGTTACTCCTATAACTTTAGCCGGACAAGTTTCTAAAAACAACTTTAATGCGCTCGATATTTCAGTTCCCTTTTTTTCGGCTTCTACAATCTCTTTTGCATACCTATAAACACCAGGTGATCGAAAGATAATGTCAAAACCGGACAATCCAAGGGACATGTAATCGTTACCGCAGTTTAAGTTTAATCTTTTTTTATCAAAACCGGAGAAATCCAATTCTCGTTCCTTTTTTTTATCATAAATACTAACCTTCGCCCTCTTATTCAATAAATATTTTGTAATATCCTTACCTTCAATCCCGAAACCCAATACTGCAACATTTTTATTCTTTACTTTAATCATTTGTTAATTATCCTCCCACAACTTGGATTTCAGATTCCAGTTCAACTCCGTATTTCATTTTTATATCTTCTATAATCTTATTGCTAAGTTGATTAATTTCTTCCGAAGATGCTTTACCTTCCGGATTTGTTATTACAAGAGCGTTTTTCTTCGAAACTGAAGCATTACCATATTTCTTCCCTTTCCAGCCCGCTTTCTCTATCAACCATCCCGCAAAAATCTTGTACTTACCGCCTTTTAATTCAAAAAAGGGCATTTCGGAATTCTTCACCTTAAGCAGTTTAAATGTTCTCGTGTCAATTATTGGATTTTTAAAAAAGGAACCCGCATTACACTTGTTATTTGGGTCTTCAAGTTTTAACTTTCTTAAAGCAAGAACGGCAGTTCTAACGTCCGCAATACTTGGACTGGTGATTTTCTTCCGATTCAGATAGTTTGTTAGGGTATTATATGTAATACTGGCTTTTTTACCCTTATTCAAGGCTATAACTACACTCATAATGATATATCTTCCTTTATCATTATTCTTTTTGAAAATACTATCCCTATATCCAAATTGACAATCATCCTTAAAAAAAACTACAACTTTATCTCGTTTCCTATCGAAAGCTGCGAGTTTTCGGAATACATCCTTCATCTCCTGTCCATACGCTCCAATATTTTGAACCGGAGCAGCCCCGACAGTACCGGGTATACCCGAAAGGCATTCAATGCCCTGCAATTTTTTCTTAACCGTGTATTTTACCAAATCATCCCAAACCTCTCCTGCCTGTACTTCCAGAACAACACTATTACTACTTTCCTTCACCACTCTTACTCCCCGACCGGTAAATTTTATTACTAACCCCTTAATTCCTTTATCACTTAGTAAAACGTTACTTCCACCACCCAGAATAAATATTGGTAATTTTTTCTCTTTAGCGAATCTTACTGCCTTGACCAAAGCTTTTTCATTATCCACTTCGCAATAGTACTCGGCAACACCACCCACCTTGAATGTAGTTTTTTCCGCCAAAGACACGTTTTTTCTAAAATCACTAATTTTCATGATATATGTTGGTGCAGCTGAAATATATCTCCTGCACCCACCGTTACAACAACATCGCCCGGCTTGGTATTATTCTTTATCCATTCCAAGGTCTTTTCTTTACTCCCTGTATATATAGCTTTCTTTCCTTGCATTTCAACTTTTTTTACTAGTACTTTTGAATCTATTGTTTTATCCACTTTCTCCCTTGCGGAAGCGTATATATCCATAAATACTGCAACATCGACATACATAAATGATTCCGCAAAGTCATTAAGTAGAACTTTTGTTCTGGAATAAGTGTGTGGCTGAAAAATGGATATTACTCTTCTACCGGGAAGCCATTCATCGAAAGCCTTTAGCAAAGATTTAACTTCCTCGGGATGATGAGCATAATCGTCATAATATAAGACCCCATTCTTTTCACCCATAAACTCAAATCTTCGCTTACAACCTTTGTATGCTTCAAGTCCTTTCAACACCACCTTCTCGTCTAAACCTGTATGTTTCGCGCAAATGTAGGCAGCTGTGGCGTTTTGTACGTTATACAAGCCCGGAAGCAATATTGTTACCTCAACTTCTTTGTCTTTACCCTTAATTACAAATTTTGTTTTTTGATTACCATAACTAATGTTTTTTATAATATAGTCTGCATTTTTATTTAAACCATACGTAGCCACAGGTATCTTAAGATCGGGGACCATTCTCTCAACATTTGTATTATCAACACAAGCCACAAGCAATCCTTCTTTAGGTATCCTATCAAAGTATTTCTTAAAAACCTTCCTGGTATCGGCAAAGGTCGGATAAATATCGGGGTGATCATGCTCAATATTAGTAACAACGGTCACAAAAGGTTCGAGAAGTGAAAATTTAGGATCATCATTAATTCCCGGAGAAATCGCATATTCATCCGCCTCGCAAATAAAGTACTTACTATCTTTTCTATATCGTGCCGGTGTGGATATCGGAAAAATGTCCGCTACACCCACAACAAATGAAGGTTTTTGCTTGGTGTGTTCAAACAATACCGAAAGCATCGAAGAAGTCGTTGATTTTCCACCCACCCCACAAACAGAAAGGAGTCGTTTTGACTTCGCAAACAAAGCCAAGCCTTCCGCATATGTAACTACAGGTATGCCTTCCGTCTTTGCTCTGACTACTTCCGGGTTATCAAGTCCGCCATGAGCCGCTGTTGTTATAAGCAAATCAGGCTTATTAGTTTTAAAATCCTGAGCATTAAAACCGATATCCCAGCCAATCCCTCTTCGTTTTAAGGTTTCATCAGTTACAAAATATTCTTCGACATCACTTCCGGTAACTTTTATACCCAAATCAAGACAACATATAGCCAAACCTGCCATCCCCACTCCTTTAATCCCCGTAAAGTGTATGTGTTTTAGTTTCTCAATATTCATCGTGATATGTTTAATGTTTTTCCCTTCAACGCCAACCTTACAGCCTCATGATCGGACCATGGATACTCTTTACCATTATAAGCCATTGACTTTTCATGCCCTTTTCCACAAATCACAACAGTATCTCCCTTTTGTGCCAGCTCGTTTATTGCAAAACTAATTGCTTCTCCTCTCTCGGGTATTTTCATGAAATATTTACCTTTGCTGGGAATATTATCATCCTTTCCAATTTCCTTAACTCCGACTTTTTTTACTCCTTTGGTAATTTCCGTGAGAATATTGTTTACGTCTTCGCTTCTTGGATCCTCCGCAGTTATAACTGAAATATCTGCGTATTTTGCCGATATTTCTCCCATTATCCCCCTTTTATCTCTATCTCTTTCGCCTGCACAACCAAATATCGAAATCAATTTCCCCACACCTTTACTCCTTAAAACTTTCAGTACACTTTCAAGTGAATTTGGAGTATGAGCAAAATCGATATAAATTTTTAAACCTCGGTCATTATCTATTGCCTCCAGTCTTCCTTTCAAAGTTTTAAAATCAGATAAAGATTCAAAAATATCATCTATTTCAAAACCGGCTCCTATCCCTGCACCAACTGCTCCCAGATAATTCAAAACATTATAATTTCCCAACAAGTTTAATTGAGAATTAAAGCTTTTGTTATTGTATACAACTTTAAACTTGGTTTTCTCGCCAATTGAATTAATCTCCGAGGCATTTATATCGGCTTTCTTATCCTTTATGCTATACGATAGCAACCTTGTTCCCTGAGTCAACTTTTCTTTGATAAACTTAAATGATTTGTCATCCTTATTTAAAACGGCAATTTTAGCTTTCTTAAACAGCTCCGATTTAACACTCCTATACTCTTTCCAGGATTTATGATAGTCCATATGCTCATATGTTATATTGGTCATAACGGCAATTTCAAAATCAATTCCCGCAACTCGTCCTTGATGAAGACCGTGAGAGGTAACCTCCAAAACCGCATATTCGCATCTTGCATTAACCATTTTTCTTAAATACTTATGTAGGTCGATTGGTTCCGGATTAGTTACATGGAACCCTGTATCAATCTCTTTTCCGGCAATAACGGCACTTATTGTGCTGATTAATCCTGTGTTTTTACCCAACTTCGATAAATAGTGATATATCAGATTTGCCGTAGTAGTCTTTCCATCCGTTCCGGTTACTCCAATTATTTTCAAATATTTAGAAGGGTAGTCATTCCAAGCAGAAGCAACCAAAGCTAAAGCCTTTCTTGAATTCCCAACCCTAATATACGTAATTTCACCGGTAATGCTAATTTTATCCCGTTCCTTTTCACCAATAACCGTCTCCACACCATTTCTGACGGCGTTTTTTATATAATCATGTCCATCAACGCTCTCTCCTCTTATTGCAATAAACAGACTCCCCTTTTTAACCTTTCTTGAATCATCAGCTATGGAAGTCACAACCCTATCCACATTGCCATATGCTTTATAGCTTTTGAGGGAATTAAGAAGATGCTTTAATTTCATAACGTGGGATCCTTCGTTCGCATAGCTCACTCAGGATGATGACTTTGTCATCACTTTATTAGTCGACCTCAAGAATGCCGCGTCACTTGGGTCGCGGATGAATTGAGGCAGATACAACATCTTTCTTTAAAGATGGAAACCCCGCCACTTGGGGCGGGGAAGATGTTATTTCTTCTATCTGCGCTCCAAGTCTATTAAGGTTCTCGGAAAAATTCGGATGTCCACGATATAGTGAATCCGCATTAAGGATTGTTGACTCCCCCTCCGAAAGCATCGCAGCCATAACCATTGATACCGTAGCGCGAATTATATAGGGGGCTTCTAACGTTGCACCTTTGAGCTCTCTTCCCGCCATCACAATAATTCTATGGGGATCGCACATAATAACCTCGGCACCAAGTTTATTGAGCTCACTCGTCCAGAACAAACCGGCTTCATACATCCAATTATGGAACATCATATAGCTATTAGGCGATGCTAAAGCAAGGGGGATGAAAATCGGTAATAAATCCACCGGAAGTGCCGGCCAAGGTTGGGCTCTAACAACATTAGTCTTATTCTCAAATGCATCATTTATTCTTATGTTCTGTTTTTCGGAAACAACAGCAGTGGTTCCTTCATAATTAATCTTTACATTAAACTTCGAAAACTCATTTCTAATAATTCTGAAGTGCTCGGGAATTGCATTATGAATTTTAACTTCCCCTCCCGTTGAAGCTCCGAGTGCAAGAAATGTAGTTATTTCGTAATGATCACTTAATATCCTATGGTTTACTCCTTTTAATTTATTACCTCCTTTTATTTCTAATACACTCGAGCCTACACCCTTAATATTCGCTCCTCCTTTTATTAATAAATTACATACATCTTGAACCTGTGGTTCGGAAGCAGCTCCAACAATTTTCGTAGTTCCGGAGAATGAGGATGCAAGCATAATTGAATTTGTTGTGGCCGTCGGACTCATTTCCGCTAACCAAACTTCTTTTTTACCGGTTCTTTTCAAACTCATTTTTACACCACTATCTGTTATATGTATCTCCGCACCCAATTCGGATAAAGATTTAAATAGCGGTCTAAGTGGCCTCACTCCCAAGGTACACCCTCCGGGTAGCTCTTCAAAATTAACTTTTCCGAACCTGGCGAGAAGTGCACCCCACAGAATTGAAGTAGCTCTCATGTTCCCCAAATCCTCCCTGTCCAGCCTTTTAAAAGTTAATTTGGAGTTATCTATACTCAGCTCATTTTTTTCCGTATCCCACTTAATTTTACTCCCTAATTTCTGAAGTATCTTTACAAGTCTCACTACATCCGTTATCTCAGGCACATTCTTAAGAGTAATTGGTTTATCAAATAAAATAGTAGCGCAAAGGAGATGAACCGCGGAATTTTTACTTCCTGAAGGATATACTTCACCGGAGAGAATTTGGCCTCCTTTTACTTTTATATCCATAGTAAAGATTTTACCATGTCTTATCTAGTTTTCAGGATGAATCCCGAAATATGGAAATAGATTTTTTGCAATTGAATACCATAAAGGAGCAGCTGTTTCCGAGGCCCAAGGTGAGGTTGAAGGTTCGTGCAGAGTAACCAACATAATAAACTTCGGGTCATCATATGGTGCAAACCCAACGAACGAGGCAATAGTTTTCTCTTCGTCATAATGTCCCTCTATAGGGATTTGAGCAGTTCCTGTTTTACCGGCAACCTTGAATCCTCTTTCATGGGTCCATTTGGCTTCACCTTTCTTGGCCGCTTCAACCATCATCGCAGTAAATTGAGTCGCCGCCTTTTCCGATATAATCCTTTCTGCTCCATTAACTTTAATTTCCTCCTCCCATCCCTCACCCGACAGTTTATCAACAACGTGGGGCGTTACTATCACACCCTTATTGGCAATCGTGCTTACCGCTCTTATTATTTGTATCGGTGTTACAGCCACACCCTGGCCAAAGCTTGCCGTCGCAACATCAATATCCCCCCACTTATCCTTATCTCGTAACTTTGGAGTGGCTTCTCCCTGTAAATCTATTCCTGTCAATTCCCCAATTCCAAATTTATTTAAATACTCATACATTTTATTTGCTCCTAATTTACTTCCCACAAAAGCCATGCCAACATTATCAGAGCGCACAATTACATCAATCATTGTCGAGTCTGCATGATATTCGTTATTCCAAGTTTTTACATAGTACTTTCCGATTTTAAGAGGACCTGCACAAATATCGCATTTTGTATCCGGTTCAACTACTTCTGCATCCAGTGCCGAAGCCATAACGATAACTTTAAAAACCGACCCCGGTTCAAATGACGATGATATTACGGGATTATTAAAAAGAGCATCCCCATATTTGAAATACTCCGCAGGATCATACGATGGGTATGAGGCCATTGCTAATACCCTTCCGCTCTTAGGATCCATCACAATAACACTACCACCGGCTGCCCCGTAAGTTTCTATTCCGTCTTTCAGTTTCTTATTAACGTTAAGCTGAACAGGCTTATCTATGCTAGTAACAAGATTTATACCTTCAATCGCTGAAATTTTTTGTGAATTTCCAAGCAAAATTGGCACCCCGCGTGCATCCGACTCTCGAGACAAATATCCCGGTTTTCCCGAAAGAGTAAGGTGATAATATCCTTCCAAGCCAAAATAGCCCTGTTCCTCCCCATCACTACTTTTTCCTACAAAACCCAGAAGATGGGCTGCCGACGAAGCCTCGGGATATACTCGTATTTCTTGTCTTTCGAAACCAATTCCTTCTATGTTCAGTTTTTCTATTTCAGTTTTTGTACCAGTGCTTACTCTATTTTTCAAAGGTATCCAAACAGCAGAATCTTTTTCTAAAAGCGAAGTTAATCTGTCAATCTCTACCAATAGATCTTTCCTTGTCTTATTGCTATCGATAAAGTAAGGGGCAAGCTTTTCCGCCACTTCTTTACTATCTTCCAAAATTTTCGGAAGCGCCGCATAAACCAACCATGAATCTCCTCTTGCAACAAACCAGCTTCCGTCCGACGCCAAAATTTCCCCACGTGGCGCCATAATTGTTTCACCTCCTACATACTGACTTCGAGCTTGTATTGCAAGTTCTTTCCCTTTGTAAATTTGCCAATAGAAGAGTCTACCAAGTACTACCGTGAACGAAAGAAAGAATAATACTGTGACAATTTTTATTCTGTTGGGCATTACGCATTTAAGGCAACTTTGCTACAATTTCGTCCGTTGATATATAAAAAGTATTTACCGGTTTATTAAAACCCAGTTCATCTGCCGTTTTTTCCATCTCACTTAAAGAACTTGATTCCACCAAATATCTTGACAGTTCCTGCTTACTTTTGATTAAACCCTGTTCCTCGCGTTCTAATTCTGCCAATTTTGCACCGGCAGTAGCAGTCTGTATTGTAAATAATACCTGTATACCGATGAATACTGCCACAAACAGCCAAATAATATTCCTTTTATTAATTTTTCCAAAAATTGACAATTTTTGTTTTTTTCTATTTACTTTCATATTTTCCGTATCACTCTAAGTTTTGCGCTCCGCGCTCTCGGATTCAAAATAACTTCCCTTCTTGTTGGTGTAATTGGCTTTTTTGTAATTATTATTCCCTTACTTCTGCCTTCTAAACTTTTAAAAATATGTTTCACTATCTTATCTTCCCCTGAATGGAAGCTTATTACCGCCAACCTTCCTCCTACTGCGAGTAAACTAAACGCATCAGGTAAAGCCATTTGTAAAATGTCAAGCTCGCTATTAACCGCAATACGCAATGCCATAAAAGGTAAGGTTGCGGGATTCAACTTACTTCTGCCATATCCATCATTCTCAATCACGTCAACAAAATCGCCAACCTTCCTGAATTTCTCAATTTTTCTTCTATCCACGACTCTATTTGCAATCCTCCGAGAAATATTAAGCGGCATTACAACTCCAAACAGCTTAATCAGCTGTTTCTCACTTAATGCGTTAAGTAAATCAGCGGCCGACACATTTTGAGTAGTCTTTCCAAGTCTCATGTCAAGTGCCGCATCAACACTTTGGAAAGAAAAACCTCTCGTTTTTGAAGTCAATTGTGGAACCGATACTCCGAGATCAAATAAAATAGCTTCGACTTTATTAAACCCATGCTCTTGTGCGATTTTCTTTATATCTTTGAAGCTGTCCTGAATCAGTTTAAACGGACCCGTCTTTCGTGAAAGGCGGGTAGGGCAGGCTTGTCCGCCGTAGTCGCTCCGTCGCTTTAGCTTAGTAGCATCGGCGACTTGACGTAGGCGGGCTTGTTTTAAAACCTCTTCGGCAACCTCAATCGCTTCTTTATCTACATCAATTCCCAATACTTGCCATCCGCTTTTTACAAACTCTTCAGCATGTCCTCCCAAACCTACTGTTGCATCAATTAAGCGAGCTTGAATATTTAAAGGTGCGTACCTCTCTTTCTCCAATAATTCACTTACCTCATCTTTAAGGACGGATCTATGTGATACTTCCCTCGTATTTTGATTTTGCATATCCGTCTCCGTCCAAATTCACACTGTTCAAAAACATTAAGATTAACTTTAAATATTTCTTGATTATTTCCATTTTTTTTGCTCTGCAATTTGTTCAATTGCTTGAGATGCTTTTTCTTGTACTACCTCTTCCGTTTTCTTCCATTCTTCGGCTGCCCAAAGTTCAACCCTATCACCCAAACCTACGAACATTACTTCGCTTTTGATACCCGCATATTTCAATAGAGACTCCGGCATGATAAATCTCCCTTGTTTATCCAGGCTTATTTCAAAAGCCATTCCAAGGATAAACCTGTCAATATCTCTAACAGGCGAGATTATTGGGCCCGAAACGCCGGAAAGCCTAGCTAGTAATTCCTTCCAGCCAGCTTGCGATACCAAAACTAAACATTTCTCATACCATCTGGCAATAATCATTTCCTTACCCAAGTAACTTCTTAGCTTTTTCGGCACGGCCAGCCTGTCTTTATCTGTTAACTTGCTTGTATACTGTCCAATAAGCATATTAGCTTAATGGGCAGATTGTAATAAAAAGTATTATTATTCACCACTTTTCACCACTTTCAACCATTTTTATACATTTTCACGCGTATGTCAATACAAATAATACCCGAAGTATATAACCTTATAGTAGGAGTCTTAATTTAATCTTTCTATGAAGCAGAAAGAAAGATGCCAACATCAGGCGATTTATTATCCTCTAATTTTGTCCAGATATCCCCATCCCAGTGATAAACACTATCTGAATCTATCATTACCGTTCCAGGCTCTTCTTGTTCTGATGAGCTAAAGACACCATACGGTCCTGAAGAAATACTCCCTGAAAAATTGCCCGGAATACCGATCGTATTCATTACTACGGAATATTCATTGTTTATATTTTTCAACGATCTCGTATAAGTAAAGCTGCCATCCAAAGAAGATAATTCTTGAGTTCGCGTTTGCATATGAAAATCGCTTACAAATTTTATTAATAGTTTTCCATCCCTATTCCTAAAACGAATCGTCATAGTTCCTTCCTCCACACCCTCATCATATCTGAATTTACCGGAAGACTCCGAACCGAGAAGAAGTTCTGCATTAAAACTACTCAATCCCTTTATATCAACCATACCCGGCACCCCCTGTGTGACACCTCCCGGGACATCGTACAACAATTCGTACTCCATCGTTTCGGCGCCGGGAATATTAATCTTGTTAATAGCTAGATTTAAGTAATGTCCGTCTTCTGTTGGAGTAAGCGAAACAATTGGGCGATCCTTAAGTGCTACTTCAATCAAGGCAGTTTCTTCCCGCTCCACCGATTCTTCCCTCCCCCTTCCACGAAGTATAAAAAATACTACCGCCACGACAATAATCCCAAGAATAAACAATATTATTGGTAAATATTTCTTCATTATTTTATATCCTCATTCCCTAATTTATTCTCAAAATATTCCCCCAGCTTGTCAACACTCACTCTTACCTGCTTAGTCGTATCCCTATCACGAATCGTGACAGTATCATCTTTTAGGGTGTCGAAATCAATAGTGACACACCAAGGCGTACCTATCTCATCTTGCGCGAAGTAACGCTTTCCAATGTTTCCTCTTTCATCATAGGCAGTAGATAGTTTAAGTCTAAGCAAATCAAAGATCTTGCGTGCTTTAGTTACCAACTTCGGTTTATTAGCAAGTAATGGAAAAACTGCAGCTTTATAGGGGGCAATCTTGGGATGCAACTTTAATAATATGCGCTTTTCTTCCTCCGCATAGGCATCAACGAGAACCGTCATCGTTGTTCGGGTAATACCAAAGGTGGGTTCGACAACATGCGGGATAAACTTTTCACCCGTCGCTGGGTCGGTATATCGCATATCAACACCCGACTTTTCCATATGGTTTTTCAAGTCAAAATCGGTTCTATATGCCAACCCCCAAAGTTCTTTGAAACCAAACGGGTATTTATATTCAATATCTTCAGTTCTTTTTGAATAATGTGATAGCTCATCTTTCGTGTGAGCTCTCCACCTTGTATTTTTAACTTCTACTCCGAGCTCTTTGAGCCATTTTTCCATCTCGATTTTCCAATAATCAAACCATTTTTCCCACTCTCCTTCCTCAACATAATATTCAAACTCCGCAAGATGAAATTCTAAAGTCCTAAAAGTAAAAGGGCCTTTTGTAATTTCATTTCTAAAAGCAAGTCCGCTTTGTGCAAGTCCGAAAGGCAGTTTCGGCGACATGGTATCCAATACGTTTTTAAAATCGACAAACATTCCTTGCGCCGTTTCCCCCCTGAGATAAACCTTCGACTGCTCACCTTCTAAAATACCTACGTTTGTTTCAAATAATAGATTGAATTCGCGAGGTTTTGTCCAATTGTGCTTTCCGCAATTTGGGCATTTTAGCTTATGGCTAATAATCAATTTTTGTAGATCTTCGATTGACTTACCCTCCACTTTGGCATTATCAATGTTATCCTCAATCAAGTGGTCTGCTCGAGTCCTCACTTTGCAATTTTTACAATCAATCAAGGCGTCTGTAAAGCTTTCCGCATGTCCTGATGATTCCCAAACTTTTGGATTCATCAATACGGATGTATCTAAACCATGAATTTCCGGTCGTTTTGTAACGAAAAAGTTCCACCAGGACTGCTCAATATTTCTTTTCAAAAGGGATCCCAAGGGACCATAATCCCAAGTATTTGCAAGCCCGCCATATATTTCACTTCCCGGAAAAACAAATCCTCGTCTCTTACTCAGAGCTACTACTTTATCCATTAAATCAGACTTAACCTTGTTAGCCATGCGTAAATTATAACCCGTTAATTATTGCCATATCCATAAGTAGATAGTTACTCCTTATCGGGTGAAGCAGAATGCATCTTCTCTCCCTCGCCTTGGCAAGCCATAAATGTAGCAGAATCTACAAAATTACGATCGTCTTCATAGAGGATCTTATCTTCCTTGTCTACCCCCATAATCACTTTTCTCACCGACAGTAGCATCTTTCACTTCCGGAGCATTATTGCTTTTGGAATGTAATGTTTCTTTAGGCATCAATCGATTGTTATGATAACACTTTCTTCCCAACCCTTGCCGAGAAAATTCTGCGTTCTAATATATTCTCCAATGTTTTGCCGGGATCATCAATTTTCTTATCTTTTGGCCAAAATCCGGAGAGTATTAATATCTTTATAATAAACTCATCTTTTAGTATTCTTAGTTTCTCCTCGCTTCCCAACTTTTCCAAGTAATGATCCAAAAGATCAAAAATTTCTCCATTTTTTTCTTCCTGCTGTGTTATCCTGTCAACAACTTCCATAAAATAATAAGCAAGTGTTATTTTCTTTAAATTACTTCTTATCCCGTTATGAAAATTCAGCATTTCTACTTCGGTAACAATATCAAACACCTTTCCCCTCGCAGCCGAAAATTTTATTTTACTAAAAACCTCTATCGAACCTCTTTTGCGGCTTTTAGGTTTTCTTACACCCTTTGCCAATAGAACGATTTTGCCATAATACTTGCTGGCTACAATTAAAATCCTGTCCGCTTCGGAATAATTCCTGCGGGTCAATATTATTGCTTCTGAAAAATACCATTTTGGTCGCATACCGATAAATTCAAAGGAATTTATAATTTCTAATTACTAATGTCTAATTAATCTAATTAATGTCCCAATATTTTATTGGTACTTGGTGCTTGGAATTTGTTTAGAAATTAGATGAATTAAGTTAATTAGATCAATTATTAGATTCCATATCTAATTTCTTTGTCCGTCCTTAAGAAAAATTCATCACTGGTCTTTCCAACATTTACTACATAAAGCGGAGCATCTTTCCCCGGTTGTTTTTGTAAATATAATGAGTAGTCATCACTAACCTTGAACGGCAATTTATATTTAACTTCCACTTTTGATACTCCCAGCGGTCTTAACTCAAAATATCCTGCAAAAACTGTTTTCCCAAGTTCTTCATAGGGCTCCGGCTCATCCTCCAAACCCTGTGTTTCAATTAGCTCACTACCCTCCGGCACATAAATTCTTACCCAGTTGGGAAGTACGGAATTTAACCAGCCGGTATATTTTTCTGGATTTTTATAAGTAATTGTTAAGGTTTTCTCAACCGTCCCATCCCTTGCTATCTCAATATCTTGCTGAACTTCTTGTGTAACATAAAGATTTGATTTCCTCCCGCCCAAGTTGGCATCGTTAACATGCAAATAGTCTCCCCCATAATCTTTAATTACACCCGCAATACCGAAATCCTCCGCGGCTTTTTGGACTTCTTCATCAAACATGTAAACGAGTACATGCTTTTCTAATATGGAGCGTGCAATTGCCTCAAAGAGTGCCGGCATTTTCTCTGCGGGTAAACCAAGTGCGTTTGATAGTATCGTATTCATCATCGGACCGATTATTATTTTACGATTGTCATAATTTGGAGGCACAAACACGATTTTCCCGGGTTCATTCTCGCTCCAAACAATCGGACCCTCAAGGTCCGCAAAATGCTCCAATTCGTAAACAATCTGAGGACACTTACAAAGCTCAACAATATTATTGCTATAGCCACCATACCCCGGTACTTGTATTTCGACAAGTACGTACATTACATTTACCAAAGCTTGGGTATCAACCGCAATAATGCCGTCGATACCGTCAATTCCCGCCTTCGCCGATTCTTTTGTAAAGAGTTCCATTGCCTCGGAGAAATCCGGTGACCAGTTCATGTCTCTTAATCTGTAATTAGAGGTAATTAGATAAGGGCCTTTTATGTATTTCCTGAGCGGCTCGGGCGCCTCAACACTTGGGGTATATAAATTATCAAGATTGTAAATGTCGTTCGAAGTAACCGGTTCAAATTTACCTTTACTGACCTTGGCAATAGAATAACCTGTGAGAAATCCTCCTGTAGGTCTTAATTCCTTATCATTTTGGAAAATGATCATATAAGTTCTCTCATCCTCTGACCCTAATAGATACGGAGCAGCTTCAAGAAGAGGTTTGCTGTTCTCAACTAATTCAGCAATCAAGTCAACAAGTTCTATACCTTCTTTCACCTTCTCACGAATTCGCATACCGCTAAATTCTTCCGGATATCTATCGGGGTCAATTTTGTCCACCTCTGCTTTAACAAGAGCTACTTTTTCAATAAGCTCATCCGACTTTGGAATTATGTCGGGAATAGTTTTTATCACAAAATCAAGCATGTTTTGCGTAGTCTCTCCATTTTCCACCTGAGGTTCTTTCGTAGTAAAACCAATCATTCCCGCATAAGGTTCAATCGTCTCGATTACAATTTCGGCACCCTCAATTCCATGCAAAGCCGCATTTAATCCATGTTGTCCATCCTTGACGAATCCCCCGATAAAGGGAACAATTTTCATCCACGTTATTGTTTTGTATGTGGATTGCAACTTCTTAACTTCTTCTTTTGTATTTTCCAATTCTTGTTTCAATTTCCCAAAATCCTTCTCCTCACTTGCTGCAATCAGTTCTTTTACTGATTTTTCAGTTCTACGTGCTTGCTTGTAAACCCTGTAGGAAAGGGCTCCCGCAATTGCGAAAATAACAATAAACGCTGCAACAACACCGCCAACAATTTTAATAACTTTCCCTTTAGGGAGCTTAAATTTGAGTTTTTTCATTTTTCTTTTCTTAGGCACTTCTTCACCATCATTTAATTCAATTTTTGGTAACAAGACCGTCTCACCCTCCTCCGTCTTTTTAGTGTCAGTTTTTTCGGACTCGGATATTGTATCACCCTCCAGCTTTATTTTCTTGAGCCCTTCCTCCATATCTATAAATAATACAATATATAATTTGAAAATTGTAAATTGGTCATTGAAAATTAATTAAACGGCTCCTTTTCCCGTAAGCATTGCCCAGGGAGTTTTAAGAAGTATTAGTATATCAAGCATTATTGATTTCTTCCTGGCGTAGTAAGCATCCATTTCTATCCTCTTGTCAAAATTCACTTCACTTCTTCCGGTAACCTGCCAATAACCCGTAACTCCGGGTCTCACTTTTAACATCTCATTCACCAAACGCTTTGTGTCTGAATATTTTTTCTGCT
>Ga0209976_10000807_pt1 | contig 19301 bp, 38 predicted proteins | sample SumtaG_FD_182806 | JGI IMG/M metagenome (GOLD analysis project Ga0209976, IMG submission 182806) | Deep subsurface microbial communities from Indian Ocean to uncover new lineages of life (NeLLi) - Sumatra_00157 metaG (SPAdes) (version 2) | ecosystem: Environmental > Aquatic > Marine > Oceanic >...
CGCCGCGCACGTCACTTACGCGAGCAGTCCGCATGATCGCGTCACTGATCTTTCTACCCGTGCTTTTGTTAACGCTCGCGACTATCGACGCGTTGCTAGCAAGGCGCGCGAAAGCAGAGTGACGCGGGCAGCGCTTGCGATTGTTGCGAGCGCTGCACGCGGGCATTTTGACCCGCACCATAGTGGAGTATCAGACCATGCCAAAGCCATTCAACAATTTCAATGATCCGACAGCGCTGTGCGACTATCTCACGCATACGCTGATTCCCGACTTGCGCGAGTCAGGTAGTGAAGCTACTGCCGAAGATTTTGAGGACTGTGTCGCGCACATCAAAGCATTGCAGGAGTGAATCACATGCGAGTACAGACCACGAATGTTAGTGAGGGTCAGCACATCACACTGACTGGCCGCAGCGTAGAGTCACACGTTGCGCTTGTTGAACATGTCACGATAGACCACGCGGCACGCGATGACGCCTTTCAGCGCGGCGTACGCGATGCGCAACTGAGCGCTGTGCGCTGTGACTGCTGGCGATGCAAGCCATCAGGTTAGAGTGACGCGGGCAGCGCTTGCACATCGCGAGCGTTGCACGCGGCCATTTTGAGCCGCACACATGGAGTTAAGACTATGAAAGACGTTAACTGGGATTCAGAGCACCCACAAATTATCCGCGACGCGAGCGGGCGTCATATTGGATGGCTTCAGCCGCGTGTGACTGCTCGCGTGCTTGCCGCTAGTCATGACATACAAGCGCACAGTAAACCGGGCTATGCGTCACGCGTCACGCCATACGGCGGCGCCGCTAACGTACTGCATTTTGCACGCCATTGGCACAAGCACACAGGGCGCACGTACCCGTTTAGCACGCGTTAGAGTGACGCGGGCAGCGCTTGCACACGCGAGCGTTGCACGCGGCCATTTTGAGCCGCACACATGGAGTTAAGACTATGAACATTCAGCAACCCGCGTTAGTGTTCAGCGCATGGAATAAGGACATAGACACAGAGCAGAACCGCAAAAATGTGTCTTGGGTTAAATTGCAGTTAAAGCAATATGGCGTTAGCTATGCCATCGCACAAGGCTGTTACAAAGGACAGACAGAGCCCGCGTTAGTGGTGATCGATGCAGAGCCCGCACGCGGCATTGTGCAGCGCTTGTCACGTTTGCTCAAGCAGGAAAGCATACTAGCTATCGACGCGAATAGAGCCGCGCGCCTAGAAACGTGTGACGGCACACTAATCGCGGGACTGGGCACACTGCGCAACGTGCCCGAACAGGTAGCACGCGCGTGCGATGCTTGGACGCGTGTCGGCGAACAGTTTTACACTACAGAATCATTATGAAACGCAACAAGACACTGCGCGCACCCGAAAAAGTGACACGATACACGGGCTATGTCGCAAACACGCCAGAAGGCCGCGCGATACTGCGCACACTACGGAGTAAAAGACTATGAAACGCAACAAGACAAGCACGCGCGCCATGCGCCATCGCACCACGTTAGAAACTAAAAAACGTGGTACTAGCCGCTACGCTTTGAAAGTTAAAGCGGGTAAACAAATGTATGGAGACGGCAAGGTATGCTGTGCCCATCGCATCAAGATTGCAGGAGTGCCACAGCCGCACGCCATAGTATAGAGTGACGCGGGCAGCGCTTGCGATTAGTCACGAGCGCTGCACGCGGCCATTTTGCCGCACCCTTATATATGGAGTATCAGACCATGTTCACAAAAGAGCATTTTGAAAAAGTAGCAAGCGCGCTATCTGTTGCGAACAGTGACAGCGCTATAGATGACGGCGCCCGCACTGTGCTGCACAATTTGGCAGAGAGATTCGCGGACATATTCGCGGAGTCAAACGAGCGCTTTAGCCGCAAGGCGTTCATTGCCGCGTGCAATGCCGCGTCACGTTCAGAGATACGGCGATACGTTGCGCAGACAAACGTTAAGACAAGAGCCCGCAACAAGGCGCGCACATGTGCCGGTTACAATGGTAAGCCCGCGCGGTTTTGCTGATGTATTCCCTGCACACGTATCGGCTAGTGTCTGGCGCGGATCATGTCGCGTTATTGCACACGCCAGACCGTAAGACAAAATGGTTACGCGTGGTTGTGATGCGCGACAAGGCGCTAGGCGTGGAGCGTGTGCCCGCAAGTGAACGCGAGCACATGCGCCCGCTTGAACGCAAGGGAAAACCGTACCCTATGAAACGAGCGCTGAAAACATTCCGCACGTTTGCCAAGTCGCACGGCAGTAGCAAGGCCGCGCGTGATTTTATCAGAGAGGCAATGCCAAAATGAATTACTCAAATCACATCGAAGCATGTAACACGTATGCGCAAGATAGCGCTGAAAATTTCAAGCGCGCTGCGCTATTTGTGCTCGCCACAGTTCAGCAACAATTGGAGACTGTGCCGGTAGCGCTCACAGATATTTGTGAGCTAGGCATGGCGTCACGTTTCGCGTGGGGTAGCAAGTCGAAAGGCGTCGAATTCATTGAAGCAAACTATGGCAGCATGTACTGCACAGCGCGCTTAATTGTGCGGCAAGGTAGCGATGCAGACTTAATGACTGAATTCCTGCGCATACCCGGCATGGCGTTAGTTAAAGCGGGTTTCTTATGCCAGATTTTCGCGGGCTCTGTGGGGTGCATCGATACTCACAATATCAAACTCTACAATATCCCAGTGTCCGCACTGCGGTATCGTTACGAGAATTCAGCCGCGTGCAATCAAGCCAAGGTGGCGCGGTATGTGGAACTGTGCAATGGGTTAGGCGGCGCACACGCGTTATGGTCGCGATGGTGCGATTACGTTGCAGCATTGCGCCCGTTTAATTGGACTGACGGTGCCGAGGTTTCACAGTTCCACGTCGATGTTATAACAGGCATCGAAGACGGCGCCGTAACCGACTTGTTTTCAGACACAGAATTTGAACCAACCTACAGGAGTTAAGACAATGGCATGTGACTATCACAACAGAACAGACTTTCGCGCGTTCGACGTTATGATCGAAGCGATTACAAACGCGACACCAGCGGAGTTAGACGAGGCAATCAAATCGTGTGCAGAGCTTGCGCGTGATAGCTACACTGCGCCGATACGTAAAACACTATGGCGCGCGTTCGCTGCCATGCTGCGGCTTTACAAGCGCAAACATGCGTGATTTTGCCTTCTGTATCGTGCTCACGTTTGTGCTGTGCGCCTTGCTAGCACTCACTGGGCACGATATATCTCAGATTTTTCTCGACATTGGCATGATGCCATTGTTACCATTACAAATAGATACGCAGGAGTACAGACCATGACAACCCTCGAATATAAGGACATCAAAGCAGACTACATGCTCTCGTGCGATGGCGACGGCTTCGGCAATTGCATGGCTTGGCTGTTCCCGATTGCGATTGAATTAGACTTGCGCGAATCAACTGATGTGCCGGCAGACTGGCAGTATCGTGCGGGCGCACTGGGCTCACATCACGAGCCCGATTGCTACGTTGCAGAGTGCTTGCAAAACTACAGCGATGAAACGATTCAACAATTCGGCAACGTGCTCTCGCGTTATCAGAGCAAACTGCACGCCGCCGACATGAGTTATTGACATGGCCGCAATGAAACCGCACGGATTGCACACGCCTAAGCCGGCCAGAAAAGAGACGCCGCTACGCGACGAGCTTACGAGCTGGTTTGCGGGCGCCATGTTTCTAACTGGCGTCATGATGTGGGCAGAGTATTTCGGACTGAGGGGCTTTTGGCTGGTCGCGCTATTTTGTATCGCGTGCCCGGTCTGGGCTTTCCCTTGTGTCGAATCATTGAAACGATACTATAGGAGTGAGTGACCGTGAAGATTTTGTACGTAACCGAACAGTTAGACCCGCACACGGAAGGCGGGCGCGAGTATCGAATTACAAAAGCAGTTAACACCGTGCGATACGACATCGGCACAGTTTTGAGTCGTGGCATCGTGAAAGAATACTGCGGAATGCCCGATTGGAAAATCATTATCACAAGCATATAGGAGTACAGACCATGAGTAAAACAATCAGACAAGTAGCGAATGACGTTATGGGCCTATGGCCCCGTGACCCACGAGCACCGGAACCAATTCAGCAGCCGCCAGAATTGCATGTGCTGCCGGATTATTTGTACGTGCTAACAAAGGGCGATGTGGATTCTGTGCTCGAAGGTAAAGACATCACACCAGAGCAGCGCGAGCAGTGTTACTTGGCAGTCCGCGACATGGACTCAAGCCTAATTTTCGATCAGATCGAAGTGCTCATCGATGAGACACTGTCGTGAGAACTACACCGACATACACACGCGCGCTCGATGTGCTGCGCTCGCGTGTGCGATTCGAGACAGCAGCGCTACGCTTGCCCGGTCGCGAGTTAGTGCGACACAACGACACGCCGCTGATACGTGAAGCTACGCGAGTGTACGTGGAGACATGGATTGTGCCACTCATCGATGCGTTACAGAGTGGTGAGATGGCACGCGTAAAAGAGATGCTGCCATGAGTAAGGTTAACCACTCGCCGAAACAAGATTGGGGGCCCGGCAAAACGCGTCAGCCGAGCGAGTGCCCGCACATGCGCAGTGGCGCAGCGCCGCGTCATGACAGTGGCAAGTGTGACGCGTGCAGGAGTAAATCACCATGAACCGCACAGCAGAGAATAAGTGCTGCGAGTGCGGGCACACATGGCGCGATCTGGCGGGCGTCGAACGTGCAGAGCACAAAACGTGCCCTGAGTGCGGCAGCGCATATTGGAAGTGGCTCGACTATGAACAGGCGTAAGTTTTTCGCTGGCATTGCTGCGGTAGTCACAGCAGCTTGTGTGCCGAGAGAGCGGGTTGTCGATCTGTCACGCGTTAAGATCGCGTACCCGTCACTGTTCGACCGCTACGGTAGCGGGTTGCGCGAGCACTCAATACACGCGTGGTGGCGTCCAAACGTGGGCGTAGCTACATGGCCGCAGGATTTTGGAAAGCTCGAAGTGCGGACGCTTGCATCACTTCAGGCTGCATGGAAAGAGTGCCTCGCGCACAAGAGCGGAGACACTCTTATAATAGACGAGCAAGCATACGAAGTTTTCAAAACATCACAGGAGTAAAGCACCATGAAACGATTCGACACATTCACAATTCGCAGGGCTCCATTTTGGGCAGGCTACTTCGGCGTAGCTGTGCTGCTTGCGCTTATGCTGACAGCGACACCGCAAAGCGGGAGCCCCGCATTCGATGGCGCCGGCATAGCGGGCATGTTTCTCGGCTTTAGCCTGAGTCTTATTGCGCTTGTTGCGCTCATCATTGCACGCGTGCGGGACTCAGGTCTGAGCCCGTGGTATGCGCTGCTCGTGCTGGTGCCATTTGGCATCGGCCAGATCGCAACTATTTATTTCGGCTGCATTCGCAGCGACGATGACCCCAAAAAGGGAGTAAGAGATCATGAGTAATTTTCCAATTTGTAAGTGTAACGCGTGTGCGAAAAATCGCGCGAAAAAGGCGCTCGAAATGCGCCATCGGTATGTGCTGCACAGCATGGGCACGGCGACAGGCAACCGCGCGGGCGAATACATTGCCGGCGCCTCGACGTTAGTTGGCGCGCTCTCGCTCGCGAAAGAGAACGCGGCATCGTGGCGCAAGTCGCACAAGGGTATCGTCATCTATAAGGCAGTCAAGGTCGTGCGCACAGCTACGCCACCGATTGAAGTGATTGACGTATGAACTTGCTTATCAATATGGTGATCGCAGTCGGTGTCGGTCTGGTATCTATCGTGCTGTTCACGGGGCTTGTCATGCTCACCAACAATGCGATCAGGTACACGCGCTCGCAAGTGCGCTTTATAAGAGTGTGGCAAGCCATCCGGTTTACCGCTGGCGCAACGATCTGCGGGATTTTCGGCACGCTCGTAATGCAAGCCTTCGATCTGTGGCTCACATGAGCCTTATAGTAGGTGTGCCCGCGTGGGTGCTCTTGTTTGTCTGCGGCGCTACGTTGCTGCACACGCCGGGCTCAGAACTTTGGGGCGCGTTCTTCATTGCAGTTTGCGGAATCACGCTCGGCATTGCATCGGCGCGGTTCCCGTGGTAGTGCATAAGCCCTTGATAGTGGCGGCTTCGGTCGCCATTATCTGCGTCACCTTTGCACTCACAGTTAGTCGTGCTATCTTAGGTGACATGACGGCGCCTGTGCAGGAGACAACAGCTCCCAGGTTTTTGGGACTACCACCCGCACCGGATTGCAGCTCGCAGAAAAATCACAGGATGTGGGCGCGCTGCATGGGTGTCAGGTACACACAGCGAAGTGAAGACAGAGTGAGGCAAATACGATGAAACGAGAGCAGCCAAAGAACGGCAGAAAGCTACTCTATATAATAGCGGTACTGCTCGGCCTGATGGCTGGCTGTGCGGGCCCGCAGTTAACCCCCGAACAAATCACACAGATAAACGTCGTGTGCAAAGACGACGCGACGTGTATCATCGAAAAGACTGACGCGGCTATGGAGTCTCTGCTCGTGCAGCTCGAATACGAGAGGCAAGACCGACTGACTCAGCGGCGGGATGCGTGCGTATCCTTTCTTAATGCCTGCGATGCTTCCGAATCACTTGTAGTCGTTGAAATTCGCAGATCAGGGCGCTCTCAACTCCCGAGCGAGTTTGAGAAGCGCAAGGCTAGAAAGGAATATGGGTATCCGTACACTCATGGCAACATAGGCAGGTTCGCGAGGCAATCAGATTTTTTGTGCGCAGACCCCCGTGATGTCATGCGCGCACTCGGTTACTAAACATCGCGCAGCCGGGGCGGGCATTCTACGGTTTGGTCGCCGACTCCCCCGCTCTGGCTGCGCACCTTAGCCATTCCCAAAAATAATTCAAATAGTTCTTGACACTAGAGCGCCACGGCATTACTGTGGCGCCGCACTGAAAAACAGGAGAAATTTCATGGACATGAAATGGTATCTCGCCGGCCCAATGACCGGCATCGCACAGTTCAACATTCCGGCCTTTGATGAGGCCACCGAAACACTCCGAAGCCAAGGCTTCACAATCGTATCACCAGCAGAGCGCGACACTTACGAAACACGAAAGGCTGCGCTCGGATCGAAGTCAGGCGACCATGCCGACTTGTCCATCGCAGAAACCTATGGTGACATGCTCGCTCGCGACATGAAAATTCTCGCCGATGAAGTTGGCGGCGTTATTTTTCTGCCGGGTTGGCACGAATCAAAGGGCGCGAAGACTGAAGCGTACATCGCTCTCGCGATGAACTTGAAATTCGGCGTGTACAAAGACGGCGCCATGCTCCGCATTGACAAGCAAGCCGTGAAGACGTGGCTCGTGCATGGGATCAATGGCTCGTGAATAATCACGGAGTCGTCATCAAAGAAAACCCTAAGCACGTTCAGGCACAGAAAGATGGCAAGGTGCCCTTTGAATATCTCGTGCTGTCCGTGCTCGAAGATGACGCGCACGTTCACAAGGGTGGCGGCAACAAGTACGGCATTCGCAATTGGACAATCGATGAGATTCGCGCGAGCACATATAAAGGTGCGATGTTCCGACATCTGATCGCATGGTGTGAGGGCGAAGACCTTGACCCGGAAAGTGGCAAGTCCCACCTTACACACTTGCGCGCGTGCTGCGCTGTTGTCATGGACGCAGACAAGCACGGCAAGCTGATCGACGACAGACTATTCGCGGAGACAAAAGGATGAACAAATTCAAAGCAGGGCTGCATGTACTAAGTTGGCTACCTCTTTTTGCACTCAGGTTTGTGCTGTTTCTTCTGGGTATTCCAATCGTAGCGTACTTCGCTCGCTGGCATCAGGATCGCTGGCAACGTTGGACGTGGGTGTGGCAGAACAAAGAAGATCAGGGCGAGCCTAACTGGTACAAGCTGCGGTTCCGCGATGGCACCCCTTGGATTTTTATTCCGGCTATTGATTGGAAATGGGACTTACTGCTCGGAGCGAACATGGCGAACATAGATCGCTTCAAGATCGTAGCCCGGCTCCATTGGAGCAGCAAGCAACGTGTGCTTGCGCGCTACTCTACTTATGCACGCCGCTTTCAGTACATGGCTTTCCGTAATAACGCCAACAACTTTAGATACATTTTCGACGAGCCTGAAGTGTACTCGACATCGGGCGATCCTGACGCGTTCAGTCACGACGGCTGGTCACTAGAGAAGGCGGGCATACGCTTGTCAGCCGGTTGGCGCTGGTCTGGCATGTTCGCAGGATACAAACGTACTTGGCTAAAAGGGCCGGGCCGATATTCGGAATTTTATATCGGTTGGAAAGTTGGCAGTGCAACACCGGGCCTCGGCTTTACACTGCAAACTCGATTCAATCGTCCGTATATAAAAGTGGACTTCGCGTGAAAACTGAAATCGAGCTGACGTTAAACAATGTTCCGGGCGCGAGCTATTTTCAAGAGCGCGACCGGATATTCGACCGTGGCGTGCAGGTATGCGTCAAGGGTCTGCACCGCTACGTGAAGCTGCCGAAGAACACTCAGAAAATCACGCTCGCATTTTACAAGCGGCGTATGCCTGAAAGTTTCGAGATTGGTCGCCGCACACCAAAGGTGTCAAAGCTATGCACGTTGCAGCTTCGCGAGATACTAGGCTACTGCATGATCGACCATCCAAAGACTCAACTGCTAAAAAGTTTTCGTAGCGAGATGTTTCGCTACTACATCAACGGATACAAATTCTTTCGCATCGAATACTAACCACGAGGATCAAAAAAATGTTGGAAACAGAAATCAAGAAACTGACCGCAGCGCTCGAAGCTAACACAGCAGCGCTGACCGGAAACAAAGTCGCCGCAGCCCTAAGCGAGAAAGTTGCAACGCCGCCCAAAAAGAAAGCGGCCCAAGCATCACCTGCTGCGGCGACACCTTCACTCGACGACGCTCTGGCGATTAAGCCCGAGACGCCTGTCGCGGCTGCCGTTGCTGCGCCCGAGCCTGCACCTGCGCCGGCTGAGACAGGCACCGAAGCCGTCACCAAAGACGCAGTCATTGCGGCTGTGATCGAGCTTGCCCGGACGAAAGGCCGAGACGCGCCTGTCGCGATCTTCACCACGTTCGGCATCAAGAAGGCCACCGAGGCGACCGAAGCTCAGTACGGCGAGCTACACGCTGCCCTCGTAGCCGCACTGGCGTAATGGCAACGAGTAAGCGGCCTGTCGCGCCGCCAGCACACGCGAAGCTCGCGCCGTCTGCATCAGCTCGCTGGATTCCCTGCACGGGCTCCATAGCGGTTTCTGAGGGGTTGCCCCCGGAGACGCCGAGCGAGTTTGCAGCCGAGGGCTCAGTCGCTCACGAGGTCGCAGCGTACTGCCTGAAGAACGGCACGGACGCTGCTGACCAAGTCGGCAACGTGATGGAGCATGACGGCTTCACGTTTACAGTCGATGATGAGATGGCTGAATTCGTGCAGGTTTACGTCGATAAGGTTCGCACCCGCAAGGGCGAGAAGATGATCGAAGAAGTTCTCGACTTGCAGGACGTGTACGGTGTCGATCTTCAATTCGGAACTGGTGACGCGATCACGATGGACGTGGAAGCAAGCGAGATCATCGTGGACGATCTGAAATTCGGGCGCGGCGTAGTCGTGTACGCGAAGGATAACTCGCAGATGTACTCGTACGCTGGCGGCGCTCTCGTGCTGCTCGACATGCTTGGTGACTGGAAGACAATCAGAGTCGCCATCCATCAGCCGCGCTGCGGACATTACGATGAGCACGTCATCACACGCGAGGAACTGGAAGCGTGGATGCTGACAGCTCAGAAGTCTGCCAAGGAAGCGATGTCACTCATCGGCAAGCCTGACGAGGAAATTGCGAAGCACCTTGTCGCCGGCCCCAAGCAATGCCAGTGGTGCCCAGTCAAGGGCGGCTGCCCAGTAGCAGCGGCTTTCGTGCATGAAACAGTCCTCGACGGGTTCACTGATCTAACACAGGAGACGGAAACCATGTCCGCGAAGAACCCCACGAAACTCGAACCGGAAGCGCTCGCCGCTATCCTCGAACGCCTCGCCATGATTAGTAAGTGGTGCGAGGCTGTCGCCGAGGAAGGATTGCGACGTGCTACCAGTGACGGCAAGTCTGTGCCCCGGCACAAGCTGGTCAGTGGTAAGAAAGGCAAGCGCATGTTTGAGGACAAAGACGAAGCGGAAAAATTGCTGAAGGCTGCGCGCTTGAAGGTGGATGAGATGTACACCAAAACTCTCATGACGCCGACGCAGTTGGGCAAGTCGCTGAAGAAACGTGTGAAGCTGTGGAACAAACTGCTGCCCATGATTGTGCAAGCAGACGGCAAGCCAACACTCGTGCCTGAGATCGACAAGCGGTCAGCTATCGTCACCGAGGCTGCCTTTGAAGACGTAACCGAACAGGACTTTGGAGACTTAATCTAATGAACCAGATACTTGTACTAATTTGCTTCGCCTTCCCCGGTGGCCCCGGCGAGGAATGTGGCATCGCATCGTTCGAGACAACTGACTTGAACCAAGCTACGGTAGCCGAGAACGTGAATGTCTTTTGCACGGCAGCACGCCGCGCGCTCGCCGCCGACTACCCTAACGCAGAGCTTACGCGCTGCGAGAAATGGACGGGCGAGCCATTAGGGAGCAGCGAGACATGATGCTCGTAACGAAGAAAGGATTTAAGCTGTGGGGTAGTGGGATGCTCGTGCTAGCCTGCACTTTCGTACTGGGACTGCTGATGACTGAGGAAGTTATCGATGGCATGTCACTCGGAGAGCTGGCGTTCATTTTTCTGGTGCTGTACCCGATGGCTATAGGCGTGACTCAGCGCTGGTTTTGGAATCGGTTCTGGTATGAATGAATTCAACGCGATGCTGATGCTTGGCTTCACGCTCTGGGCGCTCTTTTGCGCGATCATCATTATGATCGACAACAAGACCGAAGCGAAAAAGTGGAAGCGCGCAGCGAAAACTATGGAGTTGCACGCGAAGACACAAGGGCGGCTCGCAACTCAGTATTTTAATGCGTACATGGCTTTGCGCGCATTTGCAGAGCTGAACGGGCTTGACACTGCTAGCCGCGCGGACAATGGGCGCGGATTCGAGAGAAGCATACCAAAGGGAGTTATAACCCATGATAAAAATGCAGGATAATGTCTTACACCGAAATTGCAACACGCGACCGCAAACGCGACTCGTGTACAACGGCATCGAACTGATACCGCGTGACCTCGTCCTGAGTAACAAGCCCTCTCACCAGTGGCACATACCGGGCGGCGCAATCATGAAGACGGGCGAGCTGATCGATCTAGCGAAGCGGAAAAACGTCGTCATCAAGATTATCGATTACACAAAGCGTCCCTTATAGTCTAGGGACTGAACCTAAGAGGAAAGAGAAAATGACAGAGCAAAAACAGCAAGACACAATCGTCAGGCTCGACGATGTCAGGATAGCATTCCCGGCACTGTTCAAGGCCGAACAAGTAGGGAACAAGGGCAAGCCCGCGTTCTCCGCGACGTTCCTGATGACGCCCGAACACCCGGCACTTGAGAAGCTGAAGCAAGCCATCAAAGATGTCGCGGTCGAGAAGTGGGGCGACGAGGCTGCCGAGATACTGCAACAGTTGGTCGCGAGTGATCGCGTCTGCTTGCGCAACGGCAACACGAAAGCGAACTATGACGGGTTCGCCGGCAACATGTTTGTAAGTGCGCGCGGGTACGTTCGACCGCTCGTCATCGCACAAGACAAGTCCGCACTACTGGAAGAAGACGGCAAGCCATATAGCGGCTGCTACGTGAACGCCCAAATTTCGATCTGGGCGCAAGCGAACCAGTACGGCAAGCGCATCAATGCGCAGCTCGGCGGCGTGCAATTCCTGAGAGACGGTGAGTCTTTCGGTGGTGGGCACGTTGCTGATGTCAGCGAGTTCGACACGGTAAGCGAAGGCGGCGCAGACGGCGCAGCCCCAGTGGTTGCCGGTGGCGATCCGCTCGAAGGCTTGATCTAACTTTTGCTATTTCTGGCGGGATAGCAAATCCGCAGCGCACGGTGCCTCAACCCCACCGTGCGCTGCACCCTAGCCTTGGAGATAAAATGACCGAAGAAACCTGCTTAGATACTGAGACGTTCAGTCCTATCAATGTCACTGCTGGCATCGACAGGTACATGAGCGCTCCAACATTCGCCACGCTGCTCGTCACCTATACTATCGGTGAGCAGCCTGTCGAGTGCTGGCGTGTGGACGAGGGCGAGCCCATGCCGGCATCGCTCGACGAAAGACATCGCGACAGTAAAACAGTTTTTGTGGCGCATAACGCGCCATTTGACCGGGGCGCACTGTTCTTTGGCCTCGGCATGATGACTGACCTTGACCAGTGGCGCTGCACGATGGCACAGGCGTACTCACACGCGCTGCCCGGATCGCTCGGAGCACTGGGCGCCGTGCTCGGACTGCCCGCTGATGAGCAGAAGAACAAAGACGGTCAGCGGCTAATTCAAATGTTCTGCGTGCCTGACCGAAAAGGCAACCGCAAATGTACGTACAAGACAGACCCGATAGACTGGGAAAAATTTGTTGACTACGGAATACAAGATGCCGTGACCCTGCGTAAGATTCGCAAGCTGCTGCCATCACATAACTATGTCGGTGAGCACTTGGAGCTGTATCACATCGATCAGGAAATTAACGAGCGCGGCTTCAAGGTGGACATGCAGCTCATCGACGCAGCTATGAAAGTGTGCGACAAGAATAGGGAAGTGCTCGACGCTGAGTGTGAAAAGCTGACTAACGGAATTATAACCGCAGCGACTCAGAGGCAGCGCATCCTTCACCATCTCGTCGGCGAGGAAGGCTTCATCATGCTTAACTTGCAAGCCGACAACATTAAGAAAACTCTCGAAGAAGAAAAAGACATGGACCCGCGAGTACGGCGCCTGCTCGAAATTCGACTCGAAGGCGCGATGACCAGTATTGCGAAGTACCGACGCGCACGCGAGACAGCAGGCGCAGACGGACGGGTCCGAAACACATTGCAGTTCGCAGGAGCAGGACGCACAGGACGGTGGGCTGGTCGCGGCTTCCAACCGCACAACATGCCACGTCCAACACTCAAGCCGGAATTCATCGAAGGCGAGATCATCCCGGCTGTCCTGAAAGGGAACGTCAGCAAGGTACACAAGAACGTAAACGAGGCGTGTGCAAACATGCTCCGCAGTGTGATTGTGGCAAAACCTGGGTGTGAGCTGGTCGTCTCTGACTGGGCGAACATTGAAGGGCGCGTACTCGCATGGCTTGCCGGCGAACAGTGGAAGCTAGACGGCTACGCAAAATACGATGCTGGTGACGGCCCTGACTCTTACGTCGCGCTGTACGCTCGCTCATTCGGTATCAGCGTGGACGAAGTCACAGGCGCTCAGAGACAGATGGGCAAGGGAATGGACTTGAGCATGGGGTTCGGTGGTGGTGTGGGTGCGTTCCGCAACGTGGCGGCAACGTACGGGCTCGACCTTGACGAGCTTGGACGGACTGTACCTCACATGGGTGTGCAGCCTGAAATCATGAAGAAGGCCGAACAACGTTGGGAACATGAGTACATCCGTGGCGAAGACTTAGGGCTTGAGCCTGACGTGTTCATCGCGTGTGACGCGCTCAAACAGGTATGGCGCCGGCACCACCCTGCGATCACTGAACTGTGGTGGACGCTAGAGCGTGCCATTAAGAGTGTGATTCGCAACCCCGGCACGAGCTGGAAGGTTGCCCGCTGTAAGATATGGTACACAGGCAAGTGGCTAATTATTGAGCTGCCATCCGAACGCCGGCTGCTCTACGCAAACCCGCAAGTCAAAATTATCTACGAGCACGATGACGAAACAGACGAGCCAGTAGCGCGCGACTCGATCAGCTACATGAACGCTAACGTCAAGCAGTGGCGCCGCGAGCGAAGTTACGGCGGGAAGTTTGCCGAGAACATCACGCAGGCTGTCGCGAACGACGTGCTGCGCGCATCGCTGAGAGAATGTAAACGTGAGGGATGGAGAACCATACTCCATGTTCATGATGAAATTATCAACGAAGAAATGTATGGCACGCGCTCGCTTGCAGACTTGAGCGAGCTAATGACACGAGAGCTTCCGTGGTCGAAAGGATTGCCGTTAGCGGCTGCCGGCTACGTGAGCGACAGATACAAAAAGGATTAACCATGAGCGTATGCACAAGGGAGCCTACTATGAACAATTTTCAAAGAGCGTGGTACAAAACCGGACGAGCCGAGGGTGGCTACTCGAATGACCCAAGCGACAGCGGCGGCGAAACGAACCACGGGATCACCGAGCTGGTTGCACGCACGAACGGGTATGACGGCCCAATGCGCGAGCTGCGAGTTGAGCGAGCAGAAGAAATCGCGAAGCGCGAATACTGGGACGTGATGCGGCTCGACGACATCGCGCGAGTCTCGCCGCCTATCGCCGAGGAACTGTTCGACACCGGATTCAACACAGGCCCGGTGCGTGCGGTTGCCTTCTTGCAGCGCTCGCTTAATGCGCTCAACCGTGAGGCGACAGACTACGACGACATGCTCGTCGATGGGAAGATAGGCGACAGGACGATGCGAGCGTTCTATAACTACCTGCATCATCGCCACAGCACCGGGGAGTCTGTCATGCTGCGTGCGCTCAACGGATTGCAACTCGAATTCTACATGTCGCTCACTGAGCGCCGGCAGAAAGACGAGCGTTTTCTTTACGGCTGGATTTTGAACAGGGTATCGTGATGGACACACTAAACTTGGAATGTACATTGGCGTTTCTCTTTGTGCTCGGAATGTTTGCAACTGGTCATTGGTTCGCCGCACTGGGCGGCGCGGCGTTCCTCGTTCTCAGAGCGAGCTACAAGTGATGGAGTACACGCCGCTCGAACGCGAAGACGACATCGAGGAACACTTCCGCAAGCGAGTTATTAAAGCTGGTGGGTTTTCCTACAAATTTACAGTGCCCGGTCGCAGAAATGTTCCTGATCGGATCATGATGCTTCCGGGTGTCTGTATGCAATTTGTCGAGCTGAAGAAGCCCGGCGAGAAACCAACGGACGCGCAGCTACGTGAGCACGCACGCATCGAAAGATGGACTGGCTTCCGTGTGCTGGTCTGGGACACGAAACATCAAATTGATTCTTACCTGAGTGACTATGAAATACGAGCCCCGAGAATTTCAGGCTATCTTAACTGAGTACATCATCGAGCACCAACGGTGTCAGGCATGGGCCGACATGGGTATGGGCAAGACGGTGAGTACGCTGACAGCGGCAGACATCCTGTGGCTGGCTGGCTCGAACCTGTCGCCGATGTTGGCTATCGCGCCGCTACGTGTGGCGCGTGACGTGTGGCCGGGCGAGATTGAGAAGTGGGATCACCTGAACGGTCTGACTGTCTCTCCGATAATTGGCACGACGCCCAAGCAGCGCTCGGCTGCTCTGCGCAAGAAGGCAGACATCTACACGATCAACTACGATAATATCCCGTGGCTCGTCGAACAGTTTCCCAAAGGCAGATGGCCCTTTAAGATGGGTGTCGCTGATGAGAGCACGCGACTGAAAGGCTTCCGACTGCGCAAGGGCACCAAGCGCTCGACAGCACTCAGCAAGGTGGCACGTCAGACTGGGCGATGGTTGAACCTGACAGGCACGCCGGCATACAAACTGATCGACTTATGGGGCCCGATGTATTTTGTGGACTTCGGCGCGCGGCTCGGCAAGTCATTCACAGCTTTCAAAAGCCGCTGGTTCGACGAGAACGTTTACGCGCACACAGTCACGCCGAAAGAGAACGCCGACGCAGAGATCGCGGCGCTGCTACAGGATTGCACAATCGCACTACGAGCTAAGGATTGGTTTCAATTTGATGAGCCCGTGCGTATGCCCGTGTACTTTGACTTGCCGTATCGAGCACGTCAGCTCTACAGCAGCATGGAAAACACCATGTATGCCGAGCTTGGGCCTGACATCGCGGTAGAAGCGATGACGGCTGCTGCCAAGTCTGGCAAGCTAATGCAGATGACGAACGGCGCGGTCTATACCGACGACAAGGGAAACTGGGAGCCGATACATGACGCCAAGTTTGTGAAGCTCGACGAGATCGTCGATGAAGTCGGCGACGAGCCTGTCATGATCGCGTACTGGTTCAAGTCTGACCTTGCCCGGTTGCAGAAGCGATACCCGGAAGCTCGGATACTAGACACAAAGCAGGACGAAGACGATTGGAATGCTGGCAAAATTAAGAAGCTGCTTGTCCACCCGCAGAGTGTGGGTCATGGATTAAACTTGCAAGATGGTGGATTTATCATTATATTCTTTTCGCAATTGTGGCCGGCAGAACTACGAGAACAAATCATTGAACGTATCGGACCCGTCAGACAGCTACAGTCAGGACATCCACGTCCCGTACTGGTGTTCGATATTATCGCGCGTAACACAGTGGATGAGTGCGCGCAGGCGAGGTACTATGAGAACCTTAGTGTGCAGGACTCACTCAAGATCGCTACACGGTGGCGAGGATGAGTGATAACAAATTTCGAGAGTACGTCGAACATGGTTGGAAGCTCGTACCTGTTCTGCCGGGACACAAAGGCCCGCGCAAACGTGACTGGAATAAAATCGAGAACGTTGTCACCGAGCCAGCGTACCCAATGTTTAGCGCCGGGCTCGCACATGCGTACTCAGGTACTTGTGCGATTGACGTGGACGACTACCCCAAGGCGCGTGATTGGTTCGAGCAGCGCGGCGTCGATCTGGATGCACTATTCCTAGACCCAACGTCGGTACAAATTCACAGCGGCAAAGCGAACCACGGCAAGCTGCTGTACGCGCTCGACACTCCGCTCGCCTCGAAGCAGATCAAAGATAGCGGCAGCGCTGTAGTTGACTTTCGCTGCGCGACGGCAGCCGGGCGCACAGTACAAGATGTGCTGCCCCCGTCGATACACCCAGACACTCAACGTCCGTACGAGTGGAAGTACGCGAATGATCTGATTGGCGATTGGCGCGACTTGCCGGCGCTACCTGAAGAACTGAAAACCATCTGGCTCCAAGAAATCAGCGACGCTACCGCACTGCTGACTAACACAAGCATCCCAGAGAAGGGTGCGGCGCCAGATGAATTACGTATGCTGCTCATGCAGCACGATCCAAATATGAACCGTGACGACTGGATTAAAGTCGGCATGGCAATTCACCACGAGACTGACGGCTCGATGGAAGGGCTGAATTTGTGGGACGAATGGAGTTCAAAAGCCACAGACAAGTACGCCGGCATCGACGATCTGAAAGTGTGCTGGCGCAGCTTCCACGACACTCCCGGCGCCGTCACGGTTGGCATGTTACGTCAGGGAGCCGCAGCGACGTTAGACGACTTTGAAGTGATCGAGGAAGCCGCAGAAGAAGACCCGTGGTCCGCAGCGGCCAAAGCTAAAGTCGCAAAGTTCGATCTGGTTCACGTTGCTGAAGTCGCGCAGCGCGAGCCGCCGCAGTGGCTTATCGAAGACGTACTGCCCAAGCAAGACCTTGCCATGCTGTACGGTGAGTCAGGGTCAGGCAAATCATTCGTCGCGCTCGACATTGCCTTTGCAATTGCGACTGGCTTCGACTGGAACGGACTGCCGACTGAGAAGCATCCTGTCGTATGGATCGCGGCAGAGGCAGCCGGCTCAATGCGTAACAGAACGAAAGCCTACGCACAGGCGAAAGGCATCGAGCTAGAAAATGCTGATCTGTGGGTGATAGGCGAGACGCCTTCGCTCATGGACACTGAAGAATCTATCGCGCTCGCGGAAGCTGTGCGCGCGAAGAAGCCGGGACTGATCGTTGTCGATACACTGGCAGCCGCGAGCATCGGCGCGAACGAGAACAGCGGCGAAGACATGAACGTCGTCATGGGCGCGTGCAGGATGCTGCATGAGACAACCGGCGCACTGGTGATGCTGATTCACCATACTGGTAAGGATTTATCACGGGGCGCTCGTGGCTGGTCTGGCATCAAGGGCGCCATGCACACCGAAATGACAGTGTCGTACCATCAAGACATGCGCAAGTTTGAAGTGACGAAACAGCGCGACGGTGAGGAAGGTCAGGCTTGGCCTTTCCGGCTGATGATCGTGAACATCGACATGGACGGTCTGACATCTTGCTACGTCGAAATGCTTGACAAGGCGCTGCTACACAACGAGAGCGCCACCGTTAAAGGGCTCGGATCATCACAGAAACTTGTGCTAGAATGCGTGTACCAACTGGTCAGGATCGATGGGAGCGGGGCCCCGGTCACAGAGGTACACGACGCGGTCATGCGTAAGCTGCCGCAGAAAGAGGGTGACAAACCGGGCCGAGGCCAAGAAACAGTAAATCGCGCGCTCATAGCATTGCAGGCACGCGGTATCCTTGAATTAGAAGACAACATTGTGAGGTTAGCGTCTGATGACTCAGCATAAGCACGTCAAAGAAACGAATTATCTTTGTCCCAAGTGCCGGCAACGGTACATGACAAAGGATGGCTACCGTGTGAACGCCGACAAGTCGCGCACACCCAGGTTTTCATGCAAGACGCAGGACGACGCTGGCTCGTCAGTTTACTGCTACACGACAACCAATCCAACCGGCCCGGTAGCCGGCTTCGGCAAGAGCGTTGTGCAAGCGAGGGGGCGACGGTTTGCCAGAAAGCTAGATTCACAACTATACCTTGTTACTTCTGCACAAAACGCAACTCCCGTGCATGACGGATTCTACGACGCGATCACAAAGGCGTGGATGAGAGACACAGGCGGCGAGCTGGTCGTCCTGCCGATGCGCTACAAGAACCCAACGAGCCGCTTCCCTGACAGCGTGAAGAACGCAGAATACTGGCTGGTTGACGACAAGTACCTGTACAACCAGCGCAAGAAGCTGAACAAAAGTCTCGTGCTGGTTGGCGACATTAAGATTCAGCCGACAGCGGTTGACCCTCTTAGCGGCCTTGAGAGCGTCACGCACGGCGAGTCAGGCATCTTCGCACACACCAAACTGCGTTTGACGACAATCGCTACGCCGCAGAACAAGTCGCCAAAGGTTCTGACAACTACCGGCGCGATCACAGTGCCCAATTACACTGACTCGAAGGCCGGCAAGAAAGGCGAATTCCATCACGTCCAAGGTGGCGTCATCGTGGAGATTGTCAACAGTAAGGTATTCCACCTGCACCACATCAACTGCCGCAAAGATGGCGCGTTCATTTGGCACGACAAGGCGTACTACCCTGACGGCGAAGTCAAGCGTGCGCCGGCATGTGAGGCT
>Ga0209976_10000809_pt1 | contig 19294 bp, 20 predicted proteins | sample SumtaG_FD_182806 | JGI IMG/M metagenome (GOLD analysis project Ga0209976, IMG submission 182806) | Deep subsurface microbial communities from Indian Ocean to uncover new lineages of life (NeLLi) - Sumatra_00157 metaG (SPAdes) (version 2) | ecosystem: Environmental > Aquatic > Marine > Oceanic >...
AAACTAGCACCTAATACACCCTTTTTAGTTCAATGCTGGCGCGGATCTACGAGTGCAGGAGGAGATCAGTATTGAACTTGGTGAATTTGGAGTGTAACTATTGCTAAATATTGATTTATTTATATGAATAATCAGTATTTAGTGGTAGTTACATATATTACCCGTAAAAGTCCCTATTAATGTTCCTCGATGTATAATAACATACTAAAAAGAAACTTCACAATATAAGGCACTAATTTAAAAAAAATAAAAGTCGCTCTGATAAGAGAGTTTCCCATCACGGAAAGAATCGTGATATGATTTATTTATATCTTACACTCATCTACAATATCTCTCCCTGGTAAATATCTTGCGCATGAAATTTTCTGAGCAAACTGAACTTCACAATATAAGTATTGTTTTTTTTTTAAAAAAAAGTCACTATAATGAGCAAAGAAATTCTAATCCCTAAATAAGCACTCTTGCATAGTGAACTCTTGAAAAAAATCAAATAGATCCCAATTAATTATTGCAGGGTAAGACCCACGCTATTCCCACTTATTAACCTATATTTTTCTCTTACATCATTACCGTTTATATACATTAATAGGGCTAATGTATCATCAGCCATAACTAATTGATTATTGGGTGCTCCATCTAAATTAATTGCTGAATTTATCGTTACATTGCCCCCTGCTGCATTTCTAATCTCTATTACTGTGCCTGTTTCTTTCTGAGCTTCTAAATTGATAGGATTATTTACTGCCGCAATAATAGTTGAAAATGAAGTATTAGTTTTTATATCTGTATCTGCACCGATAAATAGGCGCGATTTAGTATTATAAATTGGACGAACATTTGAAATTGTAGGAAGTGACATTTTATATTGTATATTTATAACGAGCAAATAAATAAATTGAATTATTATTTTTTTACTATAAATATACAATATAATTGCTACAAATGAATCTTGAATCACAACAAATTTTATGTAATTTGCGAATGATCAAAGGTCTAGATAAAGACCAATGGTTAAGCACCAAACGTAATCAAAACGGTAAATTAGAGATAGATGATATTTTAGATAACACATATTATAACAATGCTTGTTTAGCTATGAAAATGGACGGTTGGGAATCTACTAAGGAATGCTTAAAAACATTATATTGTGATGATGTCCCTAAACTAGTTAAAGAGCTTATGGAACAAAAAGAGCATAAAGATTTAAAGAATTTAAATGCTCTGCTTAAGGAATCACTCGATGGGTTAGATAACTTAGGAAACACTTATGATAGTAATATAACAGCAAATCATATATTAAGTCTTAGGTGCGACTATGGAGAAGCAATACATGAAAAAATAAATGAGTACTTGTTAAAAATAGAAAACTAATTTTAACGGTCTTGATTAATAGTTATGAGTTATAAATATCATCGTAAAAATCGATAGAGCTCATTTCTCTTTTTTTTTGAGCATTTTCAAACATCTTCATAGCAATGCGAGCAGATTTTACTTTATTATCTTTTAATAGTTTACTCTCTTGACTTTGATCATTATTAAGTCGGCAGTGATCTAATTCATCTTTAATTTCATTTAAATCCATAATAATATGAATTAATTTAATCCTATAATCATCGGAATAATCATAATCTCTTATTGCGTTGAGTAAATCATCAACACATTGAAAACAACTATCAGACAGCATTTTTTTATTTCTTAACTAGAACAAGTATAGCAAGTATACTAACAATTATAACGGTACAGTAAGCAAGTTTTGTATCTCCACGATCTATAACAACAATTTGTTTATTATTTAAATCTTCTTTACTACCTTCTTTCATTATATATTATACGAAAAAAATAATTAAAAATTAATATTTCTTCATTAATTCTCGTAAATATTCTGTAGCATCAGGCATATCTTTAGTTATTTTTTCTGAATCCTTTACATCTGATAGATCTAGATGATCAATTCCTTCTTTTTTTAATATTTTCAGTATTTTTTTTAGTTGTCTTTCAGTTATTCCAAGATTCTTTAATGTTTGATTTGTGATTAGTGCAAAAGTTATCATTATCTTTGATATTTTTTACTATATTTATGTATTAAAAACAATACCCTTTGAATCAATTACCCTCCAAATATTTGCTGACGGATGCGGATGCCACATCAGTTCTGCCTTTTCATTATTCGAAAGTGTAAATGATACATTTGGTGAATCTAATGAACATACAACTGTGCAACTACCAGTTTGTGTTTGTACTCTCTTTGTTTGGTATGGTATAGTTCCATCAGCTAAAGTCAAATCTAAACTTGATGCGTCAATAACTGATGCATATGAATTTAAACTTAATGCGCCATTTGCTGATATTGTTTCTACTGCACCTCCTGGATAAATTAATGTATGAAAATCTTCTGATATAGGTTCAGGAACAGCATCTACGGCGGCTTGTTCAGCCCCACTCATTAATGTTATTACTGAGCCTATTACTTTCAAATATTTTATTAGAATACCAATTAATAGTCTATTTGTTATATCAGCATGAAAGGTTTCAGTTCCACCATCAAAACTACCGTCGTTCTCAAAATCACTAAAACCAGCCCTCAAAATCTGACCTGTTGATGTTAAAGTTACAACGTTATATCCTGACATTATTTAACTTTATTCTGTTATATATATATATAAATATTATAGTAAAATAAAACAAAGTTTAATTTTGAATGAATATTTTACCAACTGATATACAAAATATTATATATGAAGATGTACATAAAAGCTTATTCTGTCAGGTAATGAGAGAATTAGAGGGAGTAGTAAAATTTAAAAGCGGATATGGAGGTTCTCCTGATAGAGCTATATTTGAAATAGAATGGGCAGGTTATAAATTAAAGGAAGGATGTTCAGTTCAACCATTTTTACCTGATAAATCTCAATGGAATATAAAATTACGATTAAAAAATCCTAAACATGATATATATGTACCATGGAGACTATTTAATTTAAATAGAGATCTTCTACCATTTACACAAAAAAATAAACCATCAGAATTATCTAGAAAATGTAAACAAGTTGAAAAAATACCAAAAATGAGACTAGAATATCTATTGGGAGAATATCTCTGATAATATTATTATTTTTTTTTTCATATCGCATCGACATATCCGACCACCCAAATATCTGTCTCCTCTCCCGCTGATGAATTTTCATACTCTATTATCTGTGCAGAATCTGTTTCCATAAAGAATAAGCCATTACCAGTTGTATCTCCTCCATAGATCTTGTAGGCAGTTTCTGTTAGTGAAGATCCATTTGGACGTACGTTTACACTATCAGTGAAAAAGTCACTATCATGATTCATATTAAGATATGCTATCTGACATGTTGGAGGAACAAATTCAGATAAGTCTACATCGGCATATGTTGTTGCTCCACCATTAGTTAATACCTCCAATGTGACCTCACTTTCACGCCATAGGATAAGTCTATCACGACCATTTGATTGCGTAAAATCATCATAGAAATTACTAGAACCATCATTTCTAACCCATCCAACACGGCGTTTTACAGTATAAGTCCCAGGTAATGTTGGACTACTAGATGAAACACTTAAGAGAGAAGCTACAGGATTCCCTCCTCCTGCAATTACCCATATTGAATACCACGTATCAGAAGCTTCACTTCCAGTATCTAATCCATTTGCGCCAGAAGCGGCTATTGAAGGTGTTAATGTGCCAGAACTAACAATATTAAATATATTAGTATCATCTCTACAACTTCCAATCGCTATAGTTTTAGTACTAACTGAAGCATCAGAAACTTGTAATCCTTCTATAAATCCAGGAGAATAAGAAACAGTATTTGCTGTAATATTATTGACAATTAGATCACCAGAAGAATCCCAACTATATTCAGTAGTACTACTAATTTGTACTAAATCTAATATTGGTAATGTTGCTAATGTGTTTCTAGTCCTAGTAATACGTATTAGAAATTCACTTCCAGTTCCCACTGCCCATGTTGATACATCACTTAAATTCCATGAAACTATACCAGTGTTTCTAAATCCTGAAGTACCATCTTGTGGACTAAAGAATGCCCATGTGCCAACGCCTGTTGAGAACTCAAACGTAGGAGCCACTCCACCGCCAGAAGCGCCTGTATCAACGATAAATTCAATTTCTGAATATTGTGCTGCGTCTCCAACTGTAAAATCATTATTATCTGCAACAAATATTGTTATATTTCCAGCGCCACCACCAGATAAAGCCACTGTTACATCTACCGCAATATTAAGTAAAGTATCAGCGTCTCCAAATGTTCCTGAATTTTGTAATATTGGATTTATCTCAGATGAAACTCCTAGTGCGTGAACTGTAGCTGATCCTGTTTCTGTTGAATTAACTGCAAGACCAAATATTCTTCCACCTGCTGCAGCATTTTCATTAATTGTAGTAAGTATAGCAGCCTGTTGATCACCTGCCGCTAATGCTCCAGTTGTGAATACTGAATGTACAGCTTTTGCGTCGGCAAATCCTGCGGCATTACATGAAATTCTCACTGCATTTTCATCATCCTCCGTAGAAGTATGATCTATTTTTACCTCAGGAGCAGTCATTAATATATCTACCCCTCCTACTAGATCAACTCGTCCGCCAGAATCGAGTCTGACTCCACTACCAAGTGCCCCAGCATGAGTTAAAACAATACCAGCATTTCCTGAACTATCTAATGTAATACCGGCTGTTGAGCCACTGGCAAGTAAAATAAGAGGAGAACCAAAACTTTCAATTTTAACTCCTGTTGCAATTCCAGTCCCCTGTATTAAAATGGCAGTTGGTGAAAGTAAAGAACTCTGTAATAATATATTATTGCCGCCAGAAACGTCTAGCCCTATGAGCCCCGATAAATCGCCGGTGTCTGATAAAAGTGCGACTGACTGTTGTACATTTTTTACTCCACTAACTGTGTCCGTAATAACGATGCGGTTGTCTACTGTAAAATCTGATGCTGATTCAACATCTCCAGCCCCAGCAGCTTCCCAACTAGTCGCACCTGCACCGTTTGAGGTTAATACATCATTACCTGAACCAACATCTGGCGGTAATATAAAATCATGTCCACCTGTAATAGAAGCAGGGGCAGACATAGAAATAACATCTGTCCCCGCGCCAGTCTCACAGAATTCTGATGTTCCTATGTTTTGTAGTATTTTTTTATTAACATCTAGATTTGCAGCTAGCGGTGAGCCAATCTTAGAATCTAAAATAGTTTGCAGTCCGGTAGTATCTGAAATAGCTAATAAACTAGTTTGTATTACACCTAATGAATCTGTTTTTAAAGTAAATGAAGGATCTAAGTTTGCAGCCGCAAGAGTTTTAGCAAATATGGCAATTGTTCCATTGGTTAAATCTCCTGCTCCCCCTCCGAATTCTAGAAATGTATTAATCGACATTTATATTAAAATTAATGAGTTATTTTTAACAATTTATACGTTATATATATTTATACTTAAAAAAATTGTTTCGGATTATATCTAAATTAACTTTGCGGCTTTGTGTCCATATTTTTTGAAAAAGTCTAACCAAGCCATCGAAAATTGTCCACATGAATCCTGAATGACCCTCTGCTCTGCATCATATTCTGTATCAATAGTTTTTCCGCTCCCTGCTATGACAGGAAGTAAATTTTTAGTAGCTCTTCCAAATGAGTCAAATACCATTATTTTATTACTATTAGGAATTCCTGCAATTCCAACCCAATGAGTACCAGGCATACCTGTTGTATCTACATTTACAATAGCAAAATTAGAATCTTTATAATTATACATTTGTTGTGGTAATTTATCCTGGGGAAATGCTCCTAAAAATCTTCCACCCGACTTATTATTATTAAAAAGTCTGTTACCGATTCTATCTAATTCACTAGTTTTTGTCATTCCAACATGACCGAATATATTAATCATTTTACGATATAAATCATCATAAATAGATTCTGCTTTTTTTTTATCCTTTAAAATAGAGCGTGAGTGTGTCTCCCCTCCTAAAATCGATACACTGGTTTTAGTACCCTCCTGTAAACTCTTTTTTTTTTATACGGCTGGCGGCCCTGGCCTGCCAAAACCGTACCTTGCCCTGCAAGTTTAACTCCACGACCAACTTTTCTACCATTTCCGGGAGTACCTGCGTATCCACGACCATAAGCACCACCAGAATATCCCATTCCTTTCATATATAAACCTGAGGCTCTACCACCAGCAAGTGAAACCCCACCTCCCTTTTGCATACGACCTAATCCATGAGCTAATGCTCTTACTTGACCTATAGTTAAATTTCTAATTTTAGGATACATTGCCTTTGCACTTTGCAAAGAAACACCCCCACTAGGTAACCAATGACCAAGTCCTGATGCCATAGCGTGTATTTGAGATTTACTAATAGATCTAGGGGCTTTTCCTTTTCCCTTCATTCTATATGGCAGCATACTTGCCATTTGAGGTGGATACATAGGATATTTTCTACCACCCCTATAACCATATCCTGCTAATTTACTCCCTGCAGCACCAACCGCTGCCGGTAAGGCTAAAGCGGATAATGGTGTAAATGGTAATACAGTACTCGCAGCACCCAATGCTTTCGATATAACTCCATGTTTTTTAACCCATTTCCATATATCCCCGAATATGCCCTGACCCTCCATCTGTGCATATGTTAAAGTGTTCCGCTGGACTCTGTGTTTTTGTGGCATTGTAGAAATAATCAGTTGATAATTTCGAGTTTAAGTTAACCTTTTTATTTATGTATATATTATACTCGTATAAATAAATTTAAACTGTAAAAAAATATAAAATTAATTAATATACTGTAAAATTAACCAATTATTTTTACGAAAATGTCGTCATATCGATGTGGTTTACAAATATCTAGGAGAAATGTAATAACAGATGAAATACATGACCAGCCGCGAGAGAAAGTAATAGCTTGTTTAATAGATCATGATATATTTGGAATCAAAGAAAGTCATATTGCTTCAGATATAGTTTCAAAAGAAGCTATAAATCAATTAGAATTAGATAGAGAAACTAAAGCAGATGTAAGAGAACAAGAAGGAGAAGGCGCTTTAGATATACTTAGAAATTTACCAGTAAGGGCTGCTGCTAGTAAAATTGCCTCATATATTCCTAAAGAAACTCTTGCAAAGGCAGCGGGTGCTGCTATCGGAACTGCATTAGTAGCTAAAGCAGCCAATTATTTTAATAAAGGATCGAGTGATACTGCGAGAGATGTTAACCCAGGTGAAAAACACGCTATTATAAAATTACCAAATGGTAAATATGGTATCGCTAATTATCAAGGACCGGGAACTGATATAGTTAAAAGGATTAAAGAAGGAGATCCTCCAAGAACAGAAACAGATGTAGAGAGCATGGCACATGATATTAGATATGCGTTATCAACTGGTCAACTTGATGTTAGAGAAGCTGATGAAATATATGTTGATAAAATGAAGCAATTACAAAGGGAAGGATTAGATTCTTCAGTTAATATTCAACCAGCATTAAGAGCTATACAAGCAAAAATGACTGCAGAGGATTATTCAATGCTGTCGAGAGATGCTTTTATTGATACAGGTAAAAGACCATCAAGGAGAGATAAGGAAATGCTAACAAATAGCCTTGACATATTAGAACAATTAGGATATGGTAAGGACTCAATGGGTCGAAGTTCTTTATCTCATGTATCAAGGTTACCAGATCCTACACTCCCAAAATCTGTTTCTCAGAGAATGAGAGGGGGTTTTTCAGTTGAAAGTAAAGGACTACGAACTGAAGGAAATCAACGTGGAAATCCTGAAGTAGATACTTGGCGAACAATGAGCTTAAGTGAAAGAGTTCATGTTCCTCTAATAAATGCTATGGGTAGATTTCAAGATAGGGCTTTTAAGACTACACTAAAACAATCAGATATGCCAAATTATAGACCAAATGTAGCTGATAAAGTAATGCGTGGTGGCGCACAAGCTCCTGGACGCCCTGCTCCAGCAAGTTCACAAAAAATAAAAGTTTCAACTGCTTCAGGTGGATATGTAAGAGATCCGTTAAAAATGAGAGGTAAAGGTATGGGAGAATTAGCTTTAGCTGCTGCTCTACCTTTGGGTGGAATGGCTGCTGCTATTGCTCATGCAGCTAAGGAAAGGAGAAAAAGAAAACAAAAGCAAAAAGGGGGCCAATTAATTCCAGCTGCAATGGCTTTAGGTGCTATTGGTGGATTACCCCTATTAGCAAAGGGGGTAGAGAAATTAAGAAGATCTGGTAAATTAGGCAAGAAACAACAAAAAGCAGCTTTAATGGGAAAGGGACACCCTTTCAATCCCGTCGTGAGTGGGCGGAACCAATCTGGTAGAGGATATCGCAGTTCAAATATAGTTGATATTGGTACACCAGGGTATGCATCGAAAACTTCGAGCATGGCAGGACTAGGTTTCCCAGCAGATCGTTTATTAAAAAAGATGCAAAAAAAATTAAAGAAGCATTACGCTAAGAATCTAGATTCAAAGCACTCTCCTCCTATTGGCGGAAGAAAATTAAAGAAGCCTTTATTCATGGATGATTACGAATTATCGCATATGATGGCTGATAAACTAGCTCCTATGGTTATGGCTTATTAATTACCAATTAATATACAAGCTCTCTTATTGATCTTCCTGTATATAATCTTGATTATAACTGTATTCTTTCTCATCTTCATAATATACCTCTTCTTGTGTCTGATTATAATCAGTACTGTCTACTTCTTCCTCCTGTGTCTCGACATATCTCACCTGTTTTTTCGGAATCCTTTTTAATGGTTTTAAATGGCTATTAGGTCTAACTCTTCGTTGCCTAATTAAAGGTGGTTTCGAATTCAATGTATTGAAGTTCTGCAGAGTTAATCGCCTTGGATTCGGTTTACCTTTCGGTTCGAGTTTTGTATTAATAAATTTCTTTTTTTGGGCAATCATTTTATCAAATATTAATCCTTGTAAGTATTGGCGTGCTTCGTCTCTAGTCATATTAGCCGGAATATCTTGTTCATTGCTTTGAATATCATCAATAACATCAATAGCACTATTTGCAGTAATTCTAGCAGTTTCTTCATTAGTTAATTTATTTTTACTTAAAATTATTTTATTTCCCTTTACCACTGGTTTTTTATACTTGTGTGGATTTTCTTTTACCAATCTATCCTTCTGCCTATATAATTCTTCTTTTAATTCTTTCTCCTCTTGGTAATGATCTCTATCAACTGTATATAAAACATTCGGATCTCGGTAAGTTTCTTCTGCTAATATACCTTGTTTAACTAGGTTTCGCCACATCCTACCACCTAGTTTAACTTTTCTATGTGTTACTGGGTTGATAATAAATTGCGGGTTCTGCATGTATGTTCGATTGTGTAAATTTACGTATAATTACTCTATATAATAAGTGTATTTAAATTGTAAAAAATTAAATAATTATAACTATAATCTAAATGGTTAAAAAAAAACAACCTAAGTTACCTAAGAAACTACTATTTATTCCTTCATCTGATAAGGACTTTATAGAAAGCTGGAATGATACTAAAAAAAGAGATGAGCTTAATTTTCCTGCAAGTTGGCGAATGGTAATATGTGGAAAGCCTGGGGTAGGTAAAACTTGTTTTATTAAGAATGTTATTATACGTGCAAAACCACCATTCGAAAGAATCTTTGTTTTTCACCAGGATAAATATGCTAAGGAGTATGATGATATAGATGCTGAAGTATTAGATGAATTGCCAAGTAATGAGTTTTGGATGGGATACGATAATGACGAGGGTACCGACCCTCAAGCGGATGCACTAGGCGATCAGTGCGATGAAGAAGAAGATGAGGATATGGAGAGACCAAAAACTTTATGTATTATTGATGATATCTGTTTTAGCGATTTACCTAAGGATCAAACGGTTAAATTAGATAGGCTTTGCGGATTTATTTCCACGCATTGCAACGTAAGCCTAGCGGTCATAAATCAGGATATTTTCGCAGTAAATCCAATAATCCGAAAGTGCGCCAGTATATGGGTTATTTATAGACCTAGTTGTGCAGATGAACTTAATACTATTGCCAGAAGATGTGGCTTTAGCTCAAAGGATTTTAAGAACTTATTTGATAATCTAGCAGTCAATGAATCGGATTCTATCACTGTAGATAAAACTCCGGGGTCGCCATATCCATTACGATTAAATGGATTTAGAATATTAAAAAAAGAATAAAAAGAATAATATATATACAACCGAAACAATTATAATTGTATTCTATATAAATAAATACAATGTTGAGAGATCAGAATTTATTTTACCATGTTAACAGGGGTGGATATTTTCCTACTTTGAAGAAAGGAGAATATATAAGCGATGAATATAAAAAAACTGGAAAATTCAATAACGAGGCATCAATTCAAGGATATGGCCATGTTGGAGGACAACCAGATGCTAATATATTTTTCCGTAGACGAGAAAAACGATTACAACCTATATTAAGAAAGAGAACATTTAAGGATTTAGATCCATTAACTAGAGTTATCGGAAGATTAGATTTAACTAAAAAAGAAAAACAAGCCACATCAGTTATAACGAGTTTACAAGGTTTACGAGATATGATTAGTAATTTTATAAGAACGCCAAAATTACATCCTGATGGGACACCTGTTATTAATCCTCGAACTGGCGAACCTGAGTTTGAAATGAGAACTTTAGATGAAATTGTACAAGTTAGTCATTCAGCTCTATTTGAAGCATTAAAGAAAAATAATGTTGTACCTAATCCAAGAATTGCAAATATTATATTATCATTTAACAGTATAAATATTGGAAATGTTCTTCAACAATATCAAATGATTTTAGCAACGCAACCAGCTATAACCCAAGCCAATAAAGATTTATTATTTACAGCGGCAATTGTTGCAGAAAGAGCGAAAAAATTGAAAGAAATGCCTGTAAATGTCGAAGCACCAATGGCAGCAGAAGTAGATGAAAGAAAAGATTTAGGAATTCCCGATAATTGGGATGATAGAGGAGCTGAAATTGCATTACATTTTCCAACACAAGGATATCGAAGGGGACAATGGGATGCCGCAAGCCCAGCAGAAAGAACATATTTGGGATTATATATTTTAGGAAGGATGGGAGGCACAGCAAATAGATTGAGAGACTTAGCTGGAAATAGAATAAATATGTCAGATGGAGTTACACTACTTGAAGCAGGAAATGCCTTAGATTTAGATTCTTTGCAATTCTTTACTGATACTCTTGCCAATGCGGTAGTATTAGATACCGATCATCCAGATCGTTAGATAAAAAAAAAGAAGATAATATTTTTTTGATTCAAATATGACTCACGCCAGCATCATCCAAATGATACTTGATTACTAATAAAGCAGTGAAAAACTGGCCGTTGAAGTCCAGCGTCCTGTTGAGCTGATCTGTTAACCACACCGATATTTCATTAATAGTTTGTCCTCTTAAGTGGTCTACATTTAATTTAATTGGATTAAATGGATTAAAATTTATTTGACTTCCCGGACGTACATTGATTAAAATTTGGGCTAGTGCTTGGGAAGCAGTATCTCCTAGTGGAATACCGTTATGTACTAAACTAGTATGTAATAGAAAACTTGATATATCTGAGAAATCAGCAATATTTGGTGCTAATTCTGAAAATGCACCAACTGTAAATCCTCCTGCAGGAACTAGTTGTAAAGAATTAAAACCAACTAATTGAAAGAATGATTGAGCTATCCATTCAACTTGTAATCCTGCCGTAGAGAAACTCAATAGAATCTTTTGTGTGGCATTATCTGCGATAATTGAAACTAATCCTGCTGCTAAACCTTGATTCACTAAATCATTATTAACTGCATTATTTAATGCCGAAACATCATATAATCCTGCTTCTAAAGTGACAACATAAACAGCATCACCAGAGACTTCTAATTGAAACAAATCATTTATTCCAGTTTCTATATTGACTACCGTCCACCATACAGTAGCCTGATTACACTCAATAGTCATATTCTGACATTCTGGAGGGAAAGTTAATGTATTTTTAAATTGTACGCTAAATCTATCATTTCCTGCAGTTAAATTAATACTTCCTAATTCTGGGTCAGCACTTACAAATAGTGGTACTTGTTTGTTTTGCATTATTTAATTAGAATTAAATATAATTAAATTCGAAAGATACTTTATATTATAACTATATACTAATTAATTTAGAATAATTATTTTATTTTATATATATACATAATAAACAGAATTAAACTGAACTAAATATATTTAGATTCTATGGCAGGATTAAACAATTCAATTTTTGATTTAGCTTCTTCTTTAGAAGAAATAAGACGACCAGAGGATGTAATTAAAGTATACACTAGAAAAGTAATACCTAAGGCAGGATCAACTGGGACTAATTTTCCAGGCTCAGATGTGACATTTGATTTTTCTCTTGCGGCAAATCAATACTGGCTTCCTAGCCGCTCATTCGTAGTAATTAGAGATGAAATATATCAAGGTGTTGGTGATAATCCAGTAAAACCTTTGTTGACAGGTAAAGGTGCACCAGCTTTTAATTTACCAGATAATCTTTGGGATGGTTATGAATTAACAGTAGGGGGGTTCTCTATGGGAAGTAAAACAAAACTAGCACCACAAATTGCAGTTTGTGAGAAAAGGCTTAGTAAATCAAGAGGATATTTGAAAGGTGTTGCTGCATCAGCAAAAGAATGGATTCCATCATTTGGAAGAAGAAAACATGAGGTCGTATTAAATGGATCGACACAACCAGATGAATTAGATGAATTTAAAATTGGGGATGATGTAACTGTTGTAGCTGCCGCTAATACTTTTACAGGAATAGGTACAACATTTTTAACTGATCTTGCTCCTGGAGATCATGTGCGTACAGCAGCAGGAAATGTATATTTAATAAGATTTATTGATTCGGATTTAGTTGCAAGAATTAGTTCAGCTGCAGGAAATATTGCAGAAGCAAATGTAGCAGCTTATCGCATAGGTTCAAATGCATCTAATAGAGCTAATTTAAATGAAAGAATGTTCCAACCCGCGTTGGGAGTGTTCAAACAGGGTAAAGCTCTCCCCCCAGCACGCTATGAGCTAATATTGCGACCTAAGCCTGATGTGCTATATAAACAGTCTGCATTGGAAACAAATGATGTCACAGTAATTTCTGGAGGTAATAGAGCTCCTAGTGGTTCAGACGATCTTCCAACTGGACAATATGAATATATTATTAATGAAATTGTTTTCTATGTTGCTATAGTAGAAAATTATGAACGTCCACCTGATAAAATGACTTATGTATTGGATTTGGAAGAAACAGAAGTATTGCCACGTCAAATTACTGGTGGTTCAGCCTTGACCGAGAATTTTACAGTTTCAAAATCTACATTTGGTCTCAGTGTAGCGCTACAAGACCGCAGAGCTGGTCAAAATACCCGATTTAGCCCTAGTTTGTTTAAAGTTGAAGGAGATTTTCAAGATCAGATTACATTGCTGCGAATTGACTACGCCGGCCAGACACGACCCAATCCGCAAAAAAGTATGTCTCATAATGTTGGTGCTGTTGCATCACAAGATTTCTCTACTTGGGGATATGGTGAAACTGCAGTTGAGGATTTAGCGTGGTATGATACCGGGGGAGCGCTTGTTAAGGATGATTGGAGGCGCCTGGGCAATCTATTCCACTATCAGTGGAGAAAAACCGGAGATGATATCTCAACAGACGTTAATGTTGAAGTTTCATATCCTAATGATTTTGCAACCACTGCTCCAGTTAATGCTGATGCAAAACATAATCTCTTGTTGTTTCATCATTTTAGACGTGTAATAGAGATGACGATCGAAAATAATCAAGTGGTTAACTTTTTAGCTCAGGACGCATAATTTTAAAAAAAATATACAATTATAATATAACCATGTTTAAAAAAAGAATGATAAACGGTAATGCAAAAAAAATAACAGTGCCGGAAAAGATGAAATATAATGGTAGTGAGGTACAATCTGTAATATTTAATGCTGATATATATACAGATAAGGATGCTCAAAAATTACTTAAGAAGTGGAAATTAAAACCTATGAAACCAAAACCTCATAAAACTAAAAAGAAAAAAAAATCTAAACAGGATACAGAACGAGAAGATCTACTTATATATGTGAATGGTTTCAAGAAGGCTAAAAAAGGAATAGAACCAAAAAGTGTAGGCAAGAGAATAAATGGTACATTGCGGTATCGTTTACATGATCCGAAAAAATATAAATCCTTTAGTACTAAGAGAACAAAATATGATATATCCTTTGTTATTGGATTCCTATAGAATTTAGTTTCAACTCGAGATTGAAAGTTTCAACTCTAATACTATAATTGCTAAATCATATATATCTGCAATTACAATCTGTCTTTCATTATAATCTTCAATTTTACTCTTTATTTTTCTTAGTCTTTCTATTTTATTTTCTAAATACTCAATTCTTCTCTTCTTTGCTATCTTTTCTTGATTCATATTAATTTATATATACCCAAATAAATAAATATTTTAATTTAAATAATTAATATGGGTATAAATATAAGACATCATATAACTCGACTTTATGAATTATTACAAAAACAACAAGGAACAAATAAGAGCAAACAAGAAAAATTTACTTAAACGAAATGTACGGGATAAAAAATACTATTGTGAGCGATGCAATAAAGCATATCGTGATTCAACAGAGTTATCGAGACACTTGCGATCAAATAAACATAATAACATTAAGGTTCGTTATAAGTGTCCGCATACAGGTTGTGGATATGAAAATAAAGCACAATATCACTTAACAAAACATTTAGAATCTCGAAAACATAGAGGTATTGAAATTTAGATCTTTGACGGGAATTATCCTTTTTTTTCATTTTTGAAAACCATCTAAACAAATAAATTGGGTATATTTATAATAATTAATTAAATAAATTAATTTTTTGGACTCAATTATATATAGTTAAAATAATCATTGATAATTTTACAAAATGTCTTTACAAAGAAAGTCAATAATTTGGGAAGAATTAAAAACTCTTACTAATAGTTTTCCCGGGAGTAACAAAACAGGATTACGATGGAGATCATCAGTAGAAGAAATGCAAAATAAAATTAATAGTATAAAAACTCGCCGTATTGCAACTCTGCGTTCTTTAGTTAGGCGTAGAAAATTAACGAAAGCTGCGAAAAAAGAATTAAAACGATTGCGTCAAGAAAAATTAAAAAGATTACGTCAAAAGAAATTAGAGAAAGATCCAATAAAACATCAAAAGAAAATTATTGGTGATTTGGAAAAATTTGCTCGTGATGAACTAAAGGAAGGATTTGAAAAAGGAGATTTTATAAGACGACATGATAAAGGTGATACATCAGTAACAGCCATGCGAGCGGAAAAATTAAAGGCAATGGGAAAAAATCGCTTTCATATTAAGAGTCGCGTAGGAGGTCGTTGGAAAAATAATTTAACATTTCATATATTTGATTATAATAGCGTAATTGCTAAAGTCCAACGAAAGATAAAAAGTTTTGCAAGTAAATTTAAAGATCGTAAATTTTCAATAGAGGGAGACATAGAAAGTGATACAAATCAAACTCCAGATACTCCTATAGGTAGAAAACATAAGAAATTAACTAAGTTTGATATTAATGTTGATAAATTTTTAAGAGGTTTAACATCTCATATTGATCAATATGAATCGCTATGGAGTAGTGAAAATGGATTTCCAACTAATGTTGTAAATATTAGTATAACTATACGATTTATAGAGAATTCACCACCACCACCTGCTAGTATGTGTAACGATATTAATTGTATTTTAAAAGCTATATATGAGCAAACAAAGAAAAAATCAGCAAAAAAAGAAGGTGAGGCAAAAGTAGGTGAATTCCTTGATTGCTGGGAAGAATTAGAAGAAAAATATGATTGTAGATTAATTATTATTGATAGCGAAGGTGACATATGGAGAAATTCTACAAGAAAGATAAAACGTAAAAAATATCAACCAGATGTTATTATTAGGTTACATAATTATCATGTTGAAAGAGTAAGTCAATCGGATAGACGAAAGATTTTACCAAAAATAAAATCAATTGAATTAGAGCATAGATGTATTGATAATATTTGGCATGCTAAGCGTAAAGAACAAAAGGATACAGAAACACAGGATCAAAACTTTACTAACATCTATAAGAAAAGTAAAAAGACATTTACTAATAAATACATATCAGTAGAGCAATTAGAAAAAAAACATATCAAATATATTAAGAATGATACTGATCATCATGTAATTGAAACAAGAAATAATATTATCGGTTTAATTGTTCCACAAGCTCAGGATAAACCAGATATTCATTATAAGACTAAATCAGCATTTAGATATATGGATGATGAAATAATTGACTATGAAAATACTTCTGCATGGTCTCTATCATCTCATATACGTAATGAATATAAAGATTATTTAATACACCAAGTAAGGCAAAAGAAACTTAATAGGAGTATATTACAACAAATACCTAATGAAAATATATTTAAAATGTGTCAGGATAATCAAAAACCACTAATGAGAGTATTCAATAGAAAACTAGATGGGAAAGGAATGATACAACAAATAGATGCTAATCGCTCATATAGAAACTCAGCAGTTGGAAATATTCCGAAGTCTCTTAGAAAACATTACTATCATAAATTTCCTGATGCGCCACGCAATGTAAAAAAATATAATTTACAATTTATGAGAAAAAACTTAATGGATGAAATTTATGATAACTATTATGGAATGGCTTTATTTAAGTATGATCAAACAGATATTAAAATTCCTACTTGGTTCTGTGGTAAAGCAATTAATAAAGGCGTACAGTACACAAGTATTCCAGCTATGAAATATATGTTTGATAAAGGAGCTAAAATTTGGCTGATTCAATTACATTACTCAAAAACTAATAGTGAACCATTTAAAGATTTTTTCGAACAACTAGATGCAGAAGCAGAACAAGCTACAAATTATGAACATGGCGAAACACAGGAAGAATTTGAAGAACAGGAGAAAAAAATATCAAATCACAAAGCTCTTCCAAATATGCTAATAGGAGGTTTAAATCGTTCTATTAATAAAGCTCAAGTTTTTACTACATTTTCAAAAGAAGAATTTGATAGATTTGTTTATAAATTTGAAGAAACAAATCGTCTAATAACAAAATATGAAACAAGAGTTTTAACAGATAAAGAAAAAAATGGAAAAGTTCCTAATCGTGATAATTGTGCAAATTATACACAGGAAGAAGAAATAACAGAGTTTATTATACATTATCAAGATACAGAAAATTTACATTTTGACTCATGGAATATGAGCCATTTAAGTAAATATGCTATAGATTATCAAAAAATTGTTATTCACGCCATGACGGAAAAAGTATGTGAGGGAGATATTAAACGTCTTGGTTGTATTAATACTGATTCTATCAGTTATATTGGTAAGAATCTTAAAGATATACAAAGAGAGAGCCGAATGCATTCGGACTCTACAGACGACTTTCATAAATTCTTTCACGAAGAAGCATTTAACTATGATGAATTCATAGGAGTAAGTAACGGGCTGAGATACATGAGTAAAAAATTAAAAAATAATGATGTTATTGAATATCAGCGTCATTCAGGTTATACAGAAAAATTAAAGCGAGAAAAATTTATTGAACTTTTAGAGTTAATACCACATAAACAAGATTTTGATGAAGATGACGAATTTATAGAATTATATATAAAAGAGCATGTGATAGGCGATTATGATACTAAATATGAAATGATAAAATTAGAAACTCAACTACTTACTAGAACTATTGCTGCAGCAGGATTTGGAAAAAGTGATATTGTTAAATGGATGAAAAAGAAAGAAACTAAATTTAAGCCAACAGATGAACAAAAGAAGCTTTATAAACAATATAAAGAAGATGAAATTCTAACTTGTACACCAACTCATCAAGCAAGGAAAATTATAAATAGAGAACATGATCCCATGAATATTACAAATGCCAAATTACGATTTAGTTTAGAATATTATACGACATCAAAGCTCGATATTAGTAAAATTAAAGCAATAGTTTTCGATGAGTGTTCAATGCAAGATAGAATGGAATTTGAAAGACTTGATCATTATCTACGAAAAAATTTAATTAATAGACCATTTGGTGGATTAGATATTTATATATGTGGTGACTTCAAACAATTAAAACCTTACAAGGGAAAAGATATAAAATTTGAAGATTTATTATTTAATTCTAAGTTATATCCATTATTTACAGAGTCAATACTTACTACAAATCATAGACAAAAAAATCAACCTATTTTTCAAAAAATATTAACTAAAATACGAGGTTACTATAAATATGGAGGAGATATAAAAAGTAATCATGACTCAGATTATGCATTACCCAAAATACTATCAAGAGAAGAAATAGACATATTAAATAGAGGGGTCTTGTCTCCTCACGACGCTAATCACTATGCATTGATCAGAGATAAAAAAATATCATCATTATGTTGGTCTAATAAAGATAGACAACATGAAAATGAAGGAATACATGGAGAATTAAGGATTAATTCAAAAGTATTATTTAGAAAAACATTTAAGAATAAAGGAATATGCAACGGAGATGAAGGAATAATAACTGATATGAGAGAAGAGCAAGAAGTAGTTTTTAAATGTGGTAAATTAATAGATGAACTACCTACAGGGCTCTATGAATATAAGATAAAAGTAAATGGTAAATCAAGTTGGTTTGGTGGTAAATACTTTATAGAACCAGATTTAACAACAAAAGAATCAAAGAGCCTTTTAAAAAAATATGCAGATATATGCTTAGACTATTCAACCACTATATTCTGTGTGCAAGGGAAATCAATTGATAAAATTATATTTGATCCATCAGTTTTAAATGTTAATTTACTCTATGTAGCTATGTCTAGGGCAGTTAATATCGATAATATATATCTTAAAAATTCAATACCGTATATATCTGTAATCCGCGCAAAACAGAATGTATATGATGATGATGATTTTGATGTATATGATTATAATAACGAACCACTAGACGAAGAATTACTATAAGGGGGGATCTATTTGATTTTTTTCAAGAGTTCACTATGCAAGAGTGCTTATTTAGGGATTAGAATTTCTTTGCTCATTATAGTGACTTTTTTTTAAAAAAAAAACAATACTTATATTGTGAA
>Ga0209976_10000810_pt1 | contig 19275 bp, 21 predicted proteins | sample SumtaG_FD_182806 | JGI IMG/M metagenome (GOLD analysis project Ga0209976, IMG submission 182806) | Deep subsurface microbial communities from Indian Ocean to uncover new lineages of life (NeLLi) - Sumatra_00157 metaG (SPAdes) (version 2) | ecosystem: Environmental > Aquatic > Marine > Oceanic >...
TCATCACCCAATCCCATACACCGCCCGCTCCCGCACCGACATTGGACATCGTTGAATCTCTATATGGATTCATCGCACCAGCATAGGCGGGGTCATCGTTTCTGAATCCTGCCGTTTCTGTTCCGCTGTATCCTAAAGCCCGGTTAGCCCCCTCTGTCTGGAAACCACTACCAAAATCCCTTACCCCTCCTGCTACAGCCGATATGGGCGCAATCCCCGGGATTAGGGCCTGAAGCATCATTTTTTGCATCAGCGATTTGTCGTTGATATAGTCGGCCCCCTGCATGACCTTGCTCCCTGCGGCTCCGACACCGCCGAGTATCTTTTCCAGAATAGACGCCCCTTCCTCCCCGGGTGCCTGATAGCCCTCTTTATTCATGAAGTCGAAACTACCCGGCATTTGGGGATCCCCCGTATTCAGCGTCCCCGCGTCACCGAGGGGGTTGTCTATCGCCTGCTGTATCGGTGAGGGTTGGAAGGTCGGATTCATCCCTTGAGCGCCCACGCCTACGTTTGGTATCCCGGGGATTCTCCCACCCATGAAGGGCTGCGTCATCGACGGATTCCCTAGGCCCTGATCCATCATCTGTTGAAGCTGGGCTACTGCTTGCGGCGGGATGCTGGGCTGTCCGCCCATGGGCTGCGCTTGCGGACCCGGCCCGGGCATCCCTGCTAGATTCCTGCCGCCACCCATAAGCATATTCATCATGGGATTACCGCCCCCACCACCCGGGGGTCGAAACGGTCCCGGCCCGGGTCCCGGCTGCTGCGGTCCCGGTCCCGGTGGTTGCTGCCGTGGTTGCGCTGCCGGTTGAAATGGATTTTGCTGTGGCGTCGGTGCCCCCGGCCTGCGCTGCTTCATCCCCTGAAATGTGACGGGATTCTGTGCCGCCTGCGTCATCATCTGAATAAGCGGCATGATCGCTGACGCTACCTGTGCTTGCTCCGGACTCTGATACGGGGTTACTGACGCTCCGCTCCCATCTCCCCCGGCCCAATCCGGCATCTGATCGCCCCACCAGTCAAATAATCCCATGACGTCCTCCTATGAAGGCCTTACCCTCAGTATGAATGTCCCCTGCTCAAATGCTTTATTGGCAGATGTTACGATGTGAATCATAAACCCCTCTTGACTACTTCCAGCGATGGTCGTAGTCAGATTGTCTCTTTTCCACGCCCCGTTTTCGTTGTTGACAAGATTCTTTTCTACGACGTGGTCAGTGTTCATATCTGCCATGTTCGGCGGGTGGTCTGCTGGGGCACCGGCATTGTAAGTCCAACCCGTCGGATGATGATGCACGGCGATTATGTTTGCGCCCGTGTCGTTTGCCCCTGCAAGCCAGACGGCTTCAAGACCCATTACCCTGTAGTCCGTGTTGTTGTTGTCCCAGTATTTCGCGAAGCCGTAATTACAGAGCAAATCGGGTCCCGACTGCTTCGTAACCGATACACGCCCTAAAAACTTTTGTGTTGTCTCGTAGTACGTCCCAGCCGCACCGTCATCGGCAACCGTGATATCCACATCTACGGCAGCGGTTCTATTTCCCTGATCGTCAATCGTCGTACCCGTTACTCGGATTACGGTATCGGTTCCCCCGCTTGCCCCCGCTGCTTGAACGAGAAAGAAGTGCGCCGCATTTGAGCAACTTATTACACCGTGGTTTATTGACGGGTTAAAGTCGTTGGCCGACGCCCCGTGGTCGTAGAATCCTGCAAAGTAGAAATCTCCGGTAGTTCCACCGGGCGAATCAAAGGCCCATGAAACTTCTTTTGCTGAAAAATTCCTTGACTCTTCCTCCCACTGAGAATCATTAGCATGATACAGCAAGGTCAGCGCATCGTGGTCGGCCATGATCGCCTTATCGTGAAGATGGACCCCCGTTCCGTTCTCAAGGGTGACACTGTTACCATCCGACGAACCTATAAGCGTTATCCGCTGCCCATCGCTTCCAGCCGTTATCTGTGGATCTGCGGTTATATCTACCGCACCACCGCTCCCCTGAATGCGCATTACTGGGCGGGTCGGGGTAATGCCCCCGGCAGCGGTAACGTCCGTGGTTGGAGAGGGCGACAGAATTAGCTCTTGGTCTATGGTCATCTTCTGGTCGGTCACTTCTTCGGGGCGAGAGACGGTTACTGTGCCCCTGCGGATGGAGAGGTTTTCTATTGTGCCGGAGATGTCAAGTCCAGCAATTCCTCGATTGTTGGATGCTATACCATAAACATATTGGAACGCATCGGAGACAACCGTGGATGCCGTAGTGTCAATGTCTCCACCCCCAATAGATCCTGCACTTCGCAAAGCATCAGTTGAATAAACATCAACTGTTAGGGACGTAGATGATCTCGATACGGTTAAAAAAACTTTTGTCCCAACTGCTATAGCTGCCGTTCCATGATTGAATGAGATTGACCCTGAATCTACGTCAATACTTCCAACTTTATAGTGAGTATTGGATGCTTGCCTCGCAGCAATAACAGCTATCAGGCTACCACTTAAATCTTCAATATCCTTTAGGTCGTCATTGCTGTCAGAAATGGCCCAAGGGAACATTGCACAATCACCACCGCTGGTTAGCGCAGTAACATTCACATCCACTTCATGCACAAAATCCGTGAAGAACCCTGCACCCATATCCCTTGTTGCATAGTAGTCCTCATCCCTGTCACCATCCGTCAAGGTAATCTTGTGGGGTTCAACGGTGACCTTTCCCGGCGCATCGGTCAATGCGTAGCTGGGGTAGTATTCGGCTTCGGAAGCGTCGATCTGGTTTTCTACCCCAAAGACCCAATCCTCAAGATCTATGCTTTCCGCCGCCTTGTCTGCATCGGTTGCCATTATGCGGGACGCTGTCAAACCGGTAAGCGTAATGCCTACAAATATCGGGCTTGTCTGATCGGCGCTGTCAAGCAGGTAGCGCCACTCGGTGCCATTGTAGACCAGTATCGCGTTATCGTCCGAATCGTAGTACACCCTACCCTCTTCCGCCGTAGGTGCCGCTGACCGTGGAAGAAGTTTAGCGGTTGCAAATACCGGGTACTGTAGGTACTGATACAGATCCTCCATCCACTGCTGCATCTCCAGTAGATTATCAGTCCTCGGTGGCGGGGTAAGATTCATACGGTTGACCTTGTGTCGTGTTTGAAGGTAATGCTATGGACCTGAAACAATTCGGCTCCTAGGTTAGTGCCCCATTTGATCTGGTGTAGCCGGGCATTCTGCATGACGTGGACTATAGGCCTATCCGGACTATCCATGGATAGGGAGGGCATCGATATCCAGCTTGCCGCGCATACCTCTCCAACAGTATCGCCGCCCCTGTGCCAGACGTCTATGCTCCACGCCCCCACGTTGTCGATATCGAACCAGATTTCTTTCAGTAGGGTCTGTGTCTCCGGACTTCCAAAGTCCAGAATCGGCTCGATCCTGTAGCCGTCAAGGGCCGCTCCTGCCAATGTCTCACCGGTCTGATAGTAGGTCTGCCCATCGGTGTTGGCGTACATGAGGCGCTGCCGTGCTGCCGTGTAGAAGGCCCACGAACTGTCACCAGCATCGGACCACACCGCTCCCGTGCCCCCCAGCTCCGTTATGAGATTGTTCCACGTGAAATTTGCATTGGCCTGCCAGTTATCCACGTAGCGCATGGCCTTATCTTCAAATCGCCATTGCCGGGTATCTACGTTGAAGAAAACCAATCTATCGGGCGTGACGTCACCCAGCATCGGCACCGTCCATACAATTTCCCTGTTCAGCGGAATGAAAGTCCCTACGATAAGATCGTAGTAGGTCGTATTCATCCCCTGTAGGTCCTTCTCGATGTCCTCGGATATTGGCCTTCCGCCATAGGGGAATTCGTTGCCCCCTTTGTACTCGCAGAAGCCGTAACCCGCATTGAAGAAATAATGACTATTGCCTACAGTGACAATCGATTGATGGCTGGCACAACCCTGATCCGTTACCACCGTGTAGATTCTGAAAGGAAGCTCGTAATCCGGCTGGTAGACCAATTGATTGATCGAGTTTTCCGAGTAGATGAACATCCGGTCTTGCCCCATAGCGGCACCGCCGGTAATCGGATCGTCGTTCGGAATGTAGAGCTGATTAGCAGCTTCGAATTCCATGCTGGTGATAGCCGTAGCCGGGAAGGACGTTGACCACCGGATGTCAATGCTGCCATCGGTCTGATCTGAGTAGAGGCCAATTACCCTACGCTGGAACTGCACCAGATACCGGAACTTGAATTCAGTACCGGCCTGAATCAGCTTTGTAAGATTGGCATCCCCGTTTTTCCATTTATAGGGCGTATGCTCCCCACGGTCAGCAAAGGCCATGTAGCTGCCGACCTTTATAATGGAATAGATATCTACGTTGTCATTGGCGAAAGTAATAGGGGCAGCGGCATCGATGTTGGCAGGATCAAGCGCACCATCGTAGACGTAGACCTTACCGTTATCGAAAATGATGTGATCCCGGTTGCTGCCATCGTACAGCTCAAACAGCCCTAGGCATTTTGTAGCCTGCGCGGTGGCTGAATTACTCCACTGCTGGTAACCCATAGCCTTTGACACTGCGCGTTTCTTCCGAAACAAGTCAAAGTTGAGGCCCCCAGCATCGTGGGCTAATCCGCCCTCTCCGAACATAGCAGCATCATTGGCGGGAACGTCGGTCTTGCGCCCTAGGATCGGCTGTATGGTAAGTGATTCCATTATCTATTTACCTGATTGTATCGTGCGCTATACTGCTGCTGCCACGTCAATGCCTGAAAACCGGTATCGGCCCACCGCTGCTTTCCGCTTTGGCGCTTGGACTTCTTTATGCTCTCCATCCAATTTGCCTTATACATGCTGGCCGTCTGGTATTCCTGCAAGAGTAGAAACGCCTGATAGATGGCGAAATCGCACATCTTAAAGCGCATCATCTCGGGCAGGTAGCTTATGTCCGTAGCTGTGGCATCGTCACCACTTCGCCCATATTCCAGTTCAAGGCGCTTGACGCCGCCCGGGGGAGGGATAAGCCATAGCTCACGGTCTTTGATTGTAAACCCTGCTATCTTGTTATTGGGTTCTACAGACGGATCGGGGAACTTCAGATTGAATTTGAAATTATCGATCCATTGGAGTGCTACGTTATTGGTGGTATCACGCAGGCTTATATCGCCGCCGTTAAAATCGGCAGGAAGGGCGTAGCGGTAGGTCCCCGCCACCGTGTCTGCGTATGAATACTTGCGTTGCCATGTAAAGCCGAAGACCTCGCACAACTCTTCCTTTGCGCGAATCAATTCCCACTGTACCTGCGTTGTTGAAGGGGTAGTTGAAACACTCAACGTACCCCTTTGGATTTTGCTTTCAACGTAGGTTATGCAGTTGGCTATGACGTTCAGGGTCCCGGCAGTGAAGGCAACGACATCGTTTTCTGTCCACGTGGTCGTTAATGCCGCCATGCTTTCCTCCTAAACTACATAGAGCGCCACCCTGCAATTGGTATTGGTCTTGACCTCCATGCCGTTATCGAATTTAATGGGGGGATCAATCGTGATGAATGATCCTTCCCCGTCATCCACACTTTTCTTAACGTGGAATAATTCTTTCTTCCTGCTTTCCGCCTGCAAGACGTTTGTCCAATCGACGTCTCGAACTTGAAGCTCGGTGAGCGTATCGGCTGCGACCGACGTTGGGATGATCTGCAATCCCGCCAGCCGCCCATGCCGCTTATTCTGCCCATCCAGCCCATAGGTTCCACCGAAGAACTGACCGGCATAGCATCTTTCAGGCGTCATTTGTCCTGCTCTGCTCATAACGCCCCCCTATGCCGGTGCATTAGTGGCCGCAAACCACAACACCGGTACAGCGCCACCGTCTTGATCGTCGGACGCCACGCCTAGTGCAGCCTGCTTTAGGTGAATGATTATTTCTTCGGATGTTGAAACGGCAGTTTGCGTCGTTGTGCCTGCCCACTTGTGGCCGATATCGCCCGTAAGATCGCACGTAATCAGCGAAATGGACGTACCAAGGCCAACGGATGCAAGGGGATAGGTTCCCACGACAATGCCGATAATAGGCTCTACCGAAGCTGCCCCACTCTTTAACCCCTGATCGTCCGATACGGCGAATGCTTCGCACGTGATAAGTGTTGCCGCCATCGGGACCCTAACCCGGGCCAGTGGTGCGCTCAGGCTTGCCCCGTCAAGGTTGACGTATGGCAGGGCCGACCCCGTCTGAGCCAACGACATTGGGAAATAGGGAAGCAGTACACCGCCGCTGTTGTTGAAGTCGAACAGCGGACACAGATTCTCAAAGCCAGATCCTAGTGCCATTTTACACCTCCCTATGCCGTTGAGTTAACGGCTGCAAACCACAGGACGGGAACCGCGCCGCCTTCGGTGTTGGCAGATGTGGCAGATGAAGAAGCCGTTTTCAGGTGAACGATAAGCTCCTGCGTGGTCGCAACGTCGGTTTCCGTGGTAGATCCTGCCCACTTCTTTCCGATAGCGCCGGTAGCATCGCATGTGATTGTCGATATTTCGGTCCCTGCGTCTATCGAGGCAAGGGGATACGTGCCGATATTTATACCAATGACCGGCTCCGTGCTTGCTGTAGCCCCCTTAAGCGCCGTTGCGTTAGATACAGCAAAGGCCTCGCAGGTAATCAGACGGCTTGCCATTGGAAGCCTTACGCGTGCGTGAATTACGCTCGCAGTACCGTCCAGATCGATGTAGGTTAAATTCGATGCGGCCTGCCCTAGATCCATAGGGAAATATGGAAACAGCACACCACCGCTATTACTGAAGTCGAACAACGGACAAAGGTCGTCGTATGTCGTTGCTAAAGCCATTTCACTTCTCCTTTAATCGAAGTCTGTGCCCTTTCAGTGCAATATCAAGAGGAACAACAGTCATCCATGGCACGTGTGTAGGTTTTACCCTAATTTTCATGCCTTCAGTTTCAACGATTTCGGGTAGGACTCCGAGTATTCCATCTTCTGTAGCGTTAATGAAACTGCCAGCATACTCCGGTTTATGAGCATACTTGACGTAGGTTTCCAGCCATGTTTTATACATCCATAGTACAGGGGTGCAGTTGGCTATCTTGTAGTTCATATCCAACGCGAAGAACTTCCCCGCTGAACTATCCTGCCCTGCATCGCCATGCTCCCGACCAGTCAGATAGTAGTCATCGTACCAGCAAAGCGACATCCCGCAGACTATAAAGTGTCGGCATCCGAGATACTTGTAAGCCCATAGGTAGGCCGTACTCAGGACATTTCCGCCGCCGATATCAATATCAGCCTGCCCTTTCCAGTCTTCCTTTATAAGCTCATTGTATTCTTTTCCGCCGCCCAACAGGTAGAACTTTATATCCCCATCCCACGCAGCCAGCGCCTTTGGCGAAGCAAACGGACTGGTGATAAGCGTAATGCCTGTGGTGTCACAATCAAAATCGTGTACTATATGCTCCCCCGCATCTACCAAGACGCAGTAATCCGGTTTCAGATCATGGTCCAGTAGAAAACGCAGGGAAGTTGTGCAGCACACAAGGATAAAGTCATCTTCCAGATCCTTGAGCGCTTCCCAGTTTTTTTCAATCGCAGGACTACCCCCTACCAATATCGTGATCCTGTGCTTGCCATATTCGTTTCGAATGCAAGGCAGCATCGTAGGCCTGTTAATGCTGTAGTTCTTGACCCATAGCTTATCCTGATCCTCCGATATGAAATTGGTTTCCAGAAATTCCTGTGGATCCATGATCCCAAGAGTATCTAGCCCAAGATCGGACTTTACGACATCATCATAGTAATCGAAATTTAGTTGAACTTGTTCGTCCACTTTCCCGCCTTTCATCCACCGTGGAAAATATCAACGGAGAATCCCCCTCGTTTAATTGATCGCAGCTTTCACAGATAAGACCGTCTAGGTTCCCGGTTTCGTGCTTTTCCCGTATCCATTGAAAGGTTTCACCCTTCAGGATATCCTCTATCGTATCCTTGTAGGTATCGCCCACCGTCATCGTGGCATCAAAATCAAAGCAGCACACCATCATCTTGCCGTCTGTATTGATCTGTACCGGTCCCCGGGCTGGCCTGCCGCACGTCTTGAGCTTCCGGACTGTGGGCCTGTAGTCTTTCGAATCAACCCAGTTGTGGGGCTTCCACACCTCGACATCATCCACCCCAGCGCGTTGCCACCCGCATACCACCGTCCGGATATCTGCATCTGTGAATAGGCCCATGGGGATAAATGAAATGTCGGCCTTGACCGGGTGCCCCTTCTTTGCGTTCGCCTTGAGAAAGGTCATGATGTTGCCCCGGGTCTTTTCCCATTTCAGCCCCTTGTGTACTTCCTCGTATGCAGATCCGGTGCCGTGGACCGAAAACCGTATATGGCTCAATCCGGCCTTTATAAGATCAAAGCCCTTCGTGATCCCCAGCAAGCTACCATTGGTGGTAATGAACGATTCCATGTCCATATCAGATATGACCTGCACCTTTGCCACGATGTCCTTGTCCAGCATCGGCTCACCGTAGCCAAAGGGGGATATCTCTTTTGCACCCATGGCCGCAGCCTGAACTACCAAATATCTGAAATGATCTATGCCCATCTTTGCTAACGGGCGGGTCATTCTATCCCGTGGGCAGATGGTGCATGACGCATTGCAGAAATTGGTTGTTTCAATCCGGACTTCCGGATTAATGAGCTTCATGATACGCCTTTACTGCCTGCACCTTTTCCGCATCGCTCATGCCGGTCAGATTTAGGAATTCATCATAATACTCATCCAGCACTTTCTTGTAGGCAATCCAGCCCTGCGGGGGAGCCATGAATTTAATCCACTCTTCCGCATCGAAGGCTATAACCTTGTGGCCCTTAAGTAGTGTTGGATTCTCATGCTTTCCGGATAGTACAAGGGATATTTCCGCTTCCTGCGGTTCCTTGTAGACCTTTAGCCCGGCCAGCCTTAATCCATTGATTACACCTTTCCACTGATCCTGCTGCCGATAGCAACTATGAATCTTTACAGTATCCATATAGAGTTACCCCGTCGTTGTAGACGCCAAATCCCAGCGCTACCCCCAAATGAAGAAAGACCCTCGGGCAATACTGGAAGTTGACCACCCTGAAGTGCATTTCCCCGAACTTCCTCAGCCACCACCAGCCCCGCTGCACATTGATATGCGTGTTATAGGGCGGATCGTATTTTGTGGCGATGGTGATATAGTACTTCTCTGCGACCCGTTGCATTTCTCGCAGGATCAAATCGGTATCCTTTTCGGTCACATGCTCAAACATCTCCGTGCAGTAGACAAGACCGAATTCCCCATCTTCAAACGGCATGTCTGTAGCCGATCCGATGACCGTGCGTTTCTTTACATAGGACACATCGGGGGTATATAGTTCCAACCCCGTCACATCGTGCCCCGCCTTTGACAGCCAAACCAGTTCATAGCCGTTGCCGGATCCCACCACCAGAATCTTGCACTTGCCCATCAAGATCGCAGAACCTTGCGTAAGCGATATCGCGTTCAACAGGCCCTTGCTTACCGATGGACTACCATAGGTGAAATCCCCGTAGATCCCGTCATGGCTATAAAGGTCTACCTCTTGAGTCTGTTCACGAATTCCACCGATAGCTTCCCCCTCTTCATGTGGTGTCGTATCATTTTCTGCTCACACGACGTGCATAGGTCTGGATAGCTCCTTGTCCCGGGCGCGGTTTGAATCAAAAGACTCCCGCAGCCCATGGCGCAAAAACGTCTTTCGCTGGGATCTGAAATCAATTGACCCGGCATTTAGTACCCCCCTTCCTCGATTGGAAACTTTTCCCCTTCGGCAACATCCTGCCGCCATCCGTGCCGCTGCTCGTTGAAATCGGTTTCGAAACCATCCCTGAAAGTGCTGGGTGCCGTCCGGTGCATATGCGCATAGCAGTACCGACACGGTACCCCGGGCTTTGCTGGGATCCCCTTGCCTACTATTTCCGGTACATATCCACGCCATTCAACAGGTTCGTTGCACATCTCAAGCAGGCAGATATTGCCACCACCGCCGCAGCGCTTACAGATCCCCAGCGGGTGCTTAGAAGCGAAATTCCGTTTACATACAGGGCAGCGCTTCCGGTTGCCCTTGCCCGGTCCTAATGTATTGTCCGGTTCACTCCCGGCGTCAGTGCTAGTGGCCTCGGTAGCCATAATCCCTCCCCATTTAGAATCTCTCGCGCCCTGTGGAATTCCTCGACAGCGTCGGCAAACCTTCTAGTCCGCCACTTATTTGCTGTAAGCTCATCCAACAGACACCAGTTTCTTCCATTGAGTTTTTCACCGTAACTCTCGATTCCTTCACGGATGTTAACCCCGAGGATACCGCCCTCAGAGCAATTGTAGATCTTAAATTTGAACTTTGAATCCCATAGGATCAGCGCATTGGATTCCAGCCAGCTTTTGTAGATGAATAGCTGTGGGCTGGTGTAGACCACGTCCAGATTCACGTAATCCTGAGTGGATACGAACTGGTCATTGGCAAATGATATGCCGCCCCACGCAAAGTGGTTCCTTGCCTCATCCCGCCTACTCTTGATATTGGTAGAGTAATCCCCGTCTGCATAGTAGGCGTCGCGCCTTTCCTCAATGGTTCCTTCTGCCGAAAAGGAAAGGTCATTACCTACGCACATCCACACCGGGGAACGAAACAGGCCGATTGACAGGGCGAAGGACATGTTGAGGATATTTCCCCCTTCGGTTACGCAATTGCCCTTTGGAAAGTCTATACCCGCATCCTTGAGGAAACCCCTCACTAGGGAATTCTGCTGAGATACGAATCGTACCGGCCCGGGCCACTGTTCAATGACCTTCGGGTGTGCCGTCACTGCTGCAATTAGAATCGTGTGTTTCCCCGTAGCGCCCACGTCAAACTGTTCAACAAGGTCTTCGGATCCATCGGCCACCATCGCAAAATGCGGGATGATCCCGGCTTCAAGCAATGGTTTAATCTGGTGGTTAGACGCCATGACGATGTATTCCTGATCCTCAAGCGCTTTGGTCCCATCCACAAGGCTAATGATCTTCAGTTGATCCTGATTCTTTTTGAGACTCGGCCCTGATCCTACGGCAATCACTGCCTTATTCTTGCCGAAGTCCACGAAGCCATCATTGAGCCATCCATATTTTGGGATATGCTTTTTGGCATTCGTGGTCACGTTGTACTTCCACGCGTCGTGCAGGTGATCGAAGGTCTTTTTGTCTGCACCCTTCATATACTCCAGAATATTCGGGGGCAGCACTGCCGCCACCCTAGGATGCATTTCGATCAGCTTGTCATAATCAATATCTAAAGGCATAGTCTTCTTTCGTGATTGGCAGGGGGCCGAAGCCCCCCACCAGTTGATCCTACGGTTACTCCTAGGTCAGCGCGGAGAACATCCCGTGTTGGCCCAAGTTGTAGCCCTTCATCTCAAGGGAACATTCAGAGATGAGCTGATACTGAACGTAATCCCCGACTTTCCCCAGCTTTTCCAGTATGAACTTACGCCCCACCATGGGGATCAGTTTAATCATGCTGGTACTGAGGATGAAGGCGTAATTTTTCGGGACCCATCTGGAGACGATGATATCGAGGGTAGCCCCGAGGTCCGACAGATACGAGGTGGTGTAGTAACCAGCCACTCGGGTATCAGGACGGGTCCGCTTCTTTGCCACGTCCCATGAGCTGATGTCCTGCTGCCGGTCGAAGCCGCAAACAATACAATCGGGCATTCCACCGTTTTGCATAACACCTTTCACAATGCTATTGAGCAGGGACTCGGTAAGGGACGTATTCGTGGTATCGATGTGCGTACCGGTCTGGCTGCGCAAGAAATCATAGATACCGCCCATGGTCTGTGTTTCGGTGATGCTGCCTTCGTCGGCCCTGCCGAAAAGGGAAGTGCTTTCCAGCTCCCGCTTATACTCTTTGGTCCTCAGTTCGATCTGGTGCCGCAATTCGTTGCCGACAGCGTACATATTGAGGGCCTGACGGGTGCCGGTGATCTGCACGTCCTGCCGGAAGATCTGCATCCGGTTGGTAGCGATCTGCCGGGGACGGGTGGTATCCTGTCTCGGGCTGGATCCCTGCGGTACTGCGTTGCCGATAATGAACAGGGTGGCCGCATCGGTGATCGTCTCCAATACGGTTGTACCGCTCATGTAGGCAAAGGTGACCGATCCGCCACCGAGTGAAAGATCCTCGACAACCATGTAGCCCAAAGGCGAAGACTGGTTGTTGTACTTCAGGATCGATCCGGTATGGATCTGCCGCAGCGCGGTACTCTGTGCGCCGGTACCAGAGGTGCCGATGACAAAGTCCGAGGCGTCGGACGCCACGGTTCCACCGTTGGACAGGATGAGATATCCGTATCCGATAGAATCGGTGATCCACTCAATGGTGGTATTGTTAGCGGCGGATCCGTAACCGATTTTGTTGACGAAAGGGGTGTCAGCAATGTAGACGGCATCCAAAACGTCGCTTACATCTCTGACATCCGTGCCAGTCGTAATGTCGTATGTGTTTTCAACTCCCGCTGGGGGAGTCAGTGCCCATGATGTTGCCATTTTTCAAGTCTCCTATTAGGAAACCGGGGGCGCTACCACTGGGTGATCGGGTCCCCATCGGGGATGAGCGCGGCAAGAACACCGGCACCGTCAAGGTTTTGTTTTGCCTTGGCGATTGCCTTTTGCTTCACATCATCATCGGCTGGGGGCGCTGCCACTCTTCCATCTCCCGGGATCGCCGGGGGTGGCTGGTTTAACGCTCTACGTGCGCCTTCCGGTATTTTGTCGATTGCGTCCTGCGCACCCTGAGCAACATTCAACAGAAATCCCTGATTCAGATACAGGTAGACTTTCTCCATGTCGGTCTGACCACTTTGCATCGCCTGCTGTATCTGCGGGTTTGACATGGCTTGATCGAAGGCGGGTTTTACCGCTGCCCAATTGGGCATTTTCTCAAGCCGGTTCACCTGCGCAAGATACTGCTGGCGTCCCTGTATGTTGGCCTGCTGGTAATTGTTCATCAAATCACCAATAGCCTTCGTCACACTGGACTCGATCTGTTGTTTTAGATCTACAGCCGGTGGCTCTGCGTAGGGATCATCCGGTACCTGTGGGGTCTGCTGTAGCTGCTGCTGTAGTGCTGTTAATTGCCGCCTTACCTCTCCCAGTTCATTCTGACTATTGCCGTATCCCTGCTTGAACTTGCCTAGGTCTTCAACAAGCGATTGCACAGAATCAGCATCGGTCAGATTGTGAGACTCAAGCACAGACTGGAGCTTTTGCAGCCCTTCGGGTATCTGTGGTGCGTCCGGTGGTGCTGGTGTTCCATCAACAGCATCGGGAGCGGGGGGTGCCGCGCCGTCAACCGCATCGGGGGTTAATTCATCTGCCATGTTTTTTCTCCTTTTCAAATGCATACCCGGTAACTTCGGCCCACCGGCTGGGCTTCTTTTTAGAAAGCCAATTCGGTAGCTCAAGCAGCCGATCTAGTTGCGTCAACGCCTCCACGATGGCGGCGTGTCGCTTATCTTTGGCAACCGGGTCCAGCGCTAAGAAATCCTTACTGAAGATTTCCGTTTGTAGCCCCGCCTGCATATACTGCACGATCTGTGAAAAGGGTTTCCAGCCCCAGTGCTGCATAAGGCTGGAAATCGCCTCTATCTTCTTGTCGATTTCCTCTTCAGGAAGCCGTTTCTTCTTGAACGGACTTTCCATCTACCCCCCCTACTTCAGTAACGCCTTGACCATCTCCAGTTTTGTTTTCTCATCGGCCAGCGCCTTCTGTGCTTCTCCCTGTGCTTGAACCGGTGCCAGCTTCTCCATCATTTGCTGCTGCTGCTGTTTCTGCATTTCCTGCTGGACCACCTTCGGATCCTTCAGGAATTTATCGGGATTAACCATGTCCATCAGCTCAAGGACGGCCTTTTTGAATTCGTACTGGTTCACGGTCGGGTCTTGTGCCCATGCCTGCGAGAGCTGCATCAGGGCGTTGATACGGCCCGATTTTGCAAGCGCTGGCTCAAGGGCTGCGTATCTGGCCTCAAAGTCATAATCTACGTGTAGGTCCGATCCCCAGACGCGTTTGAACTGCTCCCCTTCCACGGCATCGGTAACCCTGAATTCGAATCCGCTAGGCAGATGGTGGGTATTGAGCATCATCATGTATTTCAGTAATGGCCGGATCCCCATGTAGTCCATGGTAAGGATCAACAGCTTTATCCGGTTTTCCGCTACGCTCTGAAGCGATGAGATGGTGCCGACATGTTCCTGCCGTTCCGGCGTGACCCCTTTTGCGTAATCGTAAATCCCGGTGACGTCCTGTATGACTGATTCGAAAAATTGTATCTGCTCATTGAAGGTGTGACTTGTGTAATCGGGGCTTTCCATCAGTTCGATATCGTTCATATTTTCAACCGGGATGATCCCGAAGGGCTTCCATACCAAAGACCGGGGATCAATATCGGAGTCGGTCTGCACCTTAATCATGGTGTTGACCTTCATCATCGAGTCGTGCGCCCTGAGATTGGCGATATTGTCGTACATCTCCAGCACGTCTTTTGTCAGCTCGATCATGCCGATGTCCCAATACCGATGGGGATTGATATGGGCACCTACGTCAAAGAACGGTTTCATGCCGTATTTCACCGGCTCCAGCTTAACAACGGTGTCATAATTGGCGATGGTACAGATTACTTCCTGTTCAATCGGCGCAAAGGTCAGTCCTTCGCCCAACACGGTCTTGCCTTCACCCAGCCGATACTTGCCGTAGCAGTCCACGATATCGATATCGTTTGCCTTATGCTCATCGGATTGGATCTCTTCGATGGTATAGGCCTCTTCGATATCCCTGAAAACCTGCTGAAACTCTTCCCATTCAATGCTCTGGCCGGATCCGGTACGTGCCTGTGACCGGGTAGAGCGGTATTCCGATGTAGCCTTGCCGACATCTACCGCATTGTTGTTGAATTCCCCTATTTCCTGCATCATCCGTATCCACGTGACCGATTTCTTGTGGATATGGGCACATACGGGCATTTCCTGAATCTGGCGGTATTCCGGATCCGGCATAAACTGCCGCACCGGGATATTCTCGACATAGGGCGAATCGTAGACAGTGGTAGGCTCTTCGGCCCACACTTCGAAAAACTCCTGCCCGACCACCCGGCCATTCTCGATTTTCGGTATCGGTATTTCGATTCTACGTGGCATGGAGCGCTCTTCTTTGCGCCAATAGGCCTTGACGATCCCCTTGCCATGGATCAGGGCCGACAGAAACCACTGGAAAAACACCATGTAGCTTCCGCCCTGAAAATCGATATTATTCAAATTGTTGAGCTGGTAATTCAGGACGCCCGATATCGTATCTGCCCTTTCGATATCGACGCTTCGCCGGGGATGGACCACGGCAATATCCGAATTCTGATACAGATGCGACATGACCCGGGATAGAACGGTATAGATGACCGGGATGATTTTGTGATAGCTGTAATTGTAGGCAAACGGGTAGTCGTTGTCCTCCCGGTAGCCCCGGTAAAACTCATCGTATTGATCGAACTTAGCCCGGTATGGCTGATTCAAGTCCTTTAGTCGCTGATATGACTGGCAAAAGTAACTATAGGCTTTCAGCTCTTCCTGATTCATCTGTGGCATCTGTAGCCCCGCCGAGTCTTTCCCTGTAGATGTCGGTTTCATCGAACTTCACGTAGGCTATCTCTTGCACTACCGTAGGCTGGTGGTAGGTGATAAATTCGTGCCTTACGTCCTGTTCGACTGTAAATTGCTGGCCCGGTGTCAATTTTGTGGTGTAGCCCTTCTCCGTCCTGACCCCCAGCATTCCTGACACCACATAGAACTGGTTGAACATCTTTTTGTGGAAATGCCATGAACACCGTTGCTTAGGCTCAAGCTCAAGGATCGTTACCAGACACGAACTGTTTTGAAACGTCCGCGTGCGATTACCCCACGTGCCGTGTGTCTGCTCCATCGTCTACCCCCCTCCCATAGCTCACATATCCGTTAAATTGCTCCCTGCGGTTCAAATACGGGCTGAAATGTGGATCGCTGGCAAAGCTGGTAAGACCGTACTTCTGTTGGTTCCGATCCATCCTCTTTTTGATCTTCCGGCTTTTGTTGTTCATCATGTATTTCAGGGACACGCAGTAATCGGAAAACTTCGGGTCTGGCTCTGCGGTGCCGTCCTTTCGGGGCACGTTGTAGTGATTGTTCATGTTGAAACGCAGAGTCTTGACGTGTTCCATTATAAATAGACGCGGGTGGTCTGGATTGTTCTTCGATTTCCCCGAAAGAAAGTCGTTAATGATCGAGTAGCCTACATACGGATCCCGGTTCCAGCCCTCAGTGAATCGCATCCCGCAATGTCGAAACTCATCCCATGGGGAAAAGCCCGATACCAAAGCGTTATTGCTGTCCTTCATCTTCGGGTCTGCCCATCGGACGATCCTTCTACGACGCCAACCCTCGATTTCCCGGCAGGCATCCACGGTTTCCCTGATCGTCATCGCTTTACCGGCCAGCGGGGATAGCTCATCGAATACAACAACGTCCCCACGCTCTAGCCCTTCGTAGTAGCCACATCGCACTTCAAAGGCCCATATGACGGCACAGGGCTTGCTCCCATGCCAATCCACGGCCATCTCGAACTTGAAATCTTCGTCTTTCCACGGTACCGGGAAGTCATGGGGCAAAAGGTTGCCCATTTTCATCTCTTTGTCGTACAGGTGGTCCTGAAACTTCGGAAATATCAGCTTGCCCCATGTCGGATATTCCCCATAGAGCTGGACCCTGATTTGCTCTTCTGTCTTGCCCCGGGAGAACTTTCGGATGAATTCTTTCGTGATCGCCGGGTTATCGGCCATCGCCGCGTTGACTACAAAGACATCCGGATTCGAACCGTCCTTTGAAGCGTCCACCAGTTGAAATTTAGTCCACGAAGGCCCCTTGTTTTTGGATTCATCATCAAATGGAGGGGTAAAGGCATGTAGGATCCGTCCCCCATCTTTTGCCGTCCGTAGGCCACGTTTTGACTCATCGTAGACCTGATATTCGGCTTCCTCTTCACACCCCAAAACGTCGAAGTTGGTCCCTGAATGCAGGCGCTTTTTCTGCTCCGATGTCTGAAAGAAGATCTTTGACCCGTTGTTGAAATATAGGGTCCTATCATCCCGGCTGGGGTACTTTTTCACCGTGCTTGCCGGTAGCATCCGGCCTATGGTCTTCTGCTTGCCGGTGGCAGGATTCAAAACATACTGGGTTTCAAGGCACGTCTCGGTGAAGATCTTCCCATAGCCGTGTTCGAAATCGTGCATGAGGATCTTGACCGATATCGGAGGATCTACCGGGTATTGCGGCAGGATCCCCAGGGACATCATGATAATATTCCAGTAGAAAATGTGGCTCTTACCGGCCCCGTTCCCGGCCACAAAAAGCACTTCCCAGTGACCCCCAATTGCCAGCGTAAACTCTTTCTGTTTGGCATAGTGGTGGTGCATTTCCCAAACGAAGAGGGGTAGCCAGTCTTTGGGTACTGCGGTGCTGATGTCTGTGGGTTTCTTTGGTGCCATGTTCCCCTTTTGCGGAAGGAACGCAGGGGGGATTCCCCTACGCCCCAACCGCCGAGGAGGGGTAGCTCCTCCCGCGCCTAAGCGCAGGCGGTAACCCCTTGAAATCGTTGTACCAAACGGTACTGCTTCAGCAATAAAAAAGCCCGAATGAAGGGGATGGCCCCCATCCGGGCTTGATTATTGCGTCCGCTAGGGTCCGAAGACCCGGCGTTATGTACTACCTATTTGTAAGTATTTCCTCCACTACCGGCACATCTGCCGGTCTATCCACTCCATGACCGTCATATTTGACGGGAATTACCTTGATCTTGCACCCGGCGTCTAGGATCCTCAGTTGCTCCAACCGCTCTAGGATCTCATTTCTGCCGTGCGGTAGGCCCAAAGACCACTTTAGCATTTCAAACCGGTATCCATAGATCCCGATATGGGCCTTGAAGCTGATCGATCCGTGCGGGATCGGGCACCGGCTGAAATACAGTGCGTCATCGACAACATCCACCGCTACCTTGACCACATCCGGATTCAAAGCCGTCTGAAGGTCCACGCTGTGGCAAAGGGTGGCTACGTCTGCACCGCCTTCCACAGCGCGGAGGACTTCATTTATCAGATCGGGGGTTATGCACGGTTCATCCCCTTGAATATTGACGATAATATCGTCATCATCCCGAAGCGGAAACGCTGCCAGACACCGCTCGGTGCCAGATTCGCACTCACCGGTCATCGTAACGCTGACATCTGCGGCAAGTATCCGCAAATCGTCGGTGGCTACCATGACCGTGTCCAGCTCCGATGCCTTTGCTGCATCATAGACCCACTCGACCATGGGTTTCCCCAATATCGGCGTCATAGGCTTGCCCGGGAAGCGCTTGCTACCCCATCGGGCTGGGATTACTCCAATTTTCATGACTGTGCTTTACCCTACGCGACTGTGCCACCACTCTGCATTACGTGACAATACATTGCCGATACGTTACCGGGCGGTGCGCTACCTGACGATACGCTACCGGAACAGGACGGTGCCCTACTCCACCATGCCATGACCCCACCATACGATACTTCACCATGCCCATACTTAACTGCACGTTACTGTGCCAACACTGGACTAGACCAAACAATGCGGTACCATCGCTGAACTCAACCATGGAGCGCGCTACCACACCGGTACGAGACAATACGCCAGCCTACTATACCCTTGCGCTACGTCACAATGCGCTGCCATGCCGTCACGATACCTAGCAGGACAGGACAACACCCTACAACGCCAGTACCTCACCTTGCTACGCTATGCCGCTACAGGACAAAACCCCACTACGCATAACCTCGCCTTTACTGCTCATTGCCATGCTGCACGCTGCCGCTACGATGGGGCACCCTACCTTACCTTGCCGCTACGAAACATAACTTCACGGTACCTCACCGGTACGTAACATCACATTGGGTCGCAATGCCGCTACAGGACTTTGAAACGGCCATACCCGCCGTTCCGGAACTGCCCTAGGCCCATGAGCTGGCCGTATTCAAACAATTCGTCTAGGACTTTCCATGAGATTTCCTTGTGCTTAATCAGGGTAATCTCAAATTCTATCACCGTCCCAGCCTCAATTGAATCAGATCGGGCCAGCGTGACCCTAGGGCCTTTTGCCGTCATCGCACGTAACGGCAAAAGGCCCTAGGGTC
>Ga0209976_10000811_pt1 | contig 19266 bp, 13 predicted proteins | sample SumtaG_FD_182806 | JGI IMG/M metagenome (GOLD analysis project Ga0209976, IMG submission 182806) | Deep subsurface microbial communities from Indian Ocean to uncover new lineages of life (NeLLi) - Sumatra_00157 metaG (SPAdes) (version 2) | ecosystem: Environmental > Aquatic > Marine > Oceanic >...
GGCTGAACATCTTCCTCCAGCCGTTCCTTTCGGAGATGAGTGTGGCGACCTGCTGGTGCTTGGGTGGGGTTCAACATATGGTCCTATTCGGGCCGCTGTCGAGCGGCTGCGGAAAAAAGGCCATCCTATAGCACACCTCCACCTGCACCACCTTAATCCATTCCCGAAAAACCTGGGTGACGTTCTCATCAGGTTCCGCAAGGTGCTGGTGCCGGAGATTAACCTGGGGCAGCTGGCGCGAATCATCCGCTCGGAATTTCTGATCAAAACGGTTTCTTACTGTAAGGTACAAGGCAAACCGTTTGCCGCCGGTGAGATTGAGGAAAGAATATTGGAAGTGCTGAAGGAGACAAAAGATGACTGATGGAGCGGCTGCATTGGGGCTTGGGGCCCTGACCCGGAAAGACCTTATGACCGACTATACGGTCAGGTGGTGCCCCGGCTGCGGCGATTACTCAATCCTGGCCCAGATCCAGAAGACCTTCCCCCAGTTGGGACGGAAGAAGGAGGATTTCGTTCTCGTGTCGGGTATCGGCTGCTCCAGCCGCTTTCCCTACTACATGAACACATACGGTTTCCACACCATCCATGGCCGGGCCGCCGCAATTGCCACCGGCCTGAAGCTGGCAAATCCCGACCTCAGCGTCTGGGTCGTGACCGGCGATGGCGACGCCTTGAGCATCGGAGGGAACCACTTCATTCACCTCCTGCGCCGTAACCTGGATATCAACCTCCTCATGTTCAACAACCGCATTTACGGCCTCACCAAGGGGCAGTACTCGCCCACTTCCGAATTCGGCAAGGTGACCAAAAGCACTCCACTGGGCTCCATCGACTGGCCCTTCAATCCCCCAGCCCTGGCCCTGGGCGCCGCCGCCACCTTCATCGCCCGGAGCATCGACGTGGAAGGCAAACACCTTCAAAAAATGATCAAGGCGGCCTACCGGCATCATGGCACTTCGTTCCTGGAGATCTATCAGAACTGTGTGATATTCAACGATAATGCCTTTGCCACTCTCACGGATAAAGAGACCAAGGCCAACCACCAGCTGCTGCTGGAACACGGCCAGCCCATACTTTTCGGCCGGGACCGGACCAAGGGGATATACATCGACGGCGCCAGCCCGAAGGTTGTCGACCTGGCCGATAGCGAGTATTCCGTTGATGATGTTATGGTTCACGACAAGACTGACCGCATGAAAGCCCTGATCCTCAGCGAGATGACCTACCGGCCGGAGTTTCCCGTGCCTCTCGGCGTTATCTACGAGGTGGAGAAAAATACGTACGAGGACCTGACTTACCAGCAGATCGATTATGCCATCGAAAAAGACGGCCCTGGAGACCTGGATGCCATCCTGCACGCCGGCCGCACTTGGGAGATTAAGTAAGCAGACCAATTGAGAATTGGGATTTAGGTGGATTGAGCTCTTATTCTTCTGCCGTCGCAGGAGTCTGGAATAAAGCTATTCAATATTGTAAGGGAGAGGCCCATTGGATAACAGGAAATGGGGTAGCCTAGCAACCCGGCTGCTACACTAGCTGGACGTACCCCTAGAGCCGTTCTACAATGACCTGGACAAGGAGATGAATCGCTTCTCTCGGTAAAGCTGTTCAATTGCCGCCGTCATCCCGATTGGTATCAGGACTTCCTCGCAATAACAACTAAGTGATGTTCAGTCCTGCACCGGATACAATCCCGCCAGCATGCGGGCGGCGTTGTGCAGGCTCTCAGAGAGGGAAGGATGGGCGTGAATGGCGTCTACAAGAGACGTATAGAGCAGGTTGTGCTGGATGCACAGGGAGACCTCCCCGATTAGGCTGTCCGCCTGGGGACCGCAGGCACGCACGCCCAAGATGCGGTCATCTCCTTCCGGCCCCACGATGAGTTTCACGAATCCGGCAAAGGACCGCATGGCATGGGCCCGGTGGTTGCGTACGTTATTCAGGCGGGCAATGCGGGCTTCTCCGTATTTCTTCCGGGCCGTTTTCTCATTTTCCCCGGCGCCGGCGATGAGGGGAATGGTGAAGATGATGAAAGGGACATGATTCAGAGGGAGGAGCTCATTTCTGGTGATGATATGGTGGATGGCCTGGTGCCCTTGCGCTTCAGCCACATGCACCAGGGAGAGGTCCAGATCTGATTCCCGCTCGCTCACATCGCCCACCGCATAGATGTGCTCTACATTGGTCTGGCAGTGATCATTCACGGATATGTAGCTTAAATCATTGGCAGCCACACCTGCCTTATCTAGATTGAGGCCGGCGGTGCTCGGAACCCGACCTACCGATACCAGGGCCTTTTCGGTTTCGATCTCCGTGCCGTCCTGGAGAGTGGTTACTACCCGGTCATCCACCACCTTCATGCTCTCAAGTCGGGAAGAGGGTAGCACTTTGATGTCGTTGACCTGGAAGTTTTCCGTGAGGAACGCTACAATATCATCATCCTCGTGAGACATGATGACCGGGCAAGTATCCACAAGGGTAATTTCACAGCCGAACGAGTTGAAGATGGAGGCGAACTCACAGCCGATTACTCCGGCACCCAGAATGAGGAGACTCTCGGGGAGCTTTGTGAGGGATACGATCTCGTCGCTGGACATGATGAGATTTCCGTCCCGCTGGATGCCCGGCAGCCACCTGGGTTGGCTGCCCGTGGCGATGATAATCTTGTCCGCCTGATAGTGGGTGTCCTCCACGCTTATCGTATGGGGATCGACGAACGAGGCGAAACCCTTGATCTCGGCGATGCCCAATAAGTCGATTTGTTCCTTGTAGATATTTTCCAGCTCGGCGCTGCCCTGCGTCAGTTGGGCCTGAACTTGGCTTAAGTCGATTTTGGGGGGCACTGGGAGGTAGCCCCGGCCAGGCTTGGTGGCCACCAGGTGGTCCTTCGCCAGCTCATACATACCCTTGGACTTATACGCACCGTGGATACCGTAGCCCCATAGGCTCTGACCGTTTACCAGACCCACCTTCAGACCCTTGAGGGTGCCCCGGGTGGCGGCGGCCATGCCCCCAGGACCCGCGCCGATCACCAGGGAGTCAAATCGGAGCATCTTTTTGATTTCTGGTTCATGACAGTTACTGCTCTTTTAATCAGGAAATGCTACCGCAAACTTACGTTATATTCCGGCTGGATGGACGGGCAGTTTACCCAAAAGAGGAGCGGGATACCGCCGCCCGCTGCTGCTGGCCACCGGACAGTTGTTGAGGGAAGTGGTCCTTACGATGGATCATGGCGTGGAGCAAATCTACCCTGTATATACCCACTATGCTGGTTTCAATTACTCGTAGCGTAGTGCCGTTACCGGATTGACAGTGGCCGCCTTCATAACCTGCCAGGTGATAGTGAGGAGGGCGATAGCAACAGCAACGAGGCTGGCGATGATAAAGGTCAGCAGGCTGAAGCTGACACGATAGGCGAAGTTCTCCAACCAGTTGTGCAGGGCGTACCACGAGATGGGCAGCGACAACAGCGCCGAGATCACCACTAGTTTGACTATATCACTGGACAATAATCTGAAGATCCCGGTCACCGTCGCGCCCAGTACTTTCCGGATACCGATTTCCTTGGTACGCTGCTCGGCCGTGAACGAGGCCAGACCGAGCAGACCGAGGCAGGCGACGAATACTGCCAGCACAGCGAACATAGTTGCAATGGCCTGGGTGCGGAATTCATTCTTGTACAATGCGTTGAAAGCGTCTTCAAAGAAAACGTACTCGAAGGTCTGGTCCAGGGCGAATCCCATCCAGGTATCCTCAACGGAGGACAGGGTAGCCGCTATATCATCCGGCTGGATTCGCAGGGTGGTATAGCGGCCAAAAGTAGGGCCCTGCCCTCCGAAGATCCTGCCGCCGAAGGGAACGATCACCATGGGGCGGATGGCGCTATGGAGTGACTCGAAATGGAAGTCCTCTACGACGCCGATGATAGGGAGATGCACATCCGGATTGTCTGGCCCCCCGAAGAAGCCAACCATTTCTTCGCCGACCGGGTTTTCGACACCGAAAGCTTCCATCGCAGCCTGGTTGATGACGACGGAATTGGAATCCGTGCTGAACTCTTCTGAGAAGAAGCGGCCCTGGGCCATTTTGAACCCGAATGTCTGCTGGAAGTTGAAATCGGTGAAATACATGGCCAGTATTTGCATCTGGTCACCGGCAGGAGTACTCATTCTGAACACGCTTTCCCCACTAGGGGGCTCGCCAGGTATGACCGTCGAGTTGCTTACCTCAAGGACACTGGCCTGCTCTGCCAGCTCCAGTTTGAAGGCTTCGATCTGTTGCCCGATGTCGTCGGTTTTTTCCACCACCAGGAGATTTTCCGGGTCATAACCCGGATTCTTCTCCTGCATGTAGTCCAGCTGCCCCTTCACGATCATGGTGCCGGTGAAAAGAATAATGGAAATAGTGAATTGGAAAACAACCAATACGCTACGTAGCCGTGACCCTTTGCCTTTCACCTTCTGGACACCCCGCAGGACTATTGCCGGATTGAAGGCGGACAAGAAAAACGCCGGGTAGCTGCCCGCCAGAATGCCAACGAGTACCGCACTTCCAATAATCAAGGGTAGATCGCCATAGTCGAATGCCAAGCGTAATCCCACGACGTTATTAAACCAGGGAAGAATAAGTTGGACGATGATCACTGCCAGAATGACCGCCACAAAAGTGAGGATGACCGATTCCACCAGGAACTGCCGAATGAGCTGACCACGGTTAGAGCCAAGGGTCTTCCGCACACCGACTTCCCTGGCTCGGTTGGCGGAACGGGCAGTGGCCAGGTTCATGAAGTTGATACAGGCGATGATCAGGATGAAAGCGGCGATGATGGAGAAAATGTAAATGTAGGTAATGTTGCCATTGACCTCGATTTCCCGGTCAAGGTGCGAGCGCAGATGGATATCCGTCAGTGGTTGTAGGAAAAACTCGTAATTGGACCCATCGGCTCCCATCTGATCAAAGGAGACTCCCAAAGCTTGTTCGATCTGCGGTCCTACATATTTCCGCACCATATCAGGGAACTTGGCCTCCAGCTCCTCGGCGGAAGCACCTTCCTTCAGCACGATGTACGTGTAAAGGTTATTGTTCAGCCAGACGGGGCTCTGGCTGGAAGGATAGGTCATAGCGGAGAGCAGAAAATCATAATGGAAGTGAGAATTATGGGGGAAATCTTCGATGACACCGGTGACCATCCGTTCGTTCACCTTGTCGGAAGTCATCATCTTGCCCATGGGATTTTCGTCACCGAAATAACGCTTTGCCGTGGATTCGGTGATGACCAGACTGTTCGGCTCAGTCAGGGCAGTGGCGGGGTCACCCTGGATGACCGATATATCGAACACGTCAAAAATGGTAGAGTCCGCCGCCGTGTAGAGCTCTTCGCTGTAGACCCTATCTTCGTATCGGATGACCGGGTATCCTCCGATGTAGCCAATCCTGGTTACAGATTCCACTTCGGGGAACTCTTCCACCAGGGCGGCTGCCATAGGGGCGGCGGTAAGGGCAATGGCCATGTCGTTGCCTCCAATCGTGGCCGATAGAGCCACACGGTAAATCCGGTCCGCTTTCTCATGGTAGCGGTCGTAACTCAATTCATTCTTTACATACAACAGGATCGTGATACAAGCAGCGACTCCGATGGCCAGGCCCAGAATATTGATGGTTGAATACAGCTTCTGTCGAACGACGTTGCGAATGGCGATTTTCACGTAGGACCAGAACATGGATTACTCCCTTCTTCCGAGAAGGTGTATGAAATGATAACAACCGGCAAAACAGTGCGAGAACCGATACGAGGGTAGAATGGAGTCCTGCACTCTATACATGATATTTGCCATTCTTAGTTACCTCGGCGATCTGGCCGTCGAAGAGGTGAATGGTACGATGACCCCATTCGGCGTAAGCGGGGGAGTGGGTTACCATTACAATGGTCGTCCCCTGCTCGTTGAGGTCCTTCAACAGGGTCATAACCTCTTCTCCATGCGAGGAATCCAGGTTACCGGTCGGCTCATCGGCGAAGATGACCTTCGGACTCGTGATCAGTGCGCGAGATACCGCCACGCGCTGTTGCTGACCACCGGACAGTTGTTGGGGATAATGGTTGCGGCGGCTGGCGATTCCCATCTGCTCGAGCATCTCATCGACGCGCTTCTTGCGTTCTGAGCCGGGCACCTTGAGGTAGAACAAAGGCAGCTCCACGTTTTCGAATACCGATAGTTCATCGATCAGATTGAAACTCTGGAACACGAAGCCGATGTTTTGTTTTCTGAAATCGGCGCGCTGCCGCTCGGAGTACCGGGAAACCTCGTTTTTAAGAAAGTGGAATTCCCCGCTGGTCGGGCTGTCAAGTAAACCCAGGACATTGAGCAGGGTTGATTTTCCGCAGCCTGAGGGGCCCATGACCGAGACAAATTCACCTTCCTGGATATCGAGGTTCAGGTTGTTCAGGGCGGTGGTTTCCATTTCTTCGGTTCTGAACACTTTGCTTAAATCCTTGGTCTGTATCATCAGTTGATCTCCTTATGATGATGTTTTCTTTGATCTGTTAAGGGTCACTTCAGGATGAGTTTGTCTACATCACCGAAATTCTCGTAGGATGAAATGATTACCTGTTCGCCTGATGAGAGCCCATCAAGGACTTCATAGTCAAGCTGGTTCTGGCGACCGAGTCGGATCGATCGTTTTACCGCGAATTCGCTCGAGGTATCTAACACGTACACCCACCGGCCACCCGTTTGATTGATGAACGCGCCACGAGTTAATAGCATGGCTTCCGAGAGTGCACCGAGCTCAAGTCGCATGCGCACGGTTTGCCCCCGACGGATATCCACCGGCTCTTCAGCTGTGAACATCAGGTCCACCTCGAATTGCCCGCTGAGCACTTCGGGGTATATCTTACCTATCACTAATTCGTAGGTGGTATCTGCCAGATCGAACCTCCCGAATTGTCCCTGCTGCACACGGGTGATGAAGTGCTCATCGATGGGGGCCCGGATTTTAAAACCATCCAGAACGTCGATCTGTCCCAAGCGCTCCCCCCTGACCTTAGACTCCCCGATTTCGGCGTTAATGGAAGTAAGGTGACCGGAAACGGGTGCCCTGATGGTCAGGTTCTCCAGATTCTCCTTCACCAGGTCGAGGTTCCGGCTCATCCGATCAAGTGAAGTCTCCAGCTGGGTGATCTGGGTGGCCCGAAAAATAGAATCCTGGCGATGGGTCTCTAAAGTGATGGCCCGTCTTTTCAGCAGATAATCGTATTCGTCATTGGTCTCGTCGAACTCCCTCTGGGATATGAGGTTCTTAGTCAGCAGAATGGTGTTGCGGCTATTCTGTCGCTCGGTTACCTTGACCTGGTAGTCCAGTTCCAGGAGTTGAGCCTGCAGCTGGAGTTTGTTCTGCTCCATAGCCAAACGGGTATTTCGAAGGTTATTGCTCTGCTGGAACAATTCCGCCTCGCGATACATGATGTCTAGAAGGAGATTGGTATTTGACAGTTCCAGGATCTGATCGCCCTTTTTCACCAAGGTTCCGGCTTCAACAAATCGCTTCTCTACCCGTCCTCCCTCAATAGCGTCGAGGTAAACGGTCTGGATCGGGATAACTGTGCCGGTGACCGGTATGTAATCCTGGAATTGGCCTTCCCTGACCTGGGTGATGCGCAATCGCTGGCTGTCGATATTCAACTTGCTGGACCTATCACCGAACACCAGCTGAAGGGTGATGATAGTGGGAGCCAATATAGCAATAGTGACCCAGGCGACCCGGCGCAGGGGCCATTTGCGCTTTTCTATAATCCGGTCCATGTTAGCCCTTTGACTATTTACTCAGGAAGAAGGTTGTCAGGATAAATGTCATTTATATTCGTATTAACCGTGCAAGTTTAACTCCTGGGAAACTCATCAGGAATGTTGTTATCGGTGCGAGTAGAACTAGCGAGTTCAATAACATCACGAAGGGAGATAGTTAAAATTCAGAGCAGGCATTACTAAGAAATATGCCCAGGCTACAGCCTGATCGATATCTCTTGCCTTTATTCTTTTTTACGAAAATCTGGATCGATTTTACTCTGCTTGGGGTTATCTCCTTCTAAACGCAGTTTTATTAAAGGCATAAGAGCCAGAAACGAAAACCCCTGCCTCTCGTCGATAGACAGTGGCTGATACCCTCAGTAGCGGTGGAAGGACTTCCCGCCTGCGGCGGGACTGAACCCCGCAGGAAGCGGGGCGAATCCCCGACACACGGATTATGATTCCGGGATTCTCCCGTCGTGAAAAGAAGTAGAGGCTGCAATTAAGCTGCAATTCCTCCTAAGAAATCCCCCCTACTTCAGCAGCACCCCCGCATTCTGCGGGACAAAAGCATCTTGATGGAACTGCGAGATTAGAATCACACCACACCAATAAAAGAATATCGGTTATAGAGTCGTTGAGTTATTTTCTAGTGATTTTCTGTTCAGAGAGAATGGCTGTAATTACATCTCTTAGTGAAATCATCCCGACTAACCGTTCACCAGCCATCACAGGCAAATGACGGATACTCCGATTTGTCATTAATTCCATACATTCTTCTACAGACTGTTCGGGCCCGACAACGACCACTTCGGAATTCATAATTATCCTTACGGGTGTTCTTACGGAAGACTTTCCTTTAAGTAAGACGTTCCTGGCGTAGTCCCGTTCCGACAAAATTCCCACTAACCGATCTCCCTCGAGCACCACGACGGCCCCGATATTCCTTTTTTCCATGAGCACGAGAGCCTCATAGACGGTGCTATCTGGAGAAACCGACCACACCTCAGGTTCCTTTGCTTCCAAAATCTCTTTTACTAGCCTCATATTTTAGCTCCTTCAATAGTGGGGGTTGTGTTCACGAATTGTAGGTCTTAAGAGCCTTTCGGACGCTTACTGCTAAAACTAAGAGATGTATTCTGCAGTTCCAAGATTTAGTTCACATGTAATCTGCAACGTCCTGGTCTGGTTAAATTCCCTACTTCAGCAGCACCCCCGCTTTCTGCGGGACAAAGGCATCTTGATGGACTGGCTGTACTCCGACGTCGCCAGCCGGGCGATGTAGAGGCTGGAGGGTAGCCCAGCGAAACCCTGGAAATTTATAAGGTGTCTCTTAGTTTATTGCCCCAAGTGTCCAAAATGCTTTGAAGACGCACACTCATTACTCTGAACTGCTACACTAGCATTTATGGGAACTTAAAGCTGGACGCGATCTGCCAGAGTGATTCTTCCCATCTGGCAAATTCTTCATTAGTATTCGCAGTATTCTGTAGTATCGCGCCAAGCGTCTGCTGGGATGTATGGAAAATGGTTACAAAGTCCCGATTTATAGTTTTAAAAAAACCAAACATGGATGTTTCAATATCATAAGCGACTCCGACACTGTTTTCAAAGTCCACTCGTTGCTCCCGGGAAGGAGCATTATTGATTAACGGTGACAAAGTTTGTACTAATGCCCTACTTTCAGGTGTAACCTGTAATTGGACCGACCATTGTTGTATTGAGTTATAAAAATTGCTACGAAGCGCTTGACAATCAAGGTGCCCGTTATAAGACATAAAATTAACTCGAAGCGAGGCTGGCCCAGCCGTAGGCAATACGTTTCGGAACATATTTTGTAGTTTTCCTGTAAAACCTTCGTACCGAATATCGGGCCTATCAATTAGAGTGAATTGCAGACCCCATAGGTTTTTCTCAGAGGCCGTCCATGGTGGCGGAACGGCAATATCAAACCAACCCTGGGGGTGAATATATCGAGGTTGTGCTTTAGACGGGGATTCGGAAGAGGAGTCCGTTGGGGGCTGGTGGAGCTTTTCATCAGTCTCTGATTTTTTCTCGGATGAAATATCCGATGTAGCTGAACTGATATTGGTGCCACATTTAGGACAAAACTTTTCATCTACGCTTAACTTGGTCCCACATTTGGGATTGGGACAAATATCTACCCGCGGTGAATCTTCTATTTTCTGTCCACATTGCGAACAGAATTTAGCACCCCCCTTCAATTCGTTCCCGCACTGGCTACATTTAATAACATTGCTCATGTTTATTCCCCCTATGAAGAAAGGGAAGAGGGCCATAGATAAAATTGACTCATCCAACGAATTAATAGTTCTTGTCTCTGGCTATCTTCCCTCTTCTTTTTACTATATTCTATCCTCGTTTGGCTGGTCCAGGATTCGGGGAGCAGGTCAGGTTCAGTTAGCACTTATTAAGCCTACACTACTAGGGTGATCTAGGAAAACTTCTTGCTTCATAGACAGGATCGATGTTCTACCAACAGCCATATACGGTGAAGCCGATCCATGTTGAGGCATCATACTCAGCATCCTTCTCCATCGCTTTTTGGGTACTTTGATGTGCCACTAGTGGTGGTTTTCCTTCCAAACGATTCTGGTGGTAAAGTACCATAAATCGGTACGTGGCTATATCATCGGCGGGTGGAATACTCACCAACACTGATTGAACACCGGCCTCCAGAAACGCCCCCGGCAGGCCGAGGATGTCATCACCGCTGAGTTTGATATCCTGAACCTTCTGAGGGCGCCAACCGCAGCTGCAGGCTCCTAAAATGATCTCCCGGTATTTCATGCACGAACGAGCGATTTCGGCAGCGTCGATTTTGGAGTCAACCATAAGCAGGCCCGAATTCATTGGATCATTGACCTCTACCGTTCCATGGCAAACAATATGCAGAATCCCGTCTTGTACGTCCTCTTCCTTGGCCAACTGCCAGAATCCGCTTTCGGTGGCATCATTGCCGATCAGTACCGGCTGGATGACTTGGCCACCCTTGGCATAGAGCTTCTCAATGTCCGTTATCTGGTTCTTTGCATGGGGCAGTGCGCTCAGCAACGGTAGATCACTGTAGTCAGGTGCTCCTATGAGCGCGATGTTGGGCTGGTCCGTAGGCTTGGCAGTGAGTGCCTGGAGGCAACTGAGATTGGGGAGAATACCGACAGGACAATACTGGAACAGCCGCTTACCCTGATAAAGCATCCCCGCCCACGGTACTAGATGGAGTGGTCCGTGAGGAACAATAAGAAGCGCGTCGGTTTCAAGTGCCTGGTCGAGAAGTTCCTGAGGGATAAAATGTCTTGCCCCGAGACCGGCATTCGCAGGATCGTAAAGAACTCGATCCCGTTTGTCGGCCACCAAGTTGAGGATGTATTTCTCCAGATTCACATTGATTTCGTCGGTCACCTCCATCTCGTCCACATAACTTTCACCATTCATCATGAGCACTGCAACAATCCGATTGGGCTTATAATACAAATTGAGAGCAGCCTTGTTGTGTTCCGCGAGGTTTTCGGCGACATCTTCCAGGTTCAAAGGAACCGGTTCCGTCAGTGTCCTCCATTGGGGATTGGCAAATCGCAACTGTTCCAGCAGCTTAGCTCGTTGGGCCAGGAGGACATCCTTTTTTTCTAAAAGATCATCGGTCAGGCTTTGCCGATACCCTTCGTATTCTATAGCGTCAAGCTCACGAGTAATCCTGTCGAAATTGTTTTCCAACTCTCCGTCACTCTTTGAGTCAGCGTACGAGGAGACACCCAGCACCGCTGCCAGCGTGCGTGATTTGATCATCTCGATGAATCTGTTGCATTCCGTCGCTAATCCTTGTCGGGCGGCGAGTATGATAGCCGAGTCGAACAGGTCCAACTTATCCTGTAGATAGGTGCTGTCGAGCCGAAAGCCAAGTGGCGCCCGTCGCAGACCGTCAACAGTTTGGGCAGCTCGACTGTAGGCCCGGAGTGCTTTATCCGGGCTGGCCATTGCTTCGTGAATACGACCCTCCAGCCACTGGAGTCTCCAAAGCAGATCCGGGTCGTGATAGACCAAAAGATCGTCAATGCCTTGGCGAACCTTTTGCAGAGCCTCCTCCGTCTCATCCAGGTGCAGCAGTGCCTCCGCCTGCACCCTCAGAAGGGCGGCCAATTTTGGTCGAAGGAGATCTCCTTTAGTGAATGACGGTTCCAGTCGACGTGCATACGCCAACCCATCCTGGTGGTTACCTTTCGCCACCTGGATGGAAGCCAACTGGTACTCAATAGCGGGTTTGACCCCCATACTTGCATACTCCGGGAGAACCTTATGGAAGGATTGCTCCGCTGAGTCATAGTTCCCCCGAGCCTTCTCAATAAGACCTTCGTAGTAAGTTATTTCCGTTGAGATACGGTAGAGCTGGGTCGTATCCAGGGCTTGACTGCCGACATCTCCCCCGGACATGACAGCTTTAGTCGTGTTCATGAGAGATTGCAGGATGTCCTGTTGGGTGGGGGCTCCCCCCGAAACCAGGGGTGCAACGATTTCCTCCGCGTGTCTGATTTCTATAAATGCCCGAGAGTAGTCCCCCAGCCATTGGAGGATATCCGCGAGATCGAGTATGGTTCGGGCCAACTGAATGGTATCACCCTCGAGCCGGAATAGATCCCTGGCAGCGGCCAGGGAGACGAGCGCCTCATTGAAACGTGCTTGGGTAATGAGAGAGGCCGCACGGGAGCGTTCTATTTCCGCCTGGCCAGCTGAGTCGAGGTGTTGGCGTGCCAGCGCGGAGGCATTTTCTCGCTCCTCCTCCGCGAGCTCCAGTTCCCCGGTCGCCTGCTGCAGATCGGCCAGGGTTAACAAGGCATTGATTTGGGGTTGAACAATGGGCTCAATGTCTACGGGATTTTCGTGCAGACGGTTATGCTCAAGGGCAACCCGCAGGTATTCTCGATCGACATCGACCAATTCCTTATAACTTATGATCGACGATTCCAGATCGCCCTTTCGCTTGTGATCTTCGGCCGCAAAGAGTAACGCAACCCGATCGTGTCCTAACTGCGCCATCTTTATCAGCAATTCGATTTTACTCGATCCCATGATGAACTCCGATTGTTATTCGGTTACAGCTTCGAGAGTTCTTCAGCCCTCTTAATAGCCCGATCGAAGAGCTCGATCAACTGGGACCGGTTAGCGTTGATGATCTCGATTTCGACGGTACCAACCTTCAGCTTGACAGTCGCACCTGCCAGCTCTCTTGTGAGGAGTTCTATCAAGGAGTCAGCCAGTTTTGAGCTACTCCCCAGTAATTCGCCTACGAACTCGAGGGCTTTGGCACCTACCTCTTTCAAACCCATCTCTTCGCCTAACGGTGTAACGCTCAGCTCCTCAATAGATGCCAATGCCTGTGACGCCCGCAGTTTCTCTTCCTCACTCCACTGCTCACGCTCGATCATGATCTGGACCTTTGGTTTCATGCTATCACTCCTCTTATTGTGTGTATTGTACCGTGCTGAATGCCTGGTGTGGCTTTATTCCTGTTCTTGACAAGACTGTTGTTCCCAGACTGCGTAAAGACATTCAATGCCCCTTAGCTGATAAAATTCTGATGCCCCCGTTTTAGACCACCCCCATAGCTCCCAAACGGGCGTCAACGATCTCGTCGATACTTGCATTGCCCCAGATGGGGTCCGGTCCTTCCATGCTCATCGTGGGGCCATAGTTTGTAACCAATTGCTGTAGGGCTTGCTGAATGTTTGGCATGCCCAACGTGCCCGCCACAGCAGTATCGAGCACACTTGCACCTGGCTCTCCAATTAGCCCACGCATGAAGCGATTCAGTGCTGTTGTATCGATCGGAAGTAATGGATTGCCTGTTTGCTGTTGATATAATTCAGAAATACCTTGAATCAGACAGTGCACGAGATAGGCATCATCCATAAGCCCAACCAGTCCTAGATGGTCAGGTATGACATCCACAGGACTAAGGAAATATTGCTCAGCCACCTCCAGGATCGGCATCACCTGCCCCGTGATCCCTGCCTGTTCAGCTGCTGTGGCTGCCGCTTCAAGGAAGGCCGGGGCATGCTCGACATACTCCTGGATGAGTTTGACAACCCCTGCGATATCAGCAGCGCTGGGCTGTAAACCCTGAGATTGAGCAAATTGAGCAACCAGTCCTGACAGCGTACCCGTGTTTGCCTCATGGTTTACAGCGTCTGTGATCATTCTGCGAATCGTTTGTGTTTGCATTACACTTCCCCCTTCTTTCATGGTGACACGTTAAGGAATATGATAATGATCATCCCCGCTGTACCTGAGCCTCGCCCTCCAATAGTCATGATAATTCCGCTTCTGCTTTGGTTTAGTTGCCGTTCGTTGGTCCCTTCAAACTATTCACCGGATATGGTGGGTAAAGCCAAGAGGGCTGATGGGGGGCGTATACACTCGGCCAAGGGGAAAGTGAATTTGTATTTGCCTGGCAGTACATACCTTTTATTTACTGTTCGAGGTTTACCAATTCTATCAGATTGGCGTCATCATTCTTCTCTTTCAACAAATAATTGATACTTGCGCCGGGATCTTTTGCATGGTTGCCGATGAATACTCCTGAGTTTCCCAGAACAATAGCAGCTATATCTCCCTTATCTGCCGTAGGGAACCAGTTCCCGCACATACTCAACAAGCCACCTACAACACTCGTTACTCCATTCCCATCCGCCATCTTGAATGCATTATCCGAGACAACCACGGATTTAAATCCATATATTCGTTCAATTTCACCGTTAGTCCCTGGTTCAGGCATTTTCGTACAAACCAAGTTTACTTCGTTTGAGTGAAACTTTATTGATGGCCCCAAGTCTAACAATTTCGCTAGGTCGATATCAGCACTTTCCTTTACCATGTTAGCTATATTTATAGAGATTTCACTAGAGACAAAGCTGCCGACTAAATCATGCATAAAGCTGACATTACCGTTTATGAAGTTGTTTTGAATCGTACCACCACACTTTGTATTCAGCGCCAGCGCGTCCCCATATCCCGATTCAAACAGGGTTCTAAACACGCGAGCGAGTTCGATGCTGAGCTCCCCGGGGTTCAGTTTCACTTCTCCCACCAGGTCATAGAAGTGTATTGCAGCATCTTTTAGAGAGACTTTACTGGAGGGGCAAACCATGAGCCGAGGATTGCTCCTTAGTGCAAAAGGGGAAATCGAAGTTAAATCCTCTGGTAAGTTATCGATGATTTCAAGGGGACGATCCCCGGACCACTTTGTGCGAATATCCGGGGGTAGTTCCGATACGCTGGCGACCACTTCCGCCACTTTATCTGCAAATGCTAATTCGTCGGCATAGGGATTAGTATCCTCCAACAGATTCAATTTACCTATAAAATCAACGAGCTCGGCTCTCATCTCAGGTATATCCGGGAGCAGTACATCACTGAGGCTTCTTTCGATTTTCTTTTCGCTCCAAACGGCAGCCATCCGGTTGTTGAACCAGCGGACTTCAGCGGTCCCGGCATCATCCTTGGGCCCTACCACTACCAACGGTGGTGCATCCTTCCGTCCCTTCCTCCGTTCGAAAATACATCCTTCCGCGGTCACCCGTTCAGCAGCTAAATCAATCGAGCCCGCCACACTGGTAACCTGGAATCCAACATCACGGATAAGTATCTCTCCAGCCGACAGGGATATTCCACTGCTGCTGATCTTGATAATGCTGGTAAGCCCCCCGGAACCGACGATTTTAATTACCTCCCTGTCCAGGATAGCATTCTGCCCGGTTAAGGCATGAGTTCCAGGCAGCATGTAAAGCGAAATCTCCTGTTCATCCTGGAGTTTCGTAATGGCTTCTATTATGGTGGTATATCGGCCGCCCTCACCCACTGTGACAGCAGCCGGTCTGCCTTGGTCATCGATTGGCGGGATGCTGATATTCTGAACGACGGATTTACTCATGGTTCCATCCTTTTCCGCGCTATTTCACCGGCCATAATTGGCCAACCTCCGAGGCCAGCCGGGACTATTGTTACGGGCTGGCTCCGGCCGTATTTGCCGATCAACTTGGGAATCTTCCGGCCTAACCTCGGTTCCCGCCGGTGTGGCTTAATTTCTCTGCTAATCGGCAATCGTTACGGCTTCCTTGGCCTTACCATCACCCTTGGGCGCATCTTCGGTTGCTGCCAGCAGCTCCTCCAGCACCTGGATAGCCCCGCTTATGCGCAGCATGGAACTGCGCATGTTGCCCAGATTGGCCTCGGTCTCGGCGATCATCTTCTGACCCGACTCGTACTCGGCTTTCAGCTCTTCAAGGCGTTGTTCAAGTTGTATTTTCATGATGGACTCTCCTACTCCAGATCGGCTTAGTTCCAATTATTTAACCAGCCACAGTTCAACTTCTTCCGAAATATCCTTGATCTTCACCCAGGTGGGCGCTACCGGCTGGCCTTTACGCAGTGGCAGCTGCCCCAGGAGCCCCACACAGTTCCATTCCGGACGCTGATCACGTGGGATGTATTCCTTCGACTCATCATACTCAGGATTCAACTTGGGGCGTTCCCTGGTAACAAACTCACCTGTTCCCACCATCACTGGCTCGCCGTTTTCATCCAGCACATCAACTTCCTCTTCGTAGGTCTCCATGACGGGAATCCGGTGTTTGCCGATAAGGTTCTTGCCAGACTCATCGTAGAGATTTACCTCTTTGAAGACCGGCTCTTTCACTTTCCGCTTGACAGTTTCGCTAACCTCTCGCTGAAAATACTTTCTACCTTTCTTCACAACCTCTATTCGAGTTACTTCTTCCTCAATGGTATTCATTGCCATTTTCTGGCGCTCACGAGTTACTGTTTCATTTTTTAGTGCCATCACCTCTTCCTCGTACTCCTCCATGATCACACTGCCAAATTCATCCCTAAGATATTTTTGGGGCCATTCCAGAAGTGCGCCACCCAATATTCCAGGATTCCCTGAGATTATACCGATTGGAAGATCACCCTTTCTTCCTGGACGTATTTTGCCATTTTCTAGAGCAACCGCAATACTAGGTGAGATTTCTTTTCCATCAATAGATTCGAAGAATTCGGCATAGTCATTTGAGATAGGCGTGACTTTTCCAGTTAAAATAATGTCCCCACGGACTTCCGTGCTGCCGCTGACACATAAAGCTGCGTTTGAACTCATGGCTTGTCCGATATATAGTTTGGGACGAATTAACAAATCGCGATCACCTCGTAATGAGTATACTGACTTAGTACCACTATAGTATGGAATGATTCCCCCACCATACCAGAAATCGTGGACTGTGTAATATTGCACTTGCGCAGATTCTGGACCAATCGTTAATTCGTTATTGGACTCATCAGTCCCGATGCCGAGGTTGCCGTTTCGTCCAGAAATGACAGGCCCGGTACTTCCCAGCTTTATATGTGCTTGAGCACTATCCTGAACACCGTAAATGCCTATGGTATTTGCTACATCTATATCGCTGAAGTATATGTCATCCCCGATTATTAGATTTTGCCCACCTGCACCAAAAACATCCTTTGCTCTAATTGTTCCAGCAACATCCAATCCACCATTCACTTGTAAATTATCCCATAGCCTGACCCATCTTTTACGACCTATTCCATAGTCAGCACCTACAATCATTAAGGCTTTGTAAGTGGCATCAACATTGACAATCGCGGCATCTCCATCAGTTCTATGCCGCCAGCTACCTCCAGCTGAAAGAGTAATACCTGAATTCTTGACTTCTCCAACGACATGCAGCTTATGCTCATGATCTGGCTCCTCCGTCCCGATGCCCACTTTGCCATGGGTAGGTACAAAACAAACATTATCTTGTACCTTAATCATATCAACACTTGGTTGCCCAGGGCCGTTAGCAGCTGTTCGTAACACAATAGCGTCATTTGGATTGTCCCGTATCTCCAATACCAAGCGAGAAGTTTCTGTGCCTTCATCATGCTCGCCATATATTCTTCCAGTATCAGTAGAAGCTATGCCTGCTGTCCCATCCTTTGTACCTGCATCAAATCTTAATTTATCAAATGGGATATTTATATCACCCCTCACCTCTAATTTCGCCCCCGGACTGGGCGTGCCGATACCGAGCTGTCCAGCCTGATCGACGAACAGGGCACCGTCCGGAGCCTCGGGGGCGGCCTCCAGCACCCTCAGGGTATGGAGAACGTGCTGGATGGATTCGGTGGGCCGGAAGGGCAGCACGTAGCCGCTTTGCGCGCTGTCAGCGAAGAAGATGGGATTGCTGATCTTGAGGGGTTCGACCGGGGTGAGGACACCGGCCTGGGCCGGGTCGTCGCTTACGTAGTAATATTCACCCGGCGTCAATCCTGACAGCCCCTCTACATACCCCGCCTGTACCAGCGTGAAGTGCGTATGGCTGGTTTCACCTCTCTCATTCTTACCAACCTGGGATACCATGAACATGCCGGTGGTCTCTTCATTGTCGCTGCATGCCAGTTGGTACTTCGTCCCGTCAAAATAAAGGACTTGCCCAACCGTAACCGTGAAATCACTCGACTGCTCTACTACCTTGGAGACGCCCTTGGTCAGGAGGTCGATGGTAGCCACCTGCACCAGATCGTTCTCCACACCGATCTTCCAGCAATCATTGACCTCGTCCCAGATTAGCTGGGCGTTATCTTCGGTGCCGCCACGGAAGACCTCCAGGCCGGCGTCAATGTCTTTCGGTGTAGGTTGTTCATCATATTTATTGACTCGGATGATATTATCTTCCACGATCAGTTCCGTGGTGCTGATCTCCGTTTCGGAACCCATCACATCCAGGTCACCTTCTATCACACAGTTTCCCTTAACCGTAAGATTCCCGGTCTCAGGAGCCCCTTCCTCGACATCGGTTTTTCTCACGTCGAGATTACCATCAACAAAAACAGTACCCTCGATGGTATCCCCGCCGTGGCGGTTTACTTTTTCCGCATTCAGGGTATCCAGGGCGTCCTGGACCGTGGTTTTACTGTGAAGTACATCATCCGCCGGGGGCTCGTAGGTCACCTGCTCCGCCAGGCTCAGGGTGGCGGTAAAGTAGACCGGGAGGTCGTCCAACGGTCTGCCGGCCTCGTCCACCAGGGTGGCCTTGACCCGCTGCCCGGTGCGCCGGGCCTCTTGCTCGGAAGCCGCATCATAGAAAGTTGGCAGGGTCCAACAACAGGATACTTCGCCAGCGGTATCGGTTGGCAGGGTCTGGGAAGTTTGGCCCGGGGCACCGGTAGCCGGTCCCGGCAGCAGGGTTCCGCCGCCCCCAACGATTTTAAAGCGCACCTGCGCCTCCGGCACCGGTTGCCGCCCGATGAATACTCCCACCCGCAGCGGTTGGGGCAGCTGGTCGCCGGGTTTTGCCTCCTGCCCATCGCCACTGAGGTATTCCAGCTGGGGGTCCGTAAGGGGGCGCAGTACCCGGCGGTAGTCCCGGATCACCTGGTACTCCCCAGTCGCGTTGCCATTCTC
>Ga0209976_10000815_pt1 | contig 19210 bp, 18 predicted proteins | sample SumtaG_FD_182806 | JGI IMG/M metagenome (GOLD analysis project Ga0209976, IMG submission 182806) | Deep subsurface microbial communities from Indian Ocean to uncover new lineages of life (NeLLi) - Sumatra_00157 metaG (SPAdes) (version 2) | ecosystem: Environmental > Aquatic > Marine > Oceanic >...
TTCCAAACATCTTTGCCAAGTCTAAACCTGCAGGCTGTTTCTTTGTATCAACAAAGCTCTTGAGTTTTCTTACTACCTCAAGCATTGTAAAGTACTTGTTTTTTCCTGAGCGAATCTCTTCTACTTTGTCTTCGAAGAGTTCAAGCATTCCTTGAATATCGCAAAATCTAGTCATTGGTACTAGTTTCTTTGTATCTGCATCTTCGAAAACATATGTACCAGCTCCGCATGCAAAGTGAATTGATAATTCGTATTTTGGTTTACTTGAAAATGCCTCAATTACATTTGTTAGTGGCATACAGCTTGGAACTGGATACCAATCATCAACAGTCACCTGACCTTGTGTTTGTTCTTCAATTCTTTGGATACAATCTGGAATTGTAATTCTGTATTTTTCACGCTCTGTTTTACCCATTCTTCCAGTCAATGATACGGGTTGGAAGTTTACAGCATGAACAACATCCATGTTCTTTTTAGCGTATCTAATGATTCCTCCTAGTTCATGGTCATTGATTGATTTGATAACGGTTGGAACGAATACAACTGTAGTTCCTGTTTTTCTGCAGCTATCAAGTGCATGTGGAATCTCCCAATGGTTTTTTGGATTTGTTCTAGCAGTAACACCATCAAAACTAAGATAGAGATTATTACAACCTGCAAGTCTTACATCACGTGCAGCCTCAGGATCCATTGCGTGTCTGATGCCGTTTGTGTTCATCTGAATATGGTCAACTCCCTCTTCTTTCATTATCTTAATTAAATCACAAATATCCTCTCGTAGCATTGGTTCACCGCCTGTAATCTGCATGGAATTTCCTGGGATGGGTCTTTCAGCTCTCAATGTTTTCATCATTGCTCTTACTTGGGTGTGGTCTGGTTCATACATGTAGGCACCTTCAAGACCCTTCTTTACATAGAAAAAGCAATACCAACAAGTGAGGTCACATCTGTTTGTAACTATCATGTTTGCTAGTCCACTATGAGACAGGTGATTTGAACAAAGTCCACAATTATTTGGGCAGGAACATTTGTCTTTCATTATGACGTTTGGGGCATGTGCTCCCTTACCATCTACCCAATAGGTGCTAAATTTCTTATACATATCTGATGAGCCAAAGTAGAGCTCTTCACATTCACCGTGAGTTGGGCAAGTCTTTGTCATGAAGACTTGGCCATTTCTTTCGAAAACTTCTGCATCCAGAATCATATTACAATCTGGGCAAATACTTTGAGTAAATCTAATGGTAGATTTCTTTCCTATCTTTTTTGTCGATTGATTAACAATCTGAATAAGTGCCATTCCTGTTAATTGGCACTTTTTTGATATAGTATTTAATGACTTTCATACTTGCCCCCGTGGGATTTAGGAGAACCACTCGTATGGGATTTAAATATCAAAATGGCAGGTTTAGATCGCATGAGCATTTCTGATAAAACAAGAAAATCATTAGATAAGATTGGGCTAACAAGCTACGAGATTAGGACTTTTACTGCATTATTGAAAGCAGGTGAGATTACAGCATCAGAACTTAGTCAGAAATCTGGTGTACCTTACTCAAAAATTTACGAAGTCTTAGGAACATTAGAAGAAAAAGGTTGGGCAGGTTCCGATGATTCTAGACCAACAAAATATTTTGCCAAATCACCAGCCACTGCATTAGACACAACAAAACAAAAAAAAGAACAAGACTTTAAGGAAAATCAGAATATTATTTTGAATGAATTAATTCCATTGTATGAAAAGAGTGGTACAAGTGAAAGACCAGACATTTGGGTTTTATCAGGCACTGTAAACATTGCCTCCAAAGTATTGGAAATGGTTGAATTATGTAAAAATGAAGTACTGATTGCAATACCAAAGGCTAGTGAAGACTTGGTAAAACAAGCATTACCTAAGCTAAGATTACTTCATGATAAAGGAGTAAATGTCACAATATTAACTTCAGATAACCTAGACAAAGAATCTCTAAAAGCTATCACAAGAGTAGCTAAAGTTAAGGTAAAAAAAGGTCTTTTTGGAGGGGGAATAATTTCTGATAAGCGATATGTTGTGATATTACTTGGTCCAGAGGTAAGCGATTCAACTTCTGCAGATATGGTGGCAATTTGGGCAGATCATGCTGGTCTTGCAGGGTTTGCTAGAGAATATTTTGAATATTTATTAAAAGATTCAAAGGAAGTAAAGTAATTGAGTGATGAAATTCTTTTTGTAGGTACTGCTGAGGCAGAACATGTAGAAATGTATCTAAAGGCAATTTGGCATATCAAAGAAAGAAATGAACCAGTAAAAATTAGTACTATAGCCAAAATGCTCAATGTAAGACAACCAAGTGTTGTACAAATGTTAAAGAAATTGGATAATCAGAGTTTAGTAAATTATAGCAAAGCTGGTGTTAAACTTACAGAAGAAGGTACAAAAATTGGAGCGAGTATGATGAGAAATAGTAGGCTTTTAGAAGTTTTAATGGAAAGTGCTCTTAAAGTTGAAATTGATGAGGAAATGGTTTGTGGGATAGAACATCATATGAACAAACAGTTTACTGATGCACTTTGTACTATGCTAAAACATCCAAGAAAGTGTCCGCATGGACACGAAATTCCACTTGGAGAATGTTGTTCCAATCAATCCTAAATCTATTTTTTAGACATTGCTAAGACTGGATTTTATCCAAAAAAAGATATATCGTAATTAAATTCTCTGCAAAGTATGGCTTGTTTTTGTGGATGTGAGTCTTTTGAAAAAGACCCGAATGGTTTCAAAGTTGGATGCGTAAAATGTAATCATGGCCAACAAAATCATGAAGACGAATTTAGAGATTCAGCGCGAGGTAATGAAAGTAAAAGTCAAAAAAGAGATGTAGATTTTGGGTAGTTAATACCTTTTATTCTCCAATAATCTTAACGAGAACTCGTTTAGATCTTTTTCCATCAAATTCTCCATAAAAGATTTGTTCCCACGGTCCAAAGTCAAGTTCCCCATCAGTTATTGCAACAACAACTTCTCTTCCCATAACTTGTCGTTTAAGATGTGCATCAGCATTATCTTCACCTGTTTTGTTATGATCATATTTACTTGTAGGTGCGTGTGGTGCAAGCACTTCAAGCCATTTCTCATAATCTTTATGCAAACCCTTTTCATCGTCATTAATGAAAACACTTGCAGTAATATGCATAGCATTTACTAAACAAAGACCTTCCTTTACACCACTTTTGTGAACTAGTTTTTCAATTTGTGGTGTAATATTTAGAAATGCTCTTCTAGTTTTGATGTTAAATGTTAGATATTCAGTTAATGAATTCATATTTAAAAAAAATAACATTAATAATAAAAATCTAAGAGGCAGGCTCAGAACTCAAGATCCCTATCATCAAATCAGAGGGATAGAATCATCAACGCCTGCATAATAAACTCTGTATGCTTCCTATTGAATTTTTCAAGAACCTTGATAAGTGGCCTTGAGAAATTAAAAATTATGATACGGATAGATGCGCCATCTTCACTTGAAAGTTTTCGAAGATTTGTCATTGCAAGTACTTGTAGTTCATTTATTCCATCTAGTTATCTACAAGATAACGAAGTCTTTCCTGAACGAGAGGAAGAATCTGGATCAATTTATGTCGAAGCAGCAGATAAAGTAACATTAAAGAAAATTCGTGAAATAACTTTTGTAAATGCAAGAGATGTTTTAGGAATTATTTATAATTCAAAGAGTGGAAACACTAGTTTGAAATGGCGTCAAATTAGAAGACAAAATGGTAAAGTTTCTGGTGAAGCGTCACAAAACTCTCTTGTAAATCTGGCTGAGGGAGGAGTAATTACCATGGAATGGGTTGATAACTACCTACGAAAAAAGAAAGACGAAGAAAATTCTAATATGAAAGAAGTAACTAGCTAGCCCTTTTTCTTTTTATTGTGTTTAATCTAATAAAATGAAAGTATGATCACAAAAAGTGTAGATGAAAATTCCATTTCATTTATCCCTGAAGAATCAGATGATTTGTTAACCTTACGTAGAATCATTAAGAAAGGAGACAAAATAGTTGGAGATACTAAAAGAGTAATTAAACAAGATAAAGATTATTCTAGACCAGATAAAGGAGAAAGAATCAAAATTAGAATTTCTTTAGATGTTGACAAGGTATCGTTGGATAATGTTCTTGATAGATTACGTGTACAAGGAACAATATCTGAATCAAGTAGCGATGATGTTTCACATGGATCACATCATGCGTTATTAATAAAATTGCATGAAGGATTCAAATTAATAAAAAAGCAGTGGACTCTGGTAGAAAAAAAATTAATTAAAACCAAAAATCATAATCTTGGTTTTCTTTTAATTGCTATTGACACTGAAAATTGTGGTATAGGACGATTAAAAGGAACTCATTTGGAAACATTGCCAAATATTTATTCAGGTTCTAGTGGAAAAAGATACAAAACAACGTTCAACATAGAAAAATTTTTTGAAGATGTTCAAAAGGCAGTTACACCCTCTCTAAAGGAAGAAGATGTAATAATCATCTTTGGTCCTGGTGAAACAAGGAAAAAATTTTCTAACTACCTTGACAAAAGACTGGTAAGGCAAAAACACAAAATTGAGGTTATTGATGGTATTGATTCAGGGGGAGAAGACGGAATTTACATCTTTACAAAATCTGAATCTATGAAAAAGATTATGTCAAATAGTAAACTTGCCCAAGTTTCTTCAATTATTGATGAGATAATGTTTAGAGCAAACAAAAAAAGTAAAAAATTCACTATGGGTTTTAGCGAAACGCAAAAAGCCAATGAATTTGGTGCAATTGAGTCATTAGTTTTTTCAGAAAAAGTTATCCAAACAGAAGATGAAGAAAAAGTGATTGATTTTTTAAACCAAGTTGAAAGCAAAGGTACTAAAGCTTACAGTGTTGATTCAACCACAGATGTAGGATTAAGAGTTACAGGTCTTGGGGGCATTGTATCTCTGCTAAGATTTCCTGTCGAAGGCTAGATAGTTGATTCTATCATCCATTTCAAATATGGTTTGTTAATTGAACTCACGTTAATTTCAGCTATCTCAGGTACATCATAAGGATGAGTTTTCTTTATTGTGGTTTTTAGAGTGTTTTGATTTTTTTTAGTAGTTTTGAAGAGTGCCAAATATTCTGAAGTATTTTCTATTTTTCCTTTCCAAGCAAAAGTGGATGAAATTTTTATAATATTAACACAAGCGGCAAGTCGATTTTTTACCACTTGGTTAGCAATTTTTTTAATGGATTTCTTGTCTGGGTAGGTTGACACAATTATCACAGGTTTCACAGTAAATGATAAATGTACGTGATTAAAAAAAGTAACAATTAATTTGGAACTTGATTTTATTACAGAAAACGCGATAATCTATGTTTTAATGGCATGGGTTGTAATAGTATTGGTAGCTAAGGGTTTAAAATTACAAAACCGCGGTTTTGAAATTAAGGCATATAGTATTACTTACAAAAATTATGGAGTACAATCAGTTCTTACAAAAGTGCTAAATAGAACTCGACGTGGAATTCGGATATTTGCAGATGTTAGTGTTGTTGCAGGTTTTTTAATGATGGGATTTGCATTTTGGTTTTTGATAAACAACATATCTACATATTTTGTAGAACCCACAGAATTTGCAGAATTAACTGTCCTGATACCAGGGGTTACATTAACTTCTTCAACTTCGATTACATACTTTTTATTATCAATTCCAATTGTTTTAATAATCCATGAGGGAGCGCACGGAATTGTTGCAACATTAGAAAAAATTAAAATAAAGACTGGTGGATTTGCAATTTTCATTGCTTTATTTGCTGGGTTCGTTGAACCTGATGAAGATGAATTCAATAATGCAAAAAAGATTTCAAAGTTAAGAGTTATTGGAGCTGGAGCAACTTCAAACGTAATTTTTGCCTTCGCTTTAGGTTTAATTCTTCTTACCAATCCTCTCTTTGCCATAATATTACCAGAACCAATTCTTAGTTATTTTTATGATTCACCTGACGGAGTTTTGGTTTTGTCAATTATTGAAGGATCAGGTGCTGAACAAGCTGGTATGCAACCAAATGATATCATCACAGCAATTAATGGAGTTCCTGTAGTGACACCGTTAGATTTTCGTAAAGTGGAACTTACGCCAGGTGAAACTGTTACTGTAACAGTACTTAGAGGAGAACAAGAATTACAATTACCTGTTGTAATTACACCTTCTCCTGATGACCTTGAAAGAGGTTTAATCGGAATAATGAGAGATAATGCTTTTTCTTACAAACCAGTTTTAAATTTCATAGAGTGGAATAATCCACAACTTTCTTTTTTCTTACTTTGGTTATGGATGATTTCCTTTTTTATTGGTATCATTAACATGCTTCCTCTCCCAATTCTTGATGGCGGAAAATTTATTCATAGCATTATAGTCGATAAAATTTCCGAAAAAAGAGTAAATGGAATTATGTGGAGCATTTACGCATTTACTTTTATGGTGTTTGGGCTTAACATTGCACTATCCTATATGAAATCTGGATGGTTTACAATCTAAAATTTTATGTTAAGAGAGTTATGCCTATATCACGGAAGTGAAAAAACCAAGTATGAATTGTGATAAATGTCAAGAAACAGCTGTTTACTCCCGTAAATATTCAGGAGAAAACTTCTGCTCTACATGTTTTTCAAATTCAATTGTTAGAAAAACTGCAAAAACCATTTCCAAGTATAACATGATAAAAAATAATGAGCAAGTTTGTGTTGCCGTTTCAGGTGGAAAAGATTCTCTAGCATTGTTACATATATTAGAAAAAATGTCGAAAACTCATAATTTTCAAATTAAGGTCATAACAATAGATGAAGGGATTCCTGGGTATAGAAATGAAGCATTAGATATTGTAACTAAATTCTGTACAAAATTAAGCGTGGAACTAAAAGTATATTCCTTCAAAGACTTGTTTGATCTAACTTTAGATGAGGCACTTCATTTAAGGGAAAATGAAAAAACTTCTTCTTGTTCAATTTGTGGTACACTTCGACGTCGAGCCATTGATTATGCCGCAGAAGATATTGGTTCCAAAGTAATAGCAACAGCACACAATCTTGATGATACACTCCAAAGTTTTTTTATAAATATGCTATCTGGAGACACGAATAAAATCGGATGGATGGACCCTGATACTTCATCCAACCAGATTCGAAGAATAAAGCCTTTTTGCGAGATTTATGAATCTGAGATTGTTTTTTATGCTTTTACAAATGAACTTCCATTCCAATCTGAAGCCTGTCCTCACATGAATGAGGGAATAAGAACAGAAATTAGGGAATTTTTTAATACTTTAGAAAATCATCATTCAGGAATTAAAAATAATTTGTATAAATCGACTCTAAGACTATCTCAGATAGTAAAAAAATCAAACTACAAGAAAAAAAGAGAATGTCCCAACTGCGGCCATCAATGTTCTGGTGAAATTTGTTCAGTGTGTAGTTTAGTTTTAAGTCTAAAAGACTGCAAAACCTAATGCAAATATAACATTTCATTGTAAAAAGATTGGTAGTAGGTAAGGTCAGGGTGCTAGCCGTGCCCTATTCTGAAACCGGCTATAAGCAGAGACCAGTAACTGCTGGGTAAATCTCTAGATAGATAGTTCCCACTTGGTGTGCGGAAATGAAATCACGCCGAGGCGGGTGGATGCAGGACTAGGATTATCCGAAGGGATAATTCCCATGACCGAACCATCGAAAGGGATGAGGTCCGGGAGGGAGCAATCCTAAGGTGGAACATTCACGCTTCCTCGTCAACGTGGCGGATCTTGTATGCCTTGAAACGGGGCTACCCGTCTAGACTGGAACCAGCAGAGCTACTACTATATACTTTAAAAAAAAAATTTCTTTTATGGACGGTATTGTTTCATTTGGAAACAAACGAGATTATGAAGATTTTAAAAAACAACTTTCACCTCAGATAACTTCTATTTTTGATTTAATTCGAGATTTTTGTTTTTCTTTAGGAGATAATGTGATAGAAGATGTTCGAATGCACAGAATAGTATTTTGTAAATCAATTACCTTTAGGTGGTTTTTAGATATGGAACCTGAGAATGATTCAATTTTATTAAAAATCCAAAAAAATCGTAAAGAACCATTTAAGAAAATTCATTTAAGGTCTAATGATAATATTGATAAAATAAAAAATCTTGTTCTTGATGCGTTTAAATCAATTCATTAATACAAAACTTCAAACTTTGAAAATTCTCCTGTAAACTTTTCATTTTTAATTTTTATATCTTCTACTCTTGCATTTGCAGAGCCAGCATGACACCACTCAACAATGGAACTGACATCAAGATCTTCTCCTTCAAAAAGTGCCTCAACTCGCCCATCTTTGAGATTTTTTACCCATCCAGAAACATTTTTCTTTTTGGCCATAACTTTTAGGGCTTGTCTGAAAAAAACTCCCTGAACTTTTCCCTTAACAAAAATACGAACACATTGATTTCCCATTCAAGAAGTTGAATTTACTAGCCATTAATCAATTTTAGGCTTTAGAAAATTGGCTAATCTCTTTCTTTGATTCGTGCACGACCAGTCTTTCTCGCTGCTATGCTACCAACCTTTGCTCCAGGTGGAGCATCTCGGGATACCGTAGAACTTTGTCCAACATGTTGATGTCTTCCACCACCATGAGGATGGACATAAGCAGCTTGTGCTACACCCCTTACAATCGGATATTTTTTCCCTTGTGAACGAAAACGATTCCATTTAACACCAGCACGCATAAAGGGTCTATCAGTAACACCGCCACCTGCCAAAGTTCCAATCATTGCCCTATTCTTTGGATTAATAGTTGCGGATTTACCAGAAGCAAGTTTAATTACAACACCTTCAGAACCATGTGAGAAAACAGTTGCGCTAGAACCTGCAGACTTTATTATTGAACCACCATCTCCAAAATGTTTTTCAATATTACACACAATTGTTCCGTCTGGTATGTTTTGAACACTAATGACATTTCCTTCAGAAATATCAGATTTCAAACCAAATTGTATTTTTGAACCAACTTTGGTTCCTAAAACTGCTGGAACAAAAGAGATCGAACCGTCTTCAAATCTTATCTTTGCTAATGGGACATCTCGTCCTCTTTCATGAATTAGATCGATTACTTCTCCTTCTCGTTTTTCAGCTAAATTAAAACTAGGATATCTTGCAGGAATTAGTTTTCCAGTAGACGTAGCTCTAAACTGCATACCTCCACGGCCACGTCTTCTTACTAGAGGTCGTTTACCCAAGTTGATGGTTTTTCAAACTTATACAGATTTTAAGTTTTGTGTATGAAATGATAGTTTTGTTAAAATCGTAACGCCAAAGATATAAAACGTAGTCAGAGAGACTTTTCGCTATGAGCCAGAATGCACTATCCCTAAAGGTATTAGAAGCATATACTCGTGATGTTGGAAGAGGGGTAGCCAGGATCGATTATGATTCTATGGATACATTAAATGCATCAACAGGTGATGTTATTGAAATTAAAGGAAAGAGGAGAACAGTTGCAAAATGTTTACCGCTATATCCTTCAGATGAGGGAAAGGGAATCATACGCATTGATGGATTAGGAAGAAATAATTCTGGAATAGCAATTGGTGATACTATTTCTGTTAGAAAGATTAAAGCTGTAGCGGCAGAAAAAGTTGTAGTTGCACCTCTTGAAGCAATTCCGCCAATAGATGAAAGATATCTTGCAGATGCTTTAGAAAGCGTTCCTTTAATTAAAGGGGATAACGTCATGGTACCTTATTTCGGTGGACGATTAACTTTTCAAGTGATTGGAGTTACACCAGCAGCTGATGCTGTACTTGTTACACAAAAAACAGTTTTTCATATTGCCGAAAAAGGTGAAACACTTAGAGGAGTACCACAGGTTACATACGAAGACATTGGAGGACTTACAGATGAAATCAAGAAAGTAAGAGAAATGATTGAATTACCATTAAGACATCCTGAAATATTTGAAAAATTAGGAATAGAAGCTCCAAAAGGTGTGTTGTTGTATGGTCCCCCTGGAACTGGAAAGACTTTACTTGCAAAAGCAGTTGCCAATGAAAGTAATGCTCATTTCATTAGTATTTCTGGGCCAGAAATTATGAGTAAATTCTATGGTGAAAGTGAAGCAAGATTAAGAGAAATATTCAAAGAAGCTCGTGAAAAATCACCTTCAATAATTTTCGTTGATGAAATTGATTCTATAGCACCAAAACGTGAAGAAGTTACCGGAGAAGTTGAAAGAAGAGTAGTTTCACAGATGTTATCTCTTATGGATGGACTAGAAGCAAGAGGAAAGGTCATTGTTATCTCTGCCACTAACAGACCAAATGCCATTGACCCGGCTTTACGAAGGCCTGGAAGATTCGATCGAGAAATAGAAATTAAAGTACCAGATAAGAAAGGTAGAAAAGACATTATTTTAATTCACAGCAGGAATATGCCCCTAGCTGATGATGTTAATTTGGAGAAAATGGCTTCAATTAGTCACGGGTATGTGGGTGCAGATTTAGAATATTTGTGTAAGGAAGCAGCGATGAAATGTTTGCGAAGGTTGTTACCAGTACTTAACTTGGAAGAGGAGAAGATTCCTCCAGAAACATTGGATAAGCTAATAGTAACTGGAGAAGACTTCCAAAAGGCACACCTTGAGATAACTCCCTCTGGAATGCGAGAGGTTTTCATTGAAAATCCTGATGTGAAATGGGATGACGTGGGTGGATTAGCCGAAGTAAAAAGAGAACTTCAAGAAGCAATAGAATGGCCGCTAAAGTTTCCTTTGTTATATGACAAATTAGGTCATAAAATGGCCCGTGGAATTTTGTTGCACGGCCCAAGTGGAACAGGAAAAACTCTACTTGCAAAAGCAGTTGCAACCGAAAGTGAAGCAAACTTTGTTTCTGTGAGAGGACCTGAACTTTTGTCAAAGTGGGTAGGTGAATCTGAAAGAGGAATTAGAGAGATATTTCGAAGAGCAAGACAAGCTTCACCGTGTGTGATATTCTTTGATGAAATTGATTCAATAGCACCTGTGCGTGGTATAGGAGGTGAAACTGCTGTTACTGAAAGAGTTGTAAGTCAACTCCTAACGGAATTAGATGGTATGGAAAACTTACGTGGTGTAGTTGTTTTGGCTGCAACTAATAGAGCTGACATGATAGATCCTGCATTACTTAGACCCGGACGATTTGATAAGATTATACAAATTCCATTACCAGATAAAGAATCTAGATTGATGATCTTGGAAATAAGTGTGAAAGATATTCCTATCTTAAAAGATTCGAAAGATCCAGACTGTGTGAATCTTGAAAAACTTTCCGAAGATACCGATGGAATGAGTGGAGCAGATGTTGCTGCTATTGCAAATACTGCGGTTTCTTTAGTAATTCACGAATATCTTGATAAACATCCAGAAATCAAAGATTTGGAAAAAAACTCTGATGTTGCCAAAGTAACTATGAAACACTTTGGAGAAGCAGTAAAGAAAGTCAGAGACCAAAAAGACTTGAAGCTTGGTCAAAAGGTCGTTGCTTCTTACTACAGGTAGTTTTAATAAAATAATCCATCTAATCCACCTAAATGTCTGAATATAGTGGGTATAAAGGAGATTCTCTTGAATTTCTACAAAATTACAAAGTAAAAGTAGGTGATTCAATTAAGGTCACAGAAGAATTAACCTACACAGGAATATTGATGCCTAGATATGAACATGGTGACGACAAACACATAGTAATCAAATTAAAAAGTGGCTACAATGTAGGAATTGAAATCCAAAAAATTAAGAAAATTGAGCTAATTTCTTCAGAAAAAAAAATTCCAGAAGCTGTTCAAAAAATCCAAAAAGACTCTTCATTACCTAAAGTTTTGTTATTATCAACAGGAGGAACAATTGCTAGTAAAATAGATTACCGGACAGGTGCTGTTACTCCTGCGCTAACTGCAGATGATATTAATGCAGCAGTGCCAGAACTTGCAAAAATTGCAAATATTGAAACTGAAGTTTTGTTTTCAGAGTACTCTGAAAACTTACTTCCCGAACATTGGAAAAAGATTGCTGAAAAATTGGATTCTTGTTCAAATTCAGATTACAAAGGAATCATTATTGCTCACGGTACTGATACAATGCAGTACACTGCAGCCTTTCTTTCTTTTTCATTGGCAGGTTTTCCTATTCCCATTGCTTTAGTTGGTTCACAAAGATCCTCTGATAGACCATCTTCTGATGCTGCACTGAATTTGACTTCAGCTGTTAGATTTATAGTAGAATGCAACACTCGTGGAGTTTTTGTTGTAATGCACCATAATGAAAGTGATGATCTGATTGTAAGTCATTTAGGTACACGTGTAAGAAAAAATCATACAAGTAAAAGAAGTGCATTTCAAACTATTGGAGGCGACCCAGCATTTCTAATTCTTAAAAATAAAATTGAAAAGAATCTACAAAAAAATTACTTTAAACAAAAGAAGTATACTCCAAAATTAAATTGTAGTACTCAAGTTGCACTTGTAAAGTATTATCCAGGCTATGATCCAAAATTATCAGAATCAATTATCAATTCTGATTACAAGGCAATAATTTTTGAAGGTACTGGTCTAGGACATATAGGAAAATCAATGTATGAAATTGTAAAAAAGGCAAAAGAAAGAGGATTATTTTTGGGAATGACTTCTCAATGTATTGATGGAAGAGTAAGACTGACAGTGTATGAAAGTGGCAGAGATCTTCTTGAGTTAGGGGTTGTTCCGTTATCTGATATGATTCCCGAAACGGCTTTGGTAAAAGCAATGTGGGCTCTTGGAAATACAAAAAATATTATAGAAATGAAAGATTTAATGTTAGAAAACATAGCATCTGAATTTTCTGATTAAGCTTTAAACATGACTTTATTGTAGAACGTAAGTGTCTGAAATTAACATAGAAAAAATTGGATTAAAAGTTGGTCTAGAAATTCATCAACAATTAGCTACTGATAAAAAATTATTTTGTAACTGTTCTCCTATTGAAACAAATGAATATACGAGTAAATTTTCACGAAAGCTTAGAGCCTCTAAAAGTGAATTAGGAGAATATGACCCTGCAGCATTATTTGAAAAAACTAAATCAAAAACCATGATCTATTATTCTAACCCATCCAGCTCATGTTTAGTAGAACAGGATGAGGAACCCCCTCACGATCTTAATTCCGAGGCAAAAAATACTTCTTTGTTAATTTCAGTGGCTTTGAATTCGAATATCTTCAGTGAAATTTATCCTATGAGAAAAATGGTAATCGATGGTTCGAACACTTCTGGCTTTCAAAGAACAATGTTAGTTTCTCAAGGGGGATATCTAGACATAGAGGGTGAGAAGGTTGGAGTTCAATCAATTTGCCTAGAAGAAGATGCTGCAAAATTACTTCAAGACAAAGAAGAGACTAGAGAATTTAGTCTTGAACGTTTGGGAATACCACTTGTAGAAATTGCGTTAGAACCTGTAGAAGGAAGTCCAGCTAAGATAAGGAAAATAGCTCTAACTTTAGGAAGACTTTTGCGAACAACTAAGAAAGTAACTAGAGGAATTGGTTCCATTAGACAAGATGTAAATGTCTCAATTCGAGGTGGTGGCGTAATTGAAGTCAAAGGTGTTCAACAATTAGATCAGCTTGAAAAAGTAATTGAATATGAATCAAAGAGACAACATGGTTTACAATTAATTTCTGAAAAACTAAAAAGTAGAAAGATTGAAAAAATCTCAAAAGAAAATGACGTTTTAGATGTAATTGAAATTTTTAGAAATTCTAAATCTAAAATTATTAAAAAAGCAATAGAATCAAATTCTGAAATTAGGGCAATAAGAATTAAAAATTTTTCAGGAATGTTTAGTTATTCACCATACGAAGGAATTAGAATTGGAAAAGAATTAGGACAGTTAGTAAGATTTTTTGGAATCGGTGGTGTTTTTCATTCAGATGAACTTCCAAATTATGGAATAGAGAAATTTGAGATGGAACAGATAACAAAACTTCTTGATCTTGATCAAAAAGATGGCTATGTAATAATTACTGGAGAAAAATCAAAAATAAATTTTGCAATTGACTCTATAATTAATAGAATTGAAGAATCCAAAATAGGAGTTCCGGCAGAAACTAGACAAGCTACTTCAACTGGTGAAACTGTTTTTCTTCGACCTAGGCCAGGTGCGTCCAGGATGTATCCTGAAACTGATTTACCACCTATTATCGTAACAGATGAAGAAATTAAAGATGCAAAAAATAATATTCCAAAATCTTGGGATGAATTAATAAAAGAAATTTTGGATAAATTCGAGCTAAATTTTCAAATGGCAAACCAAATTTATGATTCAAAAGATTATGATTCATTTGTAGAATATTCTACTACAACAGATTGTCCACCAATGGTAATTGCAAATACCTATACCTCAACCATACCAAATTTAGAAAGAAAATTTCCGAAACCTAAATCGTTGAGTCATGAACATTTTAAAAAAATCTTTGAGTTAGTAGGGGAAAAAGTATTAGAAAAGGAGGCAATAGAGATTATCTTTGAATCAATAATGTCAGGTAAAGCTGAATCTATAGAAGAATCAATTCAGAAATCATCTCTCAAAAATATATCAGATGAAGAATTAGAAAAAATTCTTGAAGTAGTAGTTCAGGATAATCTTAGTATTTTACAAAATCAAGGATCTCACGCAATTGGAACCTTGATGGGTATTGCCATGAAGACAGTTCGTGGAAAGGCTTCAGGTGAAAAGGTAAATCAGATATTAAAGAAAAAAATTCAAGATCATTTGAATAAAAAATAAAATTTTATTTTAAAAAGGTGTATGAAGTTCTGGATTACTCTACTTTTCGTCTACCAGTTCCTCTTCCAGTGGAAACCCATCTTCCTTTTCCTGAAGGTCTTCCTGTGGTTTCGGCAATATCACCAAGTTTGATTTTTTTGGTTCCACGACCCATAGTTACATAGACATCTTTTGCTGCGTCTTTCTTTTTTTTCTGGTATTCTTTGTATTGTTCTCCTGTCCATTTGTCTTCGGGTTTTTCAATTACTTTTCGCGAGGTGCCTCTGCCACCTACTCTTACTACTTTGCCCATATAGAATTCTAATATCTTCTCTTTTTTAAAGGTGTTCCTTTAAAACATCATATTTTTTTGAAAATGCGGGAAGTGGGATTTGAACCCACGAACTCCTAGGAGATAAGGACCTGAACCTTACGCCGTTGACCAGGCTGGGCGACCCCCGCAAAGTAGAATTTAGAAATCTAGAATAAGTTTCTTTATTGAACACAAACAAAAATAGAAATATGTTCTAAGATACCTTGATTAGTTGGAATTTAGAGAAATATACTGTAACAATTGTAAAAAGATTCTCGGAAGATATAGTGTAAAATACTATCCAGAAGCAAAAATTGCTGAATTAATTAAAGATAATCATGCAGTTCACCTTCGAAATGGTCATCAAATCGAAATAAGGCATATTGAAAAATGATACATCCTAGAAGGTTGTTTTCATTTTGAGAAAATCTAATCAAAATTATTTTCAAATTCTTCTAGAAGCTTTTTTTGTTGTTTGTTAAGTTTTTTGGGAATATTTATGACTAATCTGACATATTGGTCTCCTCGACTTCGTGAATGCTCACGTGGTAAACCTTTACCTTTCAATTTTACTATTGTGTTTGGCTGGCTACCTGCTTCAATCTTGATTTTCTCTGTTTGCTCCAATGTTGGTACCTCAATAGTCTTTCCAAGTGTTGCTTCTATCATTGATATAGGAGCGTCATAAAAAATGTCTGCACCATCTCTCTTAAATTTTGAATGTGGTAATACCATGATGCGAACAATCAGATCTCCATTTATTCCATCTGGAATTGAATCACCCTCTCCAGGAATGGTATAATCTCCAGAATCTATTCCTGATGGGATATCAAAAGGCATGTGTCTAATTCCCTTAGTCTTTCCACTTCCTTTACAGTTCTTACATGGTTTTTCAATGATGCTTCCTTTACCGTAACATGAATTACATGGTCCAACTGTTACGAAAGATGCAAATCCCATTTTTCTTGTCTGTCTCACCTGACCTTGTCCATTACATGCTGAACAAGTTGATTTGGATGTACCAGGAGAACATCCTGAACCTTGACAATCTGCACAATCTACGTGTTTATGAATATCAATTTCCATATGTTTTCCATGAAGAACGTCCTCTAGAGTTATCGATGTTTCATAAAGCAAATCTGAACCTTGTTGTCTTCTAAAATTACCAAAACCACCTCCCCTGCCTAATAGAGATTCAAAAATGGATCCAAAACCACCTCGTCCACTTCCAAACAGATCACCAAGAATATCATCAAAACTAGTACTAGCTCCTCGGAAAATATCTTCAGTACTATATTTTCCATCTACTCCAGCATGTCCATATTGATCATAGAGCTTTCGTTTTTCTGGATCAGATAAAACTGCATATGCTTCTGAAATTTCTTTAAAATGTTCTGCTGCATCTGAAGTTTTATTTCGATCAGGATGAAATTTTAATGCCAATTTACGATATTGTGATTTTATTTCATTTGGTGAGGCTGTTTTTGAGACTCCTATAACCTCATAATAATCACGTTTTGCACTCATGTATAGCTCTGAATTCTTGAGAAGTATAAATTAGCTAATTTGAAGTTCCAGTAGAATTTTTACTAGCATCTTTGTTTGAAGTTGAATCAGAAGTTGTTTCTTGCTTTGCTTCTTGTTGACCACCAGTTTGCTGGTCTGTTCCTGGTGGAGGAGTCACATTTTTGTAGAGTTCAGTTGTTACTTCATTAACTATTGATTTTAACGCTTCAAATTTTTCCTTAATTTGGTTGGCATCTTTATTTAGAACATCTTTTAACTCCTTGACTGCATCAGAAATTTTGATACCTTTTTCTTGAGGAATTTTATCTTTTAGATCTTGACCAATTAATTTTTCTGTGGTGTAGATATAACTTTCTGCCTCGTTTTTAATATCAATTGCTTCCTTTTTCTTCTTGTCTTCTTCAGAATGTTTTTCTGCATCTTCTTTTAATTTTTCAATTTCATCTTTTGATAATTTTGAACCAGCTTCAATAGTAATTTTTGCTTCTTTCTTAGTCCCAAGATCTGTGGCAGTAACATTGAGAATACCATTTGCATCAATGTCAAATTTAACATCTATCTGAGGTATTCCACGTGGTGCAGGTGGTAAATCAGTTAAGTTGAAACTTCCTAGTGAAACATTATCTGCTGCCATTGGTCTCTCCCCCTGAACAACATGAATAGTTACAGCAGTTTGGTTATCTGCAGCTGTGGTGAAAACTTTACTCTTTGAGGTAGGGATTGTAGTGTTTCTTTCAATTAATTGTTCTCGAACGCCTCCAAGAGTTTCAATTCCTAGCGTTAACGGAGTAACATCTAGTAAAACTATATCACTCGTTACATCACCAGCTATAATTCCAGCTTGTATAGCTGCACCCAACGCTACTGCTTCCATTGGATCAACTCCCGATTCGGGTTCTTTTCCAATTAGCGAACCAACAAATTTTCTTACAAGAGGGATTCTAGTTGGACCTCCTATTAGCACAATTTTTGATATGTCAGACCCAGAAAGTTTAGCATCTTCCAAAGCCTTGTCGACTGATGGTCGACATCGTTCTACAATTGGATTGATAAATTCTTCAAGTTTTGCTCTGGTTAATTTTATTTCAAGATTTTGGGTACCAGAAGAGGGATCATGGGAAATAAATGGTAAATTGATGTCTGTTTCCATAATTGTGGATAGTTCAATCTTAGCTTTTTCCGCCGCCTCTCTGATTCGTGTTATGGCAGTGCTATCTTTTGTTAAATCGATACCTGTTTTTTTCCTAAAATCTTCTACTACGAAATCAACGATTACCTTATCCATATCGGTTCCTCCTAATTGGGTATCTCCTGAGGTACTCATTACTTCAAAAACCCCACCTCCCATTTCCATTATTGTAACATCTAATGTTCCACCACCAAAATCAAAAATTAGAATTTTCATGTCTTCTTTGGATTTATCTATACCATATGCAAGGGAGGCTGCAGTAGGTTCATTGATAATTCGGACAACCTCCAAACCTGCTATTGTTCCTGCATCTTTTGTTGCTTGCCGTTGATTGTCATCAAAATAAGCAGGAACGGTAATAACAGCTTTTTCGATCTTTTCGCCTAAGAATGCTTCTGAATCTTTTTTTATTTTTTGTAAAATAAATGCAGAAATTTGTTGTGGTTTGTATTCTTTATCCTGAATTTTGTAAACATGGTCTGTTCCCATTTTTCTTTTAGCAGCAACAATCGTGTTATCTGGATTAGTAATGATTTGACGTCGGGCTGGTTCTCCAACAATAAGATCTCCATCTTTGCTAAATGCAACGTAAGAAGGAAATGCTTTACCTCCAATAGTTGTTCCTTCTGCAGCTGAAATAAGGGTCGGTTTTCCTCCCATTACTACCGCAGCAGCTGAATTACTTGTTCCCAAATCAATGCCAATTATTTTTACCATATTAATCACTAGATTTTTCCGAATTTGATTTTTTTGATATTTCTACGACGGTTGGTCTGATTACTCTGTCATGAGAAATATATCCCTTCCTGATTTCTTTAGTAATGGTTCCTTCATCTAAAGTTGAATCTTCAACAACCGAAATTGCTTCATGAAAATTCGGATCAAAAATTTCCCCTAAGGCGTTAATGGGAGTTACGCCATATTCTGATAAAAAGGAATTCATATTTTTTAAAATTGATTCAAATCCTGCAACGTCAATATTTTCATTTGATAATGCTGTTTTTGCACGAACAAAATCATCATACAAAAAAAGAAAATTTTTCATAAAACTATCAATCTTGGCATTTACACCATTTTCTATATCCAAATATGTTTTCTTCTGTAAATTTTGAAAATCAGCAAGAGAACGCTTTAATTTTTCTTTACTTGAAGAATAGTTTTGTTTTTCGTTTGTTAGGAGTTCTTGTAATTCAGAAATTTTGGATTCGTATAATTCTATTTTTGATTCCTCTTCATCAGAAACAGATGTTTTTTCCGATTTTTGCTTTGACTGTTTTTCGTCTCCTTTAATTTCTATATGTATATCTTCTTCCTGATCATTTGAATTTACCTCTACTTTTTCTTCTTGATCTTTTTCAGACAAATCGA